>Ga0209724_1003760_pt1 | contig 12243 bp, 12 predicted proteins | sample grotaG_FD_184143 | JGI IMG/M metagenome (GOLD analysis project Ga0209724, IMG submission 184143) | Glacier valley bacterial and archeal communities from Borup Fiord, Nunavut, Canada, to study Microbial Dark Matter (Phase II) -... | ecosystem: Environmental > Aquatic > Freshwater > Ice > Glacier ... | reverse complement strand
ACCGTCGGCTGCCCACATCTCGAAGTGGCCGATCCACAATTGTTCGTTGATCAGACCGATCGTCTCATACATCGCCATGCGCTTTGCCTCGGGCACGCGGATATCGGGCATGGCGATGAACTGCAGCACGCGCTCGTCTTCGCGCCATAGAGCCCGCAGCTGATAATTGGCCCAGCTGCCGGCGGCGCTCGCGGTTATCTCTTCGTCGCCGGTGCGCTCGAACGCCCAGCCATGCGTGTTAAAATAATGTTCCAGCATGTCGATCGGCGCGGCGGGTGCCGGCTGAAAATCGATATCGAGTTGGGTCATGCAGCCTGTCCCCCGATCAGCATGTTTTGATGCTGCCGTAGCGACGAAGACGATGCAATGCCGCGACTCGCCGCAAACACCAAATCTTGTGTATAACTATGCAACGGGACCGCTTCCCTTGGGCTTCTTGGCTTTCAGTGCTTCGATCTCGGCTTTGAGCGCCTCGACTTCAGCGCGTGCGTTTGCTGCCATCGCTTTTACCGCTTCGAACTCTTCGCGGTCGACCATGTCCATGCCACCGACAAGCTCGCGGACGCGCGCACGGACCATGGTTTCGACTTCGCGGCCAACACCCGCCATCGTTCCCATCGCGGCAGTTGCGACCTTGGAGATGTCTTCGAAAATCTTGTTTTCCGACTGCATTTCAAACTCCCGGATTAAGCTGCCAAAGACTGAAATTGAGCACCAACGCGAACGACAGCCACACCAGATACGGCAGCATCAGCCAGGGTGCGACGCGACTGATCCGCGCGAACGCAAGTGTCGTCGCGATCGATACAATCAGGATCACTGCGATCAGAATGGTCGATGCCAGCACCTGATGCGCACTGAAGAACAGCGGTGACCAACCCCAGTTGAGCACCATCTGCAGCGCCCAAAGCGCCAACGCCGCCGTACGTCCTGCAGCGCGCCAGTGACCCCAGATCAGCGCCGCCGCGACCGCGATTAGAACGTAAAGGATGGTCCAAGCAATCCCGAACACCGCGCCCGGCGGTTGCCATGTCGGCAGGGTCAACGCTTGAAACCATGGGTTTTGTCCGATCGCTCCCGAATAGCGGGCGAGACCGCCGCCGACCAGTTGCAGCAGTGGCACAAGGATTATGCCGGCACGAAGCGCCGAAGCTCGGTCGATGGGAGCAGAGGTCATGGCGCGGCCTGTAGCGACGATGGGCGTCCTGTGCAAATTAGGCTGTGCCGTCGGTCCGTTCGGCAGCGATCAGGAATTCGACATTCCCCTCCGGCCCGGTGATCGGACTCGGTTCGACGCCCAGCACGCGCCACCCCGGCTGCACACTGAGCCAGGCCGAGACTTCGGCGCAAACGCGGACGTGAATAGCCGGATCACGCACCACCCCGCCCTTGCCGACTTCAGCCGGACCGGCCTCGAACTGCGGCTTGATAAGCGCCAGGAGTCGTGCCGTCGGGACAGCAAAGTCCATCGGCCGCACGAGCACCTTTGCCAGCCCGATGAAGCTGGCGTCGCACACGATCAAGTCGATCGCCTCGGGGATCTGCGCATCGGTTAGATATCGCGCGTTGGTCTGTTCAAGGACGACCACGCGCGGGTGTTCGCGCAAGCGCCACGCCAACTGGTTGGTACCGCTATCGACGGCATAGACGCGGGCTGCCCCGCGCGTCAGCAGCACATCGGTAAACCCGCCGGTCGACGAGCCGACATCGATCGCCGTAACACCAGCAACGTCCCAGCCGAAATGGTCGAGGCCGTGCGCGAGCTTGACGCCGCCACGCGACACCCATGGATGATCGCGGCTTTTGAGCGTCAGCACGGCATCCCCGGCGAGCGTCTGCCCGGCTTTGTCGATCCGCCGATCGCCGGCATAGACGAGGCCGGCAAGGATCAACGCCTGAGCCCGCGACCGCGACTCGGCCAGACCGAGCTCGACGAGACGCTGATCGGCGCGGACCTTGACTGGCAGCCCTACGCCCGTGCGCCTTCGATCAGCCCGACACTGTTGTGCTGGAGCGCACTCAGCACCGTTGCAACGATGTGCGCACTATCAAGACCGGCGGTCGCATATTGCGCGACCGGGCCATCATGCTCCTGGAACAAGTCGGGCAGCCGCATCGTGCGAACCTTGAGACCATTGTCGGTCAGCCCTTCGTCGCTCAGCCACGTCAGGACGTGTGCACCAAAGCCGCCGATCGCGCCCTCCTCGATCGTCACCAGCACATCATGGCTCAGTGCGAGCTTGCGGATCATGGCGTGGTCGAGCGGCTTGGCAAAGCGCAGGTCGGCAACCGTGGTCGACAGGCCACGCGCGTCGAGATCGTCCGCCGCGAGCAGTGCCTCGCCGAGGCGGCAGCCGAGCGACAGGATCGCCACCGTCTTGCCTTCGCGCACGATCCGCCCCTTGCCGATTTCGAGCTGCGTGCGCTGTTCGGGAATTGCGACGCCCGTGCCTTCGCCGCGCGGATAGCGCACCGCACTCGGGCCGGCGTCGTAGAGCGCCATGGTGTGCACCATATCGCTAAGCTCCGCCTCGTCGGCGGCAGCCATCACGACGAAATTGGGCAGTGTCGAGAGATAGGTAACGTCGAACGACCCGGCGTGCGTCGCGCCGTCGGCACCGACCAGACCGGCACGGTCGATCGCAAATCGCACCGGCAGGTTCTGGATCGCGACGTCATGGACGACCTGGTCATAGGCGCGCTGCAGGAAAGTCGAATAGATCGCCGCAAACGGACGGTAGCCCTGCGCGGCAAGTCCAGCTGCGAAGGTGACGGCGTGCTGCTCGGCAATGCCGACGTCGAAGACGCGATCGGGATAGGCCTTCTCGAACTTGTCGAGACCGGTGCCCGACGGCATCGCGGCGGTGATCGCCACGATCTTGTCGTCGCGTGCCGCTTCGACGACCAGCGCCTGCGCAAAGACGTTCTGGTACTGCGGCGCGCCGGGCTTTGCCTTGACCTGCGCGCCCGTCACCACGTCGAACTTCTGGACGCCGTGATATTTGTCGGGGGCGGCTTCGGCGGGCGCATAGCCCTTGCCCTTTTGCGTCACGACATGGACGAGGATCGGCCCTTCGGCGGCGTCGCGGACATTCTCGAGCACCGGCACGAGATGTTCGAGGTTATGCCCGTCGATCGGCCCGACATAGTAAAAGCCCAGCTCTTCGAACAGCGTGCCGCCGGTCGCGAGCGTGCGGAAATACTCCTCGGCGCGCTTGGCGGTGCGCTGCATGTTCGGACCGAAGGTGCGCTTGGCCATCTGCTTGACCGCATCGCGCAGCTCGAGGAACGGCCGCGACGAATAGATCCGCGCAAGATACGCCGACAGCGCGCCGACCGGCGGCGCGATCGACATGTCGTTATCGTTCAGGATGACGACGAGCCGGTTGCCCGCCGCCTGCGCGTTGTTCATCGCCTCATAGGCCATGCCCGCCGACATCGCCCCGTCACCGATGACGGCGATCGCCTTGCCCGGCGTGCCGGCCAGCTTGTTGGCGACGGCAAAGCCCAGCGCAGCCGAGATCGACGTCGAGCTATGCGCTGCGCCGAACGGATCGTATTCGCTCTCGGTGCGGCGGGTGAAACCCGACAGCCCGCCGGGGCTGCGCAGTGTGCGGATGCGGTCGCGCCGCCCGGTCAGGATTTTGTGCGGATAGGCCTGGTGGCCAACATCCCAGATCAACCGGTCTTCGGGCGTGTTGAAGACATAATGGAGCGCCACCGACAGCTCGACGACGCCGAGTCCGGCACCGAGATGGCCGCCGGTCGTGCTGACGGCGTCGATGAGTTCGGCGCGCAGTTCGTCGGCAACCTGGCGGAGGTCGGCATGCGGCAAAAGGCGCAAGTCGGCGGGAAGATTGACCGTATCGAGCAGCGGCGTGGCGGGGCGTTGCGTCACCAAACGGACCTGTCTGTTATTATTAACCAACGCCGACGGTAGCGAACGGCGGCGCGCTTGTCGATTACCGGCGGACAGTTTGCGCTACACTATCCGGACGCAGGTGGCGCATTTGCCACGCACCTCGATCACCGGGCGCAGCGCCTTGAACCCGGCCTGCGTCGCGGTGGCGCGGACCGTCGCGGCGACACCGTCGTCGTCGATGTGCGTCGCCCGGCCGCAGACGTCGCAGACGAGGAAGATACAGTCATGCTGGCATTCGGGATGGGCGTTGGCGAGATAGGCGTTGCGGCTTTCGACGCGGAGCGCGACATTACTCGCGACGAACAGGTCGAGGATGCGGTAGATGCTGTTGGCCGCGATCCGACGCCCGAGTGCGGTCGAGACGACGTCGGTGACGGCATAGGCGCTGGCGGGCTGGTCGAACCCGGTCAGCGCGTCGAACACCGCGGCGCGCATTGCAGTCCATTGTTCACCACGCTTGACGAGCGTCGCCTGCGCGGCGACGACCAATGCATCGCCGGTCCGGTGGCGATGATCATGTGGACGCATCGATGCCATATTGTTTCCCCGTTCCCCTCACCCAGCTCGACGATATGATGTTACATGTCGTCGTACAAGCGTTGAAAACCGGAACATCGCTGTGAAAAACCGGCCGTTCCGCGAGCGTCTGGGCTTTGCCGTCGCGGGGATCGCTGCAGGCTGGCGGCGCGAGAAAAGCCTGCGGACCCACTGCGTGTTCGCGGCGCTGGCCGCTGTCGCGCTGCTGATCCTGCGTCCCGCCCCGCTGTGGTGGGCGCTGGTAACCGTGACCATCGCGCTGGTGCTGGCGCTCGAGCTCATCAATTCGGCGATCGAGGGCGTCATCGACCTGCTGCATCCGCAGCTTCACCCCGAGGTCAAGATCATCAAGGACATGGTCGCCGGTGCGGTGCTGATCGCCAGCCTTGCCGCGCTGGTGACCGCAGCCGCGATGCTGCTCGATAGCCGGGCGGTCGACTGGCTCCGCGCCGTCACCGCCTAAACCCCCTAACTTTACCGGCACCCCGAGGAGAAATTCGTTTTCCGCTGCCAGTACACCGTTTCCGCCACCATAGTGCCGCCGTCCTGACCGTTGCGTTTTCTATCCGATACGGTACAATTTGTCAAGCCCGGTCCGCGCTTCGCAACCGCGACACCCTTCCCCCTTGGCGCGACCGCTGGACGAGCGCATATCGCCGCAAATGGCCACGCAAGCCCTGCCCTATCCCGCTTTCACCGATCGCGCCCGCCCCCGCGCGCTCGCCACATGGCTGTTCGCCGTCGCGGGACTGGTGTTCGCGATGGTCGTCGTTGGCGGGATCACGCGGCTGACCGAATCCGGGCTGTCGATCGTCCACTGGAATCCGATCGGCGGCGTCGTCCCGCCGCTCAACACTACCGAGTGGCAGGACATGTTCGCCGCCTATCGCGCCAGTCCGCAAGGGCGGCTGGTCAATGCCGGGATGACGCTGGGCGCGTTCAAGGGCATCTTTTTCTGGGAATGGCTGCACCGGCTGATCGCGATGTCGTTCAGCTTCGTCTTCGTGCTGCCGCTGGCGGTGTTCGCGCTGCTGCGCTGGATCCCCAAGGGCTATGGCGTGCGGCTGACCGCGCTGCTGGCGCTCGGTGGGCTGCAGGGCGCGCTCGGCTGGTGGATGGTCGCATCGGGGTTGGTCAACGTGCCCGCCGTGGCGCATGAGCGGCTGGCGGCGCATCTCGTCAACGCGCTGGTATTGATGTCGGGATGCCTGTGGACCGCGCTCGATCTGCGGCGCGACGGTTCTGCGGCCGCACAGCGACCGACGGCGTGGATCGTGCCGTTCACGCTGCTGCTCGGCGTGCAGATCATCTGGGGCGCATTCACTGCCGGGCTGCGTGCCGGCCATGCGTCCGATACCTGGCCGCTGATGTTCGGGCAGCTCGTGCCGCCGGGACTGGCCAGCCTGATCGACGATCCGGTGAGCGTGCAGTTCGTACATCGCACGCTGGCCTGGGCGGTCGCGGCGAGTGCGTTGTGGGTGGCGTGGCGCTTATATAGCGCCGGTGCGGGCCCGAGGGCGCTGGCGATCGGCGGGCTGGTGCTGCTGCAATTCACGCTCGGCGTGGCCACGGTCGTCTACGGCGTGCCGATTGCGATTGCAGCGGCGCATCAGGCGGTGGCGACGCTGCTCCTTGCGGCGACGATCGCTGCCGCGCACTGGTCGGTGCAGGGGAAACACGCATGAACGTACTGGGCACGCCACTGGCGCTGTGTTCGACCGAGCCGCTGACCGGGTGGCAGCGCGACGGCTGTTGCAACACCGACGCCGCCGACCGCGGGCTGCACGTGGTCTGTGCGGTGATGACCGAGGAGTTTCTGGCGTTCAGCAAGGCGGCGGGCAACGACCTGTCGACGCCGCAGCCGCGCTATGGTTTTCCGGGGCTCAACCCCGGCGACCGCTGGTGCCTGTGCGCGACCCGCTGGGAAGACGCTCGCGCGGCCGGATTTGCGCCCGACGTCGTGCTCGAGGCAACGCATGCCAAGGCGCTCGAGGTAACGCGGCTTGGACATCTGCAAGCCCATGCGATTACAGCGGAAACCTGACGGTATCAGGATACCGCTCCGCTAACCCGCCAATTTGCTTGCGTTGCGCCACCGTTTGCGCGATAGGCCGGTGGTCCCGGTCAGCGCTCGCTGGCCGGTTTTGCGTTTGAACCGAGGGCGACATGCCGACGACATTATCCAGGATCACCGCGCCGGCGAAGCCCGCCGACGTCGAAAAGAAGTGGCTGCTGATCGACGCCGAAGGGCTCGTGGTCGGGCGGCTGGCATCGATCATCGCGAACCGCCTGCGCGGCAAGCACAAGCCGAGCTTCACCCCGCACGTCGATTGCGGTGACAATGTCATCGTCATCAACGCCGAAAAGGTGCGCTTCACCGGCCGCAAGGCATCGCAGAAGATTTACTATCGCCACACCGGCCACCCGGGCGGCATCAAGGAAATCCGCGCCGACAAGGTGCTGAGCGGCCGCTTCCCCGAGCGCGTGCTCGAAAAGGCCGTCGAGCGGATGGTGCCGCGCGGCCCGCTGGGTCGCCAGCAGATGCGCAACCTGCGCGTTTTCGCCGGGACTGAGCATCCGCACGCCGCGCAGGACCCGATGGTCCTCGACATCGCTGCAATGAATCCGAAGAACAGTGTCGGCAATGCCGACCGCAAGGTGGGTGCGTAATGGACGACAATCGTCAGTCACTGGCCGATCTGGGCCAGCTTCAGGATCCCAATGCGGTGGCGCATGCCGTCGCCAATGACGGCGTCTCGGCCGCACCGCTGCGCGAGCAGCAGATCGATGCGCAGGGCCGCGCCTATGCGACCGGCAAGCGCAAGAACGCCATCGCGCGCGTCTGGATCAAGCCGGGTTCGGGCAAGATCGTCGTCAACGGCCGCGACCAGACCGAATATTTCGCGCGCCCGACGCTGCGCCTGGTTATCAACCAGCCGTTCGACGTCGCGGAGCGCCGCGACCAGTATGACGTCATCTGCACCGTCAAGGGCGGCGGACTTTCGGGCCAGGCGGGTGCGGTCAAGCACGGCATTTCGCAGGCGCTGACGCGTTTCGAACCCGCGCTGCGTACCGTCGTCAAGCACGCCGGCTTCCTGACCCGCGACCCGCGCGTCGTCGAGCGCAAGAAGTACGGCAAGGCGAAGGCGCGCAAGAGCTTCCAGTTCTCGAAGCGCTAGTCGGCTTTTTTTCGTCCAGCATCGAAAACCGGCGGGGATCACTCCCCGCCTGTTTTTTTGTGCGTTACGGCTGCCCTGCGCCGCCCGCGGCACCGTAAATGTGCCCGGTGGTATAGCTGCCGTCGTTTTCCGCCAGCCGGACATAGATGCCGCCAAGTTCCGCCGGCTGCCCGGCACGGCCGAGCGGCGTCTGCCCGCCGAACTGCATCAGCTTTTCCTGCGTCGCGCCGCCCGAAACCTGCAGCGGCGTCCAGATCGGCCCGGGCGCAACGCCGTTGACGCGGATGCCCTTGGGACCGAGCTGCTTTGCCATCGACCGCGTGAAGTTGAGCATCGCCGCCTTGGTCATCGCATAATCGACAAGGTCCTTCGACGGATCGGTCGCCTGTTCCGACGTGGTCTGGATGATCACCGACCCCGGCTGCATGTGCTTCAGGGCACCCTTGGTCAGCCAGAACATCGCATAGATGTTGGTCTTCATCGTCCAGTCGAACTGCTCGGTCGAAATATCGCTGAGCGACGCATGCTGCTGTTGCCGCCCGGCGTTGTTGACGAGGATGTCGAGCCCGCCGAGCTCACGCACCGTCTGCTCGATCAAGCGCTCGCAGAAATGTTCGTCGCGCAGGTCGCCCGGGACGGCGATGCCCTTGCGCCCCTCGGCGCGGATCAGCGCGATGACTTCGCGCGCATCGGGCTCCTCGGCAGGCAGATAGTTGATCGCGACATCGGCCCCTTCGCGCGCGAACGCGATCGCCGCCGCGCGGCCCATGCCCGAATCGCCACCGGTGACCAGCGCCTTGCGCCCGGTCAGCCGCCCCGACCCCTTATAGCTGGTCTCGCCGTGATCGGGCCGCGGGTCCATCTTGCCCGCCAGCCCCGGCCACGGCTGCGACTGGCCGGGATAAGGCGGCTTGGGGTATTTGCCACGCGCGTCTTCGAGCACCGGCCTTTTCGCCATCGGTGCGCTCGCTACCGGGGCGGGTGCGGGCTTGGCGAATGCCGGCGCTGCGGCGGCGGCGGCCAACCCGACGCCCGCTGCCCCGACCACTGCGCGCCTCGATACCGAATTCTGATCGTCGTTCATGCCATGCTCCTGTCACCTGAAGGAGCGCGGTCAACCATCGAGCCGAAGCAAGGTTCACCCCCGCGACATTCGACGCACATCGTTTGCTTTGCGCAACGCTGCGCTTGCCGCATAAGCGCGCGATGATCCGAGCTTTCCTCGCTATGCTGGCGCTGGCTGTCGCGACCACCGCGCCCGCGCAGACCGTCGTGCAGAACACCAATACTCGCGTCGAGCTGTTCGCCGAAAGCGCTGCGCCCGCACCGGGCAAGCCGATGACGCTGGCGGTGCGGCTGACCCCCAACCCGGGCTGGCACACCTATTGGTCGAACCCCGGCGAGGCTGGTGTCGCGCCCCGGGCGAAATGGACGCAGCCGGTCGGCGCGTTCCGCTATCCAGCGCCCGGTCAGCTGCTGGTGTCGGGGCTGATGAACTTTGTCTATGAGGCGCCGGTTACCCTGCTCGCCGATCTCGCGGTGCCTGCGGGCGCGGCCGGGGCGGCGCTGCCGGTCGGGCTGACGCTCGACTATCTTGTCTGTACGCACGAACAGTGCGTTCCCGAACATGCGGTGCTGGCGTTGCCGCTGGCGTTCGGCGACGGCGCGGCCGATCCGCGCCACGCCGCCGACTTTGCCGCCGCGCGCGCCGCGCTGCCAAAGCCACTCGCGGCGGGTGCGCGCTACCATGTCGATAACGGGCGCTTCGTCATCGCCGTGCCATTTGCCAACGCGACCAAGGTGACCAGCGCATATTTCTTCGCCGCCGCCGACGGCAGCGTCGACTATGCCGCGCCGCAAATCGCCTCGATCGCCGACGAAACCATCCGCATCGAAACCAAGGCGAGCGGCAAAGCAGCGGGCCCGGTGGCCGGTGTGCTCAAGGTAACCCGCGCGGGCGAAACCACGCCGCGCAGCTTTGCAGTGACGGCAGAGCCGGGCAGCGTACCGGGGCCTGGAGCGGCGATGGGTGCGCCGGCGAACACGCTCGACTGGCGGGTCTTTGCAGGTGCCCTGCTGTTCGCGGTAATCGGCGGCGTCGTGCTCAACGTGATGCCGTGCGTGTTCCCGATCCTCAGCCTGAAGGCGCTCAGCCTTGCGCGCGGCGGTGCATCGGCAGCCGAGGCGCGGCGCGATGCGCTGGCCTATGCGGCGGGCGTCATCGTCGTCTGCGTCACGCTCGGCGGGTTGATCCTGATCCTGCGCGCAGCGGGGACCGAAGTCGGCTGGGCGTTCCAGTTGCAGAACCCGCGCGTCATCCTCGGGCTGCTGCTGCTGCTGACGGCGATCGCGCTCAATCTTGCCGGGCTGTTCGAAATCACGCTGGGCAGCGGCAGCGCGGGTCAGGCGCTCGCTTCGCAGCACGGTGCAGCGGGGTCGTTCTGGACCGGCGCGCTGGCGGCGTTCGTCGCCACGCCGTGCACCGGGCCGTTCATGGCCGGCGCGCTGGGAGCGGCACTGGTGCTGCCGCCGGCGGCCGGGCTGCTGGTGTTCGCCGGACTGGGGTTCGGACTGGCGCTGCCGTTCCTGCTGGTTGGCTTCATCCCGGCGTTGCGCACCCGCCTGCCGCGCCCCGGCATGTGGATGGCGACCTTCCGCCGCCTGCTCAGCCTGCCGATGTTCGCGACCGCGCTTGCGCTGGCGTGGATCCTCGGCAAGCAGGCGGGCGTCGATGCGATGACGCTGGGCCTTGGCGCGACGCTGGCGCTCGGGTGCCTGCTCTGGTGGTTCGGGCGTCGTCAGGGCTGGGAGGGCAAGGGGCACTGGGTGCCGCTCGGGCTTGCGGCGGTGCTTTCAGCGGCTGCGGTGGCAACGATTCCGGTCGAAGCCGCGCCTGCAGTGGCAACCACCGACGCCCCCGGCGGGCTTGCCGCGCAGCCGTTCAGCGCGACCAAGCTGGAGGCGTTGCAGCAGGCGCATGTTCCCGTGCTGGTCTATTTCACCGCCGACTGGTGCCTGACGTGCAAGGTCAACGAGCGCGGCGCGTTGAGTAGCGGTGCGGTCGCCGCTGCATTCACCAAGGCCGGGGTGAAGACGCTCGTCGGCGACTGGACCAACGGCGATGCTGCGATCGGACGCTTTCTGGAGGCGCACGGCCGCGCCGGGGTGCCGCTATATCTGCTCTATCACGCCGATGGCAGCGTCGAGGAGCTGCCGCAGATCCTCACCGCCGAACGGTTGATTGCGGCGACGCACTGAATACGCGCCTGCCGCCCACCCAGGTTTCGCCGACCTTGACGCGCCAGAGGTCGGCGGCCGGAATCGTGAAAATATCGCGATCGACAAGGATGAAGTCGGCCCATTTACCGGGTTCGAGCGTGCCGGTGCGCGCCTCGGCGAAATTCGCAAAGGCCGCGCCCGTCGTGAACGCTGCAAACGCCTGCAGCCGCGTCAGCCGTTCGGCCGGACGCCAGCCCCCCGCCGGCGCGCCGCTGCGGTCCTGCCGCGTCACGGCGGCGTGGATGCCGAACATCGGGTTCGGCGGCTCGACCGGAAAATCCGACCCGCCGGCAAAGCGCGCGCCCGAACCGAGCAGCGTCGCCCACGCATAGCCGCCCATCAGCCGGTCGGTCCCGAGCCGCGCCTCCGCCATGCCCTTGTCCGACGTCGCATGCGTCGGCTGCATGCTGGCAATCACGCTGAGCGCGGCAAAGCGCGGCAGATCGGCGGGATCGACGATCTGCGCATGTTCGATCCGCAGCCGCAACCGGGCGCGGCTGGCGGCAGGCACCGCTGCATAGGCATCGAGCACCTGCGCGTTGGCGGCGTCGCCGATCGCATGGACCGCCACCTGAAATCCGCCGTTGGTGGCAAGCATCACTGCATCGGGCAGCGCCGCACCCTTTAGAAACTGTAGCCCCCGGTTGGCGGGATCGTCGCTATAGGGTGCCTTGAGCCACGCGCCGCGCGACCCGAGCGCACCATCGGCGTACAGCTTGACGCCGCGCAGCGCGATATGGTCGCCGGCGGTCCAGTCGATCGGGCCGTTCGGGGCGATCGCGGCCAGTTCCGCCATGCCCGCCGCCAGCGCATAGACGCGCGTCGTCAGCCTGCCGTTCGCCGCAAAGGCGGTATAGCGCGCCCATGTCGCCCGGTCGGTACCGGCATCGCCGACGCCGGTCAGTCCGACGCTGGCCATGATTTCGAGCGCCTTGGCAAGCGCCCGGTCGGCCTCGGCAGCGGTCGGCGGTGGGACTTTTGCAGCCACCAGCCGCCGCGCGCTATCGACGAACACCCCCGCAGGTACCCCGCCCGCGCCGCGCTCGATGCGGCCACCCGCCGGATCGGCGGTGGCCGCCGTAATCCCGGCAGCAGCGATCGCGCGGCTGTTCGCCCAACCGGCATGGCCGTCGACGCGCGTCAGCCACACCGGCCGATCGGGAACCGCGGCGTCGAGTTCGGCGGCGGTCGGAAACCGGCCAAGGCCCCAGCGCTCCTGGTTCCAGCCGCCGCCGACGATCCATTTCGCGCCCGGATTGGCGGCGGCATAGGCGCGGACTTTCGCCAGCGCTGCAGCAAGCGACGGCGTATCGTTCAAATCGACCG
>Ga0209724_1003756_pt1 | contig 12246 bp, 10 predicted proteins | sample grotaG_FD_184143 | JGI IMG/M metagenome (GOLD analysis project Ga0209724, IMG submission 184143) | Glacier valley bacterial and archeal communities from Borup Fiord, Nunavut, Canada, to study Microbial Dark Matter (Phase II) -... | ecosystem: Environmental > Aquatic > Freshwater > Ice > Glacier ... | reverse complement strand
ACAATCCGATGTCAACCAAATTATTCAGGATAATAAAAAGTATATCTGGATTGCAACCGACGGTGGCGTAAGCAGATTCGATGGACTGAAATTCAAAAACTTCAATATCCCAATTTCACAAACAATCGATGATATCGTTGAAGGAGATCAACACGAGATTTATGTTTTGACGAAAAAGGGGATCGGGATCATTCGGAACGACTCGGTCTATTCGTATTATTTCGATAGCGATATGTGGATTGACAAGTGCAAGAATCTTGTTTTGGATGATGACAAGCTTTGGATGATCACAAATCGTGGCATCACCAGTTTTGATGGCAAGTCTTTTAAAGTGACGCTACCTTTTAAAAACGTTGAAATAAATGCTACCTGGTTTTCAATAGATAACAACCATGTAATCTGGCTGGAAGATTCAAATCGGAATATCTGGTATTCAGAAAATAATATTCTGAAACGATTTGAAACAGATGGTCGCTCGCAGCGAAAAGGGAAGGAATTAGCCATTTTGAATAAAGGAAATCTCTACCGGATTACTGGGAAGCAATTGGCATTTTCTGATCATTTCGAACAGCAGGAATTAAATTATCTTCAACAAATTGATGACAAATGGTACTTTTCTTCGGGTAACCAGGTCTTTCAAAAAAAAGGTTTACATACTGAGCTGATTTTTGAAGCCCCGGAAAACGATAAAATCTCGGTTTTATTTATCGATCCGGAAAAACGATTGTGGTTTGGCACACACAATGGATTTTATTTTTCTAATTCATTGGCATTTAAAAAATACTTTATACCCGGTAAGCTTGATAATATGGTATGGGGGGTGGTCGAGGATAGTGCAAAAAACCTATGGTTTACATCTTACGGAAAAGGATTAACTAAATACGACGGTAAGGAATTCCGAAGAATAGATTCCTACAAGAGCCAGCTGAATACAGACTCTTTTTATATCGGAAGTATAAAAACATCTAACGGAGACCTTCTTTTTACGACAACCAAAGGGGTTCTTCGGTTCGATGGCAGGCGATTTCTTAAAGTCCCCCATTTGCCTGTTCAATGTTATTTGCATATCTACGAAGATATTGCGAATAAAACGATTATCTATGCCGGTGATAACAGCCTCGTTGTCGAAACCGAAGACACGGTAAATGTATTTGATAATCGGAAATTTAACCTACCAAGAATATTTAATATTCTAAAGGACCGCAACAATATTTACCGGATGGGAGGTGAGGAGAACACTGTTTTTTTCGATGGCGTCAAATTTTTACCTCCCGACTCTGTCAGGTTCGGTTATACGAAGGGAATGTATGGCAGTGTGATTGACTACAAGGGAAATATTTGGTTCGCAACGCGATACGGAATATTATTTTATGACTATATAACCTGTAAACCGATCTATACCGATGAGATTAGTGAATCGGTGCTTGATCTTAAATTGTATTTTGGCAAGATCTATTTTGGAACGATAAAAGGAGTTGGTTTTATAGACCCAGCGAAATTTTATAAAAATGAAAAGTCAGTTTCTTATTTCGATCACAGCAACGGTTATCCCGGCGAGGAGGTGGTTCAAAATGGTGCTATCATTACATCCGACAGTTCGATCTGGATTCCTGCAACCAGAGGAGTTACAAAATTTTCGCCTTCACGTATAAAGGGTGCAAATCACTTACCACATGTTCAATTGGAAACACTGATTGCGAATGATAAAAATGGGAAAGAAATAAAACTTACTGGTTATGAGCTAAATAAAAACAGAATCGTTAACCTGTCTTATAATTACCGGGATTTTGAAGTAAACTACCACTGCAACTTCTTTTCTGACTCCGAAGGAATTACTTACAGATACAAGCTTGAAAACTACGATTACAATTGGCGCAATGTCCCTTTCAATGTCCGCAGCCTGAAATACAGCCAACTTCCAGCTGGTGAATATACTTTTAAAATTAGCGCATTTAACCGGGAGGGTGCCGCAACTGAAATTCCCACGACGATTTATATCAAAATTGCGGCTCCATTCTGGCAAAAATGGTGGTTCAGGACAATAGCAATCATAATTGTGCTGATCATTTTAATGGAATTTATTCGCAGATTGAAAAAAAAGGATCACAAAAGGGCTGAAATTCAACAACAAATATTAAAGTTAAAAGCTGATGCATTAGCGGCCCAAATGAATCCGCATTTTGTTTTTAACTGCATTAGCTCAATCAATGCACTAATCAATATCGGAGATAAGCAGGAAGCCACTATCTATCTTGGCCGTTTTGCTTCTATGCTTCGAAGCGTACTTAAAAGTGTCAGATTAAACGAAATTTCTCTGGAGGAAGAGCTTTCAATTACTGAAAACTATATGCAACTCGAACAAGTAAGATACAGTAATCCATTTAATTACAAGATTGAACGTCCTGACGGAATCAGTATTACAAAAGTCATGGTTCCGCCATTGATCATTCAGCCTTTTGTTGAAAACTCGGTTTTACACGGTTTTAACAGAGTTCCTAATTATGACAAAAGAATTAATATCTTAGCAGTTATATCCGGAGACAGATTAAAGATCATAATTGAAGACAATGGAATGGGAATATCTCCTGATAATCAGTCTGTAACCGGAATGGGAATACAAATTACAAAAGAACGAATTGCCTTACTTGAAAAAAATGCACAGGTTCATATTGAATCTTATGTCGATGAAAATCATCATGGAACAACTATTACAATCGATATCCCTTTAAAAATTAAAAAAGACTGAAAATGATTAATGCTGTAATCATAGAAGATGAACCTTTACTGGGAAAAAACATGGCGATGATGCTTCGGGAATATTGTCCTGATATCAAGGTTGTTGCACTTCTCGATTCAGGGAGAATGGCGCTTGATATCCTTCCGGTTATTCAGTACGATCTGATTTTTTCTGATATTCAACTCGGTGATATGGATGCATTTTCCCTTTTTGAACGACTCGAAAATACGGATCAACATATTATTTTCATTACAGCACATGATGAATTTGCGTTAAATGCCTTCAAATTAGATGCCATCGATTATCTTTTAAAACCGATACTTCCCGAAGATTTGATACGTGCAGTAAACCGTGCGATAGAACGTATTGCAAGTAATGATCAGTCAAATCCTTTATACGGAGCTTTTACGGCTCAAAAAAGTGGTAAAATTTTGATTCGAAGCAACGATGAAATCCACTTTCTCTCACCTGAAAAAATTATTTACTGTGAGGCAGACGGTGCTTATACAAAAGTTTATCTTGAAGATAACGTTCTGGATTATAAATTAGTTACAACGCATTTAAAGAAAATAGAGGATGTACTTCCCAGGAATATATTTTACAGAATTCACGATGCTCACATTGTGAACTGTAATTTTATCGACCATATCAAATACCAAAAAAAGATTTGCATATTGAATCATATTACTGACGGAGAAAAAACTCAACTCAAAATCTCCGAGCGGAGATACCAGAGCTTTATTGAATTTCTTAAAAACACCTGATTTTAATTTTAGGGTTACGCCTATTGGCAAAAACACTACGGCTGTTTGAAAAAGAATCACGGCTGCCAAGTCATTGACGAAAAATGAGGCACCAATGTATTCTGCTTGTTATTTTTATTGACATTTGCACCGTTCATTTTTATTCAGACCCTAATCGTTCATATATAATCAACTCCCTCTGGCAGGACATAAGATCCTGTCAGAGTTATTAATTCTCCTGAAAATATTTTTCCCGGCACTGCTTGTTTTTTTCATATATCTAACAATCAATTAGATAAAGTAATTGTAAATTTACGTTTAATTCAGACCTTTGTCCATGAGCAACAGCGAAGTAAATATTGTATTATTTGACGGGGTTTGTAATCTCTGCAATAAAACGGTACTGTTTATTATTCGTAATGATTCAAATGCAAAATTCAGATTTGCATCGGTACAGAGCGAAAGTGGGCAATTACTTCTCGGGCAACTTGGTCTTCCGCTTGAATGTTTCGATTCTCTTGTCTACATCAGCGACAAGCGGTTTTATTTAAAATCTATGGCCGTTTTGAGGATTCTACAGAAATTGGGTGGTGGTTGGCAACTGCTATACGTTTTTGTAATAATTCCCCGTTTTTTGCGCGATGGGGTTTACAACCTTATTGCAAAATGGAGATATAAATGGTTTGGTAAAAGTGAAACCTGCATGATTCCATCCCAGGAATATCAGGTAAGATTTCTGGAATAGGAGTTCCTTTACGTTAAAAAATAACTTCAATGTTTTTCTTTGCTATATTGCCATTATTCTTAGGAATAACAAGAACGAAGTTTGTTTCAATTAATCAGGTAGATTATATACCTTTACGTATTGGAGTTTGCGAAATTTTTGGCGTTTGACTAAAATGGTTATATTTGCCTCAACAGTTTTATCAACATAAAAATATGAGTGTCGAAAATAGTAGTATTAAAAGGGATGCTGTAAGAGAGAATATTCTGAAAATAGCCCAGGAGATTTTTAGTAAATACGGGTATAAGAAAACAACCCTTGACGATATTGCAAATGCTGTACGAAAAGGCAAAAGTTCTCTTTACTACTATTTTAACAGTAAGGAAGATCTTTTCCAGGAAGTAATTCAAAAAGAAGCTGATATTCTTCGTGAAGAATTATCGAAAGTGCTTATGAAAGACATCGATCCTGCTGAAAAATTGAGAGATTACGTGATGACTAAAATCACAACTTACCGGCAATTGGCCAATTTTTACAACGCTATTGAGAACGATACTGCAGCAGTGGAGTTTATCGATAAGATAAAATCGCAATATTATCAGGAAGAAATCCGTATGATGAAACGGATTTTATTGGAAGGGGCCCGTCAGCGGAAATTTATCGTAAAGGACTTTGCACTTGTTGCAATTGGTATTACTACGGCAATCCGCGGTCTCGAAATGCCACTTTCTGCCGGGCCTTACCGCTCGACTGATCTTGGCAAAAGTGTCGATTCTATTGTGAAAATAATTTGTTACGGAATCATGAAAAGAGATTAAAGACAAACAGGCCAGAATTGGCCTGTTTGCATTTATTTGAAAGAAACATCACCTCCGCTCGACTTCTCGATATTCTTTTCTTTGGGGTTACCCGCAACACTGATATTTCCCCCGCTGCTTGCCTTGGCAATGATTTTTTCGGATACATAAATTTTGATGGTTGCACCGCTTGATGCACCTGCATTGCATGTTTTGCTCTGCAAATCAGATGCTTTAATGTTTGCGCCGCTTGATCCATCGACTGACAAATTTTCTGCTGAACCCGAAAGGTCAATGTTTCCACCGCTACTTCCTTCAATCGTAAGATCATTTACAACCAATGACAAATCGATTTTGGCTCCGCTTGTGGCTGAAAGATCAAGCGAAGATAATTTCAACGCTGATTTTGATTTTACATTGGAACCAGAACTTGCTTCAAATGAATGAATTGATTTAAAAGTGACATATACAGTCTTCATCTTACTTTTACGAATCCGCTTTTCCGGATAAATCTTTAGTTCTCCGTTCGAAACTTCCGTTTTAATATTATCCTGAAGGTTCTCATCAGCTTCAACAACAACTTTTACGACAGAATCCTGAATCAATATTACATCAATTCCTGCGCTCGCTGAGATTGACTCGAAGCTTCCTATCTGACGCTCGCTTTTTACAACGTTACCGTTCCCTTTTATTCCGTGAAAACACGAAGTGAGGAGCATTGAAAGTATTAGAGTGGTGGCTAATAATGGAATTAGTTTTGTCTTCATAATTATTGAGAATATGTTTCTTTTTGCATTGGACGCAGTTTCGTCCATTTAGGTTACAGATATTTACAAAAAAACCGCTTACCCCATTCAAGGATAAGCGGTCGGTGGCTTATATTGAAACCTATTTTTTTATGATCGTATCTGCATCTTTTGGCAATGGTTCGCCAATCTGGTACATGTCATTAATCTTATCGTTCAATTTCTGATCGGGAAAACTCACTGAATAAATCATCGCTTCGACCTGGCGCAAATAATCGCGTTTATTGTATTTTGGCGAGTAAATGTACCCTTCTACTGTCAAAACGCGTTTTCTTGCCAAATCAAGCGTTGTGAGGCTTACAAACGGGCCTCCCATAAAGTCACCTTCTACTTTCCACAGTCCCCTGATCTCTACAGAATAATTTCCGCGGTTTTTAAATGTTTGCGAAACAATGAATCTCTTTTCTGTAGTCATAAACGAGCCTGGAAGAGCTCCCGGAATCTTATGACGCAGAACAGAATCACGTTTCTGTAGAAGGTTTTTTGTGACAAATGCACTATCCGATACATAAGGATACCAGTAAGCAATGATTCCCTGGCTTATAAGTGGCGACTCGTAACGTATCCAGACAAAATCGGATGTGTCTTTAACCATATCGTAGCCTTTGGGAATATTAAGATTAAACTTATGCGTTTTAACCAATGAGTCGGAAATTGTCTCTTCTTTGAATTTCTTTTGCGCATACATTTCCATAAGCCTCATTTTTTCAGCTCTTAATATGGCAGAAATGATCATATCCGATTTTTCAGCAAAGATCTTGACAAAACCAGCCTCATCGGCTGCCTGCACAGATATCACAACCTGCTGCCTGGCCCAAACATCGTACTGAATGGTCACCGATGGCTCTGTTACCGATGGAAGAATTCGGGTCAAAACAATATTACGGGTTGTTTCAAAAGTTTTAAAGGCATCAGGCGGGATGCTTACCACATTAAGTATTGGCTCCTCCTGGGGCAAACTAAGTTGTGGCTGCGAAAGATATCGCTGAATGGTGTCGCCGATATTCCCTTCCCAATCCCCTTTCGCGATCACTACAATTGTTTCGCCGGGCCGGCCGGTAACACTTTTCATGAGCGATTTTCCGTCACCACCGCAGGCAGAAAGGAGAAAAATCAAAAATACAGCAAAGATATAGGGTGTAATTGTTTTATTCACAGTACAATATTTATTCATTACATGAGGCAATTAAGTCGGGCGATTTAATTGCGATTCAAAAATATAACAGAAACCCCGATTCGGATAAAACGAACCAGGGCATCAATATTTTATTAACCGGTTTATTATTTTAACGGTTCTTTCTTTTTAGTGTCTTCCGGACTCTCTTTAGGGGTTTCATCATCATCCTTTATCGATTTTTTAAAGTCTTTCATCCCTTTCCCAATTCCACTCATAAGTTCAGGGATCTTTCTTCCACCAAACATAAGTAAAACCACTGCAATAATAAGGACAATTTGCCATACCCCAATAAAGCCTAAAATAAGTAATAAACTCATAGTTTATATTTTAAATCGTTCGTTACAAATATAGCATAAGTTAAAACTAAATAACTATTCTTTCATCGGTTCTTTTTTATTGTCTGCTTTTGGAGCCTCTTTCGAAGGTTCTTCCGACGTTCCGTCTTCTTCTTTTACAGCCTTTTTGAATTCCTTCATCCCTTTGCCGATTCCACCCATTAGTTCAGGAATCTTTTTACCTCCAAACATAAGCAGAGCAACAGCAACGATTAAAACGATTTGCCATGGTCCGACAACACCTGCAATTATTAATAAGTTCATAGTATCACTTTTAATTTGATTCAAAAATAGTATTCCGATTGGCAAATTATTCTGCTTTGCCCAAAATATTTTTTATTTAAATAATTTCCAGATATCGTTTCCATTGGCATAAATAAGCAATGAGAAAAGAATAACCATTCCGACGATCTGTGCATACTCAAGAAATTTATCACTTGGTTTCCTCCCTGTTATGATCTCGAAAAGGAGAAACAGGACGTGCCCTCCATCGAGTGCCGGTATTGGAAGAATATTCATCACCGCAAGAATAATTGAAAGGAAGGCAGTAAGACTCCAAAATGATTCCCAGTCCCACACACCCGGGAAAATATTCCCGATGGCGATAAATCCGCCCAACGATTCGTAAGCTTTTGTTTCGGGTGCGAATAGTAGTTTGAACTGCTTCAGATAATTACCTACTGCATGATATCCTTTGGAAATCCCGCCTGGAATTGATTCAATGAAACCGTAAGTAATTGTCTTAAATTCAAAAACTCCTTCAATTTTCTTTGGGGAATGAATACCGAGCAACCCTTTAATTCCTATCTTGACTGGAATAGTTTTTTCAGTTCCATTTCTGTTTATTAAAACACTGATTGTCTTGCCTTTTGAAATAGCAACTGTATCCGTGAATTGATCGTAGAATTGAAAACCAGCACCATTAATCGCCAGGATTTCATCTCCGATTTCAAAACCAGCATCACGGGCAGGCGATTCTTTCCCAAATTCGACTACTTTACAGTAATAAGGAATTCTTAAATCAATAAAGTATTTGTCAGTTAATAGTTTTGGGATTATTTCGTTTTTTACCGGAACAACAATTGCTTCTCCGTTACGTTGTACTTCAATGGTTTTTACACCGTTTAGTATAATAATAGGAATAATCTTACTGAAATCTTCAACCTCTTGACCATCAATCGATATTATTTTATCTCCACTACGAAGCCCCAATTCTCTTCCCGTTTCGCTAACGGAAATACCATATTTCACATTTTTTGTAGGCAGGTACTGTTCTCCCCATACAAAGAGGATCATTGAATAAAGCAGGATGGCAAGAATCAGATTAAATAAAACCCCTCCGATCATAATGATCAACCGTTGCCATGAAGGTTTCGAGCGAAACTCCCAGGGTTCAGGAGGCAGTTTCATCTGCTCCTTGTCCATCGATTCGTCAATCATTCCGGATATTTTTACGTATCCGCCCAATGGGAGCCATCCGACACCATATTCGGTTTCTCCTTTTTGAAACTTGAAAAGTGAGAACCAGGGATCAAAAAAGAGATAAAACTTCTCTACCCTGCATTTAAATGCTTTTGAAAATATGAAATGGCCAAATTCGTGAATAATAACCAGTATCGAGAGACTAAGAATTAACTGAGCGGCCTTAATAAGAATCACCATAAGTATAACTATATCAATTTTTTAGTTGCAATATGCCCACCATCTCGGTGGCATAGGCGCGTGCTTCACGATCGGTTGCCATATAATCATCGAGGGTTGGTTTGGCAATGAAAGTCGATTTTTGCATAATCTGTTCATTTACATTCCATATATCCGGGAAAGTTATTTTCCCTTTCAGAAAAGCCTCCACCACTATTTCGTTGGCAGCATTTAAAATACAAGCCAAATTACCCCCTTTTTGCAACGCTTCGTAAGCAAGTGCAAGATTACGAAAAATTTTCGTATCGGGGGTTGAAAATGTTAACGTTGGGAAATCGGCAAAATTCAGCCTTGGGAAATCATTGCAGATCCTTTCGGGGAAGCTAAATGCATATTGGATAGGTAATCGCATATCGGGTAAGCCAAGCTGTGCTTTAATTGACCCGTCGCAAAACTGGACCATCGAATGAACGATGCTTTGCGGGTGTACCACCACTTCAATTTGCTCCGGTTTTAATCCAAAAAGCCATTTTGCTTCTATTACCTCAAACCCTTTATTCATCAGCGATGCAGAGTCGATCGTTATTTTTGCTCCCATATCCCAATTCGGGTGCTTCAGAGCATCTTTGGCGACTACGCTGTCAATCTTTTTTTTATCCATTCCATGGAAGGGTCCGCCGGAACAGGTGAGAATTACCTTTTCAACCGGATTCATATATTCACCGGCAAGGCATTGAAAGATTGCTGAGTGCTCTGAATCAACAGGTAATATATCTACTTTATTTTCAATCGCCAGTCTGTTAATCAGATCACCGGCTACAACCAATGTCTCCTTATTGGCGAGTGCAATTTGTTTTTTTGCTTTAACGGCATTAATAGTGGGGATTAGCCCTGAATAACCTACCATAGCTGTCAGCACAAGGTCAACGCTACCCATTTCAACCACCTGTGCCAAAGCTGCTGACCCGGCATAGACTTTGATGCCTTCTCCTGCAAGTGCGTTACTTACAGCATCATATTTTTCTTCGTTGGCGATTACTACTACGTTGGGTCGGAATTTTTTGGCCTGCTCTATTAATAAACTCACATTATTGTTTGCTGTCAAAACCTCAACAGTGAATCTATCGGGATTATTATCAATTACTTCGAGCGCCTGTTGTCCGATTGAACCGGTAGAACCGAGTATCGCAATATTTTTCATCCGTAGATAATTTGATTTTTAAAGGTCGGATAGAACTCACATTTGAACCTTTCATTCCTATTTGCGCTTAACCAATATGCTCGTTTCATAAAAAAGGTTTAGAATTTGATGTAATCTTCTGGGTTGATTGATAAACCATTGAGCCACATTTCGAAATGTAAATGTGGTCCGGTCGTCTCTTTTCCCGTATTACCCATAATGGCGATCGCTTCGCCAGCCCGAACTTTATCTCCCTGAATCTTAAGAAGCTCCGCATTATGACGGTAAACTGTGACCAGATTTTGCTCGTGTTGAAGATAAATTACATAACCGGTATCGATCGTCCAACCGGCAAAAATGACGGTTCCGTCGAGTGCGGCTGAAATACGGGCATTCAATTTACCTACAATATCCACTCCGAAATGTCCATTGCTTAAATCGTACTTTCCTGTAATCATGCCGTTTATAGGTGGAAAGAAAAGCAATCCGGCTACGCCGCCTCGTGCAACCGGACCAGAATTGATTCCAAGATTGGTCTGTTCCTGTGAAATTTCATCTTTAAAAAGGCTGTCGTGATCGTATTTTTTGAACTGAACCTGATCGGGTCTTGGTATTACTCCACGCCTGACAGCTGTATCGGAAGGTGTTTCGCCGGCCAGCATGGCCCTGAAGTCGTTGAAATACTTGTCTCTTCGTTGGATTTCGAGATCAAGCGAATCGACAATCAAAACATTACGGATCAGCATCTGCCTCATTTTCCCGGTTGGATATCCCGGAATGTATTCCCGTAAGGGTGTAAAAGCAATTAAAACAGTCACTCCAATGATAATTACCACTACTGCAAAAACCAATGCCATCACCAATGTTCTTGCATTGAACCGAATCTGTTTTATAATATGCAGATTAAGGTCATTAAAAATTACAATTCGGTATGGATTCTGAAATAATTTCCTAATCTTATCCCGCTTCCTTTCTTTCGGCATTCCTTATTTTATATCAATAGTGTTCAAACTTACATGAAAATTACACGATACACAAAATTTTAGGCGGAATCTAAGTAATTTCGATTTTACTTGCTGTTTAGATATATTGATTATTAACAAATTAGCAATTGTTAAACTTCCTTTGATTTCAATTGGTAATTTTTTTGAAAATTTTTATTTGATTTTCTGGTTTTTGTTACTACATTTGCACCCTCTTAAAGAATAAGACGTTCCTATAAAACAACGATATACTGTGGGGTAGAGCAGTTGGTAGCTCGTCGGGCTCATAACCCGGAGGTCACAGGTTCGAGTCCTGTCCCCGCTACTTTTAGTAGAATTAAAGCCTGTAAGATAATTTCTTGCAGGCTTTTTTGATTCAAATCGGAATCATCTTGAAAATACTTTGCTGATTCTGTTCAAAATTGGCTCTCCTATGATGGATCTTTCATTTATTTTATCTCAAATCCCTTCCAAAATATCTTGTGTTAAATCTTCGTAAAAGTACTTCTTCCTTAAGTATTTGTATTTATCTTGGAGGGCTAATTCTCTGGATACAAATTGAAATTCCGTCCAATATATCAAAAAACAAAAAGAGCGACGGCAACGTTATCGGGCTAAGTATGGAAACTGCTGTAAACAACGTTAAACGTGAATCATGGAAAAGCAAATAACCTTCTTCCTCATCCTTGTATTATCCATCTTCATGGATCAGGCAGTGAATATCTCTTTTGCCCAAGCCCGGATAAATGGTGGTTCTGTTCCCATTGAAAAAGAGACCATCAACCCAACTACTTCCGCCCGTTATTCACCGGAAGATGTTGGAATGAGTTCGGTGACGTTGACCCGTATTGAGTCTATTGTAAAAGAAGGCATTAAGGCCATGGCTTTGCCTGGATGTCAGGTACTGATCGTGAAAGAAGGTAAACCGATCTACGATAAATGTTTTGGATACTATACCTATGAGATGACACAAGCGGTGATGCCGACTACCATGTATGACCTGGCATCCCTTTCGAAGACGACGGGGACCTTGCTTGCTATCATGAAACTTTACGACAACGGTCAAATCAAACTGACCGATAGGACATCCAAATATCTTTCTTTCCTGCGGGGGACAGACAAG
>Ga0209724_1003749_pt1 | contig 12263 bp, 8 predicted proteins | sample grotaG_FD_184143 | JGI IMG/M metagenome (GOLD analysis project Ga0209724, IMG submission 184143) | Glacier valley bacterial and archeal communities from Borup Fiord, Nunavut, Canada, to study Microbial Dark Matter (Phase II) -... | ecosystem: Environmental > Aquatic > Freshwater > Ice > Glacier ... | reverse complement strand
CTACTCCAAGAAGCTCTCCACGCTGGTCACAGTGGGTCGAGAAATGAATGTCTGCTTGCTGGTAGACACCCAAAGCTACAACGTGGCATCGCTGGGTATTACAGAAGATGCCAACATTCGCAGCAACTTAAATATCCTGTGCCAGGGCTACACCTGGGTTGACGAGCAGGGCAGGCAGAGAGGCGACTTCAACATGATTCGCAACCTGCTGAAGAACCGCTATCTCGTTCCTGTAGATAACGACTCCCTGATTGAGCAACTAGAAAGACTCAAACCAAAATCAATGGAGGTCAAAACTCCGATCATCTTCTCCACAATTGGCAGCAAGCTACAACTTTTGCCAGACCTAAAAAGCTTCAAAGCCATCGCCTGAAAGTAGAACGTTGTTCTACCTCCGACCTGCCGAAACTCTTAGAACCTTCTCCCTAAACCATCATGAGCAATTTTATCTCTTCTAAAACGTTCTACTTTTGCCATCGATCACACTCGAACGGCTGACTTTTAAGTCGAACGTTAGTCGAACGCTTAAAAAAGTAGAACGCTAGAACACAGTAGAACGATGAGACGACGACCCAAAGACCCATTGCCACACTTGCCGCCAGTTTCAAGCCTGGACATTGAGAGTTTCAACACGTTCACCCGTCGCGAGATTGCAGAGATGTTTGGCAATATTGAGCCGTCGATCATCCGCAAGCACTGCATGGCGCTAGGCATCACCCGTTACGAGAAAGTGCCTAGAGAAGATATCTGGCGGCTTTATGTGCTGGCTTGCTACAAGCGGCTTTATCCCTACGCCTCTCGCAACAGTTTTGTCCGCTTGTGCAAAGAAAAAGGCGACGCAGCTGCCCTCGCGATCGTGCATATCGCGGGCGGTTCCCGTGAAGACTGCGACGACCTGATCGATCGCTTCATTGCCCAAAAACAAACCAAGCCCTTACTTGTCTAGAAGGAGTTCATCATGTCTGATTTAGTCAAATCCGAATCGCAACCGCCTGTGACTGCCAAACGTAACCATCATCGCGAGCAGAAGATCAAAACCAAGTCTCTCGAAGCGTCTAAGTTTGAGGTGGACACAGAAGACGACTTGACCGGCGTAGCCATTGCCGCCGCCGATGCCCCCTTTGCTAAAGCCTATGCAGCGTATACCGACCGCTTTGCCAGCAATCTAAAAGACTTCCAGAGTTATGTCAAAGGCTCTCAGCAAAAGGTCAGCGAGATGCTGAAACAAAGCATTTTAGAGGTCTACGACCTAGACGAGACCGAAATGTATGGAGAGCCAGAGGATGGAGAGTAAGCACCCGGTTCAGGTTGAATTCACCCTCACTGAGGACGGGCGACTCGATTTCAAATCCCGCAACGGAGATACTGAAATCATCTATGAGCTCACCTGCCGTGCCCGTGAGCAAGCAGAAGCCTATCGGCGAGCGCAGACACGAACCGACCCTCTAACGATCGTCGGTCTGGGCATCATTGGCATTCTGACCCTGCTCATGTGTGGCATCTTTGCCCAGATGATCACGCGTCCTGCGCCCCAACCTACGCCTATTCATCGGTAGCATCCTAACTGGCCATGAAAAAGATTAAGCTCCCCACCTCAGACATCCCAACGCTTGATCTCGGACTGGACAGGGATCAAGAACTGGGGGCAACTGTAGCGGATGCCAAAATTGCTGCCATGCAGCAAGGGTTTGACGCTCGCTATCAAAAGGGCGTGACGAACTTTTTTCAGCAGCAGTGTGGAGAGAGTTGGGAATCAGACAGAGTACTGGGAGCACAAATTGCATCTGCAAGACTGGAAGAGCGCCGTCAAACTTTGATGACGATCACCATTAAAACCAGCATCTTTACTGGAGTTTCGGGCTTGGCAGCGTTGATGGTCGGGTTTTCTCCGGCTCAAAGCGCGATTGTGTTCATCCCCTCTGCGCTCGCCGCTATTTGTACTTCTAAGAAACGATGAAAGTTAGAAGGAGTTGCTGTTGAGAGGATTCGACCTGCCCCCGTTGTTAGATTTGCACAAATATCGGGTTAAGCGACTACCAAGAGGCTCTATCCATACCTCATCTTTAGCGGTGTTCTAACCCTGCGGTTCTGGAAGTTTTAGATCGCTGTTCTCAGTAAGGATGAACTCTTTTCGCGAGCGGTAGGCAGAAAAAAGCCTTTAAGTAGGTGGATCGTGTCCGCATTGTGGACAAGCAGCTTTTTGGTTGGAAGGATGTAGACAAAATTCTGAAGGGAGTGTTGCTTCAGCACATGCGCGCCTTTTTTGCCGCCATCAGCACAGTTAATCAGCGATCGCCTTGTCTAAGCTTGCTCAGATTTGCACAAAACTCTGCCGAGGACGCCTCACTTAAGCAAGGTTTGAGACCTTCAGAACTCGTTGGCGCACAAGAGTTTTGAGGAATTGATTCTGGAACGAGTTTTGAGAGTCTATAATACTGATTCTGTCGTCGAGGCGCGATCGACCTTCTGACCTTCTCAAAATCGGAGGTTTAAGATAAACGTGAAGCTGCTGAGCTAAGCGGTGGTAGATTAAACTAGCATCATGAGCAACTTATCTCGCTTAAGCATACATTGACTCTTACGCTAAAGGCAAGTCAACATTTTATTCACCAAACTTGAGGTACAAGTTCTTGAATTCCTCAAGAATCAGTAACAGTTTCTCTGTAGTTACATCATTAAACATTTCATCTAAGAAATAAATTCGTGCGGTAGAACATTGAAGAGGTAGGAAACGACTAAGAGTATTGGCATCACCAGTTCTAATCACAACATCTAAACATTCAGGAACCCAAAGTCTAGATATCATCTCTTTCTCATTCATATCTTTACACAATGAATTTAAAGTTGCTTTAATTTCTTCAAGGGGGTCATATCCCATCAAAAGATAGAGTCTTTTGCAACTAGAACTAGGTTTATCTAAAGTTTCTTCTAAAAGCTCATAAAATTTAAACCTACGTATACCTTGAGTCAATCCAACACGCATTACATGGGGATGCCACTTATCCAAAACCCTAGGGAGTTTAACTTGGAAGAAATTACATAGTGAATTATCTAGGGCAGTCAAATCGTGCTCATTACGTTTTTCTAAATTATTAGAACTGGCTAGATATATAGATATGGAATTAACGCCGTGTTCATAGAGTACATCTATAAAGTCGCACAACTTGTGAAATGCCATGGTATAGCCATCCTCTAAAGCTATACCATGCTTTTTTGTCCACCTTCTCGTTCCGTCTGGAATGATTCCAATGTGATTTATGATATTTTCCATATATCTCAATAAATCCGTATCTATTTTGAGACTTGCATGCAGTTATAAAAGAAACAAGTCGACGCTTATGTGGTTGTCTTCTTCATAATAGGGATGTGAACATTGGAAAAGATATGAATCGTAGTCTTTAATTGGTTGACCATAAACTACAATCGGCTGAGGAAAACTTTGCATCCAAGGATATCCATTCATAACTACTTTAAAGACTTTCTGAGAAACTAGTTTCTCGCGGAATTTGAGCAAATTTCCTGACAGAATACTATTCTTACAGAATTTGTGTGCAACATCAATCAAACACAAAAATTCAGCAACAGGAGTTAATAAAGGACTTGATCCGTCATACCTAACGCTAGCTTCAAACTGTCCAATTTTTAATTTCTCTCGTAGTGATTTTAGAAGAATTTCATAGACCATATCATAGCCATCCAATTCAAATTCTAGACTTAAGCACCTTCTACTTAGTACCCTCATACCACAGGCAACATCGTTAACATCATGATGTTGGATTAAATTTAGTAAGGAAGCAGCAAAACAGTTTGCTAAAACCTTGTTGGTCGGCACATAGGCAGGAGAGGATACAAATCGGTTACCAATTGTCAAGTCATTCTTACATTCGATATGATGAGAAATAAGGCTTTCTGCCTCTCTAGCATCATGTGCGCCATCTCCATCTACCAATATCACGTGACTACATTCTCTTTCAATACAGAGTTGAAATCCAGCCCTCAAAGCTCTACCAACGCCGAAATTTCTGTCCAAAGAAACTACTTTTGCACCAGCTCTCTTAGCTTCAGTAGAGGTTCCATCCTGACTTCCATCATCAACAACAATGACTTCATCGACTGAAGTTTTTAGGATTTCCACAATTGAATGTATTGTAGAAGCTTCATTGTATGTTGGTACTAGGCCTATAATCATTTAGCTTCCTATACTGAGTAGTGAATTAAGTCTTGATAAAATTGAAGAAGTTTCGCCATCACCCAATTCCGACTGAGAACTTCCTCTCTCAATTTGAACGAGAGGGATACCATTAACTTCGTAAGACATCCAATATTTTATTAGCCGTTTTACTAAGTCTTTATCAAAGCATAATAAATTCGCCAATTCGTCGAAAACATCTTTTACTAAATGATAATTGAACAAAATAGAAAATTTTAGTGCATCCTGAACTCTACTTTCCACAGCATAGTCTATTTTATTAGAAATTGCATACGAGCTTCGTGCTGATAATGAGTATGCTAAACCCAGAACATCGTTGTACTCATTATCTTGTGCAATAATGATAATTTCTTCAGAATGCTCTAAGCTTAAATCATATTCATGGATGAAGAAATATGTCTTAGATAGCTTCAACTTTAAGTTGAGAAACATCCATGCATGTTTAAACCTATCCATTTTAGTAAAAATGCTCGAATAGTTTGTTATGGCCTCATCAAAACGATTTTCTGCGTACAACAAATCACCTTTCAAAAGATTGATGTAACCAGTAGCTAATGAGCGCATAGAGTTTTCAGAAGCAGCATCGAGTTGACATAAACTGTCCAAGCACTCCGACGTTTTATCAAAGGATTTACAAAGTAAGAATAAGCAGCCTAAGCGGTAAGTTGTTATGAATGTGCCATGAAGATGCTGAAGTTCTTGAAAACGACTAACAGCATCTTCAAGAACTTCTTGAGCAATCTGAAATTTCTTCTGCGCTGTGTAAATGTTTCCCAAAAGCGATAATGACCAGCTTCGTTCTTTATAGTTTCCTACTTGTTCATGTTTTGTAATTGTTTCACGAGTTAGTCTTGCAGCCTCTTCAAATTTACCTGTACGCAAATACGAATCGGCTAGATTATGAGATGCCTCAGCCACACCACGCTCATAACCAACCTCTTTATAAATATTCAGTCCTAGTGAAATATGATTGACAGAAGAAATGAAATTTCCTTCTGTTCTACTTACAATACCAATTAGAAGATATATATCAGCAATACTTTTTTTGTCTTGAGATTTATTTGCTTTTGTAAGCGCTCGTTCTAAATACTGAATTGCTTCCCCAGATAATGCACGTGTATGGTAAACATCCGCAATTCCAACATATGCTTCTATCAATGCAGTAGTGTATTTCTGCTCATCTGTACTGTTTGACTTTTGAAGAAAATCTTCTAGACAAGCAATTGCTTTTCGATAATGCTCTGAAGCATCTGACTTATTACCGAGAGCAGCTTCAGAGTGCGACAATTGTAAGCAAAGACGGTAATCATTTTGACTGTCTACTGGAGTTGATTTGCATAATTCAACCACCTCACGATATCGCCCTGACTTATTTAACCGCTTTGTGAGAATTTCAGAGATTTCTACTGTAATATCTCTGCTATTGCCTAGTACAGCAAGCCTATGTATCTCTCGCAGTTGTTCTTCTGTCAGAGCTACATTCAAAGATGGTTCCCAACTTTCATACAAAGCCTCTGCTGCCAAGGCATACGGATGTTCTTCTACTTCTAAAAAATCTGATAGAAGCTGAGAGACACGTAACATACCTTCTTGGGTTGTCTCAAGAACACCCAAAGAAATTGTGCGTTCAAGCATTTCGTCTACTCTAAATCTTTTGTCTGACGAAATACAGATCTCAACAAAAACTTTACGTGGTACGGGCAATCTAAATAACAATCCTTGAGCCAGCATTTCTTGAGTTTCTTCGTCAAGTTGTTCTAGTAAAGCCTGCATAAATATCTTTTCTAAAAACTCTTGTTGCTTTCCCTCCATCCGCCGTAAAATCTCCTCTTGAGGAACACTAGGATCGAGAAGGATAACGTTTAAATATTCAAGCAAACGTGGATTTCCATCTGCTAGATATTTTGCTTTTATCTGTAATTCAGAATCAATACTCGAAGCTTCCCTAAATGCATCTAATCGATTATATTTTTTGTTTAAGGCAGACCCAAACAAAGCTGCTAAGGGTAATCGTTTGATGCGGTAATTAAATTCTGGAAGTGAAAAATCATAGCGACTAGTAAGAATAATTCGATGAGATAAACGTGAGTTCAAAATCGCTTTGATTAAATCTCGCAAAATTTCAACAATATTTTGCTCATCATCTCTTAGGATGTAAGTATCCTCGCGCTTTTCTAAATTGCATTCAAAATCATCTAGAACAAAGATGAATCTCTGAGCAGGTTCGTTTAAGCCTTGTTGTAAAAATTTTGTTAAGCGTTGTAAGACAGGAAGGTTGCTGTTAAGAATTTGCTGCCCAATTTCACTAGTGCATTGTTCCGCGAGGGCGCGAAATAATTTGCTTTTGTCTACTGCTTGATAAAGTACAATTCGAGTGTATCCTCTTAATCGATCTAGCACACGAGCTGTTATTGTGCTTTTCCCTACACCGCCCATTCCGTGAATTAAGATCCCTGTACTTTCGGAATCTCGAAGTTGTCTTAAGATATGCTGTATCTCTCTTCGCCGTCCAACAAATTCTTGTGGATTTGCAACACGGATTTGTTGAGTAAGAGGATCTAAGAATTCTTCATATGCTGTATCTTGTGGAGTCCAGATTAAGTCGCCCAATGGTTGTACCAATGCCTCTGGACATCTACCTTGTACGTATAGCCGTAGCAAATGCCAATGGTTGACTTCAAGCTCCAACATATTTTGGTATGTAAGAGCAAGTGCTTGAGGTAATGAGTAACCCGCTGAAAGCTTTCCGTATAGATAGGCAGCAGCGATTGTTGATGCTGTATCCGCCACTGGTCTTCCCCATCCTAAAACTGCTATGGCACCTTCTTCAATCAGTGCCTCTGCCATTGATTTAACAGCACCTCTATCAGAAGCTTCTCCTGTACGACATCCTGACAAGAAGATCAGTGGACACCATCGAAACTGGAAAACTTTTGCTAGCTCCGTGGCTGTTGCAGCATATCGCTCTCCTGTCTCAGTTTCAGTAATGAAGTATGGTTTACGAGAAGAATCTTGAGTGACAGATGCATGACCTGTTAAATGGAAAACATCAAACATACCAATATATCGGCTCCAAACTTTAGTCAGTTCAGAGATACATCCACTTTCTTCTACACGCAATTCTAAAGGTAAACCCTTTGTAGCTTCTAAGATTTGTGCTTCTTCCCTTTCAAAATCCAATTTCGGCTCCACATCCTCTGGATCTGTTGCCATAAACAAGATTCTCAATCGGTGTGAAATATTGGAAGGAGGTTTACCTAATTTTCCCATACAGCGTACTGGTACTACTGCTGGATTTACTTGTTTGACTAAAAATTGGTTGCCGTCATGTAATACTTCCCAAGGTAGGTGCGATAAGAACTGTTGAGTAGTGATCTGTAATACTAAGCAGTCTGAATCGCACTGGCGAATCGCTCGACTAAGCCATCGATCCACACCATCCAACCAGCAATAAAGTTGTTGACCTATCCGAATCAAATCTGGTAGAAGCACATAGTAGTCGCGCTCTGCGAAACCGATAAGTTCGCGGATACTAGATTCCTGTAGTATTCGCTTCTCGTAAGAGTTGCTTTGCTCAGAGGAGTATATCAACTCTATACCGCTATCAGGAACAAGCCGTAAACTAAGATTGAGAACATTCACGATTTTTCTGGTGAGTCCTTCAAGATTTTTTGAATTTGCTCGACAGATGCACCCTCTAATAGAAGGCGCTCTCCTTTAGGTCCCACAATTAACACTCTCTGAAGTTTTTCCCCAGATTTATCACCGCGATACTCTTGGTACCACTTGTAAATAATATCGGCTGTTTGTACGGCACCAGCGACGACACTAACGATAACTGCGACTACCGCTAATATCCCTTCTTTTTCAGCTTCTTTTGCTACTTCCCATTCTCCTGAAAGTTCGGCAGCAGAAAAGAGTTCTTGGACTGCCTCAACCGCATTATCACCCTCAATAGACATCTGAAAGTGTGTCACTCAGCTTACCTCTCACAAAAGCAACTATCAAACTGCCTATACTTCAATTCTTTCAGCAATTACTCTGCGCTATCTCTATATGAGTATTCCTATCTCATAAGTAGACTGACTCCTTTCTAAGCCCCAGATGCACAACATCAATGTAAAACAATCTGATGACCTCAATGTGGAGAATTGGGCTACATAGCATTGGCATAATGCCCCAGTCATAGAGCATTAAGTCGGTTGCCTTTACGCAATTATAGACTATGGAACGTTCAGATTCAACTCAACATCCGTATATTACCTGTTGACAATGAAATAGGCGAACAACTTCATTATTTCTTCTTAAAGCAAGCTTATATTCGCCCGCCTCAGATTCAGTTCGACTCGATTGAATTGTTGAGCGGGGCTTAGACTCCTGATCACTTTGTTCAAGAAGTTTATGGTGGAAGAGGGGTACGAACCCTGCTTGATCCTCAGTCTGCGAGAGATTCAAACGCCTCGGAAACGGTCGTTAAAGATTCTCAAAACTCGACATCTATCGAAGCCTAGAAGCTCAGCGCAGTAAGCTTCACGTTCATTCCATCAAACAAAGGCAAGATGAGTTGGAGACGCAGCTTCCTCAAAGTTCAATGCATAGATTTAAGTGATCTCATCCAACTGAATGCCTAAACAGGCGTTCCCGTCGCTTTTGGACGAGAACCAGCGCCAAATCTGAAAGCTTTTCTATGAGTGACTTGTGAGGGTTGCTCTCTTGGTTCGCTCAAAGCAAGAAACTGCTTGATCAATCAGTTCTCCCAATCTCCTGATTAACCTCGCTTCTCTGCTCAGCCAGCAGAAGTTCAACGCAATAACAAGGGTTTCAGCCATCAGGAAGAACGAGCGAATCAAGATTTCAGCTCTTTGCAGTGCAGTGTAACAGTCCAAAAATAAGCCCGTCCTGTAGTATTGGCGAGAGTGGACTTAATTAAACTTTATTAATTGTCTGGCTGAAATTCCCTAACCTTGGGTTTGAACTAAAAGCTACGGGAACGCCAACCTACAGCCCAGCGGCTATATAGTCCAAATTTCAGTCCTGTGGGTACTTAGAATTGTTTTTTGCTCCAAATCTAAAACTACCCCTGATTCAAGCTCTCAACAACATTGCAGAGATAGCAATAGAGAGCGTCGAAGCTTTAACCCCGTCACTTAGAATTAGGTTTTTCTCATCGGTATCTTTCACGAGTTCGGCAACAAAAACAGAGTTCTCCAATCCTGCTTTTGTCCCATCGGTGTAATCTCGTAAGAGCTTTTGAACTGATTTGATTCCTTTCCAGGCATTCAATTTTTTGAGGGTATCTTTCACCGTTTTGCGATCGCATCCATCAGGCAAAGAATCCAACGTGCTGATACGCTGCTGAATCTTGTTGAGGCGTTCAGACGTGATAGTGATGGTTTCAAGCGCTTCAAATTGAGCCAATTCAGATGATCGCTGCTGCTTGAGTTCTACTAGCTGGGTGTAGAGTTTCTGAGCCGATGTGCGGAGGTATCTGGCTGAGAAGACATCTCCAGCTTCGGGAGTTTTAACCGCAGTGGAGAGCGCCATCCCATAGCCGTCACGTTCCCCGGTCTGGTCGTTCCAGAACAATAATTCTTGGCGATCTGAAATGACTTCGCCGTTGGGACCAAAATATTTCACCGTGAGCACAACCAATCCCGTTGGCTCCGCCTTTTCCCCGGTCTTCCGTCCCAGCGAGATCGGGTTGGCTTGGTAGTCATCTCCCATTATTTGCAGCCGTTGGCTGATATCTTCGCTGAACACGATTTCTTGCTGGGTGTAAAGGTCACGCGATGTTTCTTGCTGGCGATAAGGCGTTTCTTGAAAGCTTTCCTGGGTCTGCCGTCTTGCCACAACCAAGTCACGAATGAAGCTGACATACCCTGGCAAAATCGTGTCGTCAAACAAGGTATCGCCATAGATAGAGGCTCCCAGGTCATCCACATTCGGCACATCTTGAATCGTGCCATCATGCCCGGTCTGATTCTCACCAATCAACTTTTTGTTGAGGTTATCCAAGCGGCTAGCTTGCCGTAGCAGTTGGCTTTCGCTGTTGGCATAGTAGATGTAGAGGTTTTCGCAGGGGTGCTGTTTAGGGCGATCGATTCGACCAATGCGCTGTTCTAGCGTCATCGGGTTCCAGGGTAAATCAATGTTGATCAGGTAGTCAGCATCTTGCAAGTTTTGGCCCACTGACAGCGTTTCAGACCCAATCAACACCATCACTTCTTCGGCTGGGCTAGGGCGTTCTGTTACAGTCTTGCAGTTTGCGGCTGGCGCGAATAGGCGAAACAGATCGTGGCGTTTAATGCCTGTGCGGTGCTTCCCGGCTCTGAGCGTGTTGTGCGGTGCAACTTGAATGACTCCCGCGCCTGTAGTGGGAAAGTATCGCTTAGTTGAACCGATCGCCATGCCAATACCGCAACGGTCGATCGACTCGTCTTGAGCCATATAACGGTAGTAGTCGATTACGGTGTCAGAGAAAACAGAGATCAGCAAAACCTTCTTGCCTTGGCTCACCAATTCTCGAGCCTTGCGAGTGACTTGCTCTCGTTTGTGGTCTTTGACAAACTCGTCTGCCAACAGGTCTTGAATCTCTTGCAGTTGCATCAAGTCATTGTCGCAAGCTAACCACATCAAGTTATAAATTCGTCGAGCTTCTACAGGGTCAGTCTGCAACCGCTCGATCGCCAGGTCAATAGTGCGGCGAAGTTGCTGCCGTTTTTCCTGCTGTTCAACTTGAGTTTCCTCCTCATCGTCCTCATCTTCTTCATAATCTTCGTTCCAAGCTTCCCGATCGTTGAGAGCGTCAGAATCGAACTGTTCTGGCTGGTCGGTCTCAAACTTGTAGTGAATTAAAAGGAACTGTTTTAGACCGTCCGCATCGATCGTGACATCGCCTAAGCGCGATTTCATCTGCTCAATGCGCCCTCGGAAATTGACGATTGTTTGACGCAGGGCATACATACTTGACTCTGCCCGTTGCAGAAAAAAGCGACGCTGGTTTTGCAGTAGCCCCCGCTGTTCTACACTGCCCGTTAGATAACGAACGGGGTCGGCGCACGGGATGTAGAGTTGAGTTTCAAACTGGGTGAAAATTTGCTCTAGCGCTTCTTCGGTGCTGGGTTCAAACTCAACGGGTAGCCACTCAGCCTGTCGTCTAGCGTAAACATTTAGATCGGGCATGGCATCCCGCAGCATCTGGCGGGTGCGTTGAAGAAATAGTTCCCGATAGATACGCCGAAACAAGGTGGAGTCATCGGTGAATTGCTCCACTCCAGTTTCACGATTCTGAAACCATTGAACCACTTCTGGCGGAAAACTCGCTTCAGTGAAGCCTTCGGGTCGAGTGAGGAAGGGCTGAAGAATGTTGTAAATGTCCTCTCGACGATTGTTCCACGGAGTTGCCGTCAACAGCAAGAAGTGGCGTTGCCGACCAGAAGCACGATCGCGTTCGCGAATTTGCAGACAGAGTTTGTGGATTCGGTTCTTGTAGTTGCGAATGCCCTCGTGCGCCTCGTCGATGATCACCAGGTCGGGACCTCCATAGCGGTTGAAATCATCAATGAAACCGTTCCCTTTCCGGCTCATCAGATTTTTGTTGTAAAGCTCGTAGTCGGTTTCACTAAAACCGAGTTCGGTCATTTCGCGTTTCCAGTTGTCGTGCAGCTTTCGGGCAGCGACGATCGCAATCTTGGCTTGTCCGTTTGAAGCGCGATAGAGTCGGGAGACGGCTGCTGCAAGGCGAGTTTTGCCTAACCCTACGGCATCCGCGCAGACAGAAATGCCAAAGTCTTGCATGACGCGCAAGCAGTGTTGAGCACCCGATTTTTGATGTTCAAATAGCGTTCCTTGATTGACCAGTTCATCGAGCAAATCGCTCTGCTCAACTCGGAACTGGCGGGGGCGCTGTTGTGCCAGCCAGTAGAGAAAATCATTGGGTGTGCCAGACTGCCCAGATAGAATCAGTTCAACGGCTTGCTGGAAGCCTTCAATTTCGTCGAAGTTCGGAAGTTCTTCAACTTGGCTGACTTGGGGTGGCTGCTTCGGTTGAACG
>Ga0209724_1003746_pt1 | contig 12272 bp, 9 predicted proteins | sample grotaG_FD_184143 | JGI IMG/M metagenome (GOLD analysis project Ga0209724, IMG submission 184143) | Glacier valley bacterial and archeal communities from Borup Fiord, Nunavut, Canada, to study Microbial Dark Matter (Phase II) -... | ecosystem: Environmental > Aquatic > Freshwater > Ice > Glacier ... | reverse complement strand
TTACGCGGCACTGCCTACGGTTTTTTCAATTTAATGAGTGGACTCGCCATGCTACTTGCTAGTGGACTCGCTGGGCTATTGTGGGATCAGGTCGGTGCATCAGCCACGTTTTATACAGGAGCGATGTTTTGTGTCATTGCACTCATAGGACTGGCGCAGAAACCAGTCATGTAACTTCCTGTTCCGGTGCTATCAGACCCCAATTATAAGCATTCCCCACTTGCTGGCAGCATGGAAAGACTGTGTGAAAAAACGATTCGTTCTCGTAGCAATTATTACAAAGAATAGCTTCGGAATTGCCAGTCGCACTCAGATTGCTCCTTGGCTGCTTCTCGTTGGAGGGTTGATCGGCTGGTTGATTGGAACCCCGAAGTGAGCGTTTTTATGATCGACAAGACAAATCTCGAAGCACCTTACTTAAAAAGTAAAAACCGTGCGAATTGTCCCAATCGTGATCGTACTGTTATCCGCATTGTTGTTGGGATTGAAGATGAACTGAAGATTGGGACTAATTGCGATGTTGTCATTGATCGGAATTCTATAAAATGCCTCCACGTTAGTTTGAGTGCTGTTCCCTACATTGCTTTCGATAAAGGGTTGACCGACCGCGATCGCTCCTCTTGCTCCTTGAAGAAACAAGTCTGAAACGCTAATTCCTGCCGACCAAGTTGAAGGATTCAGCGTTTTACCTCCGAAGGTTGTATTCGCCAAACCCTCGAAGCGGTCAGATCCGCGAGCCTCGATGCTGCCAAAGCCATAGCGTCCGAACAATCCAATTTTGGAGTTTAGTGCCCATTCTGCATTCACACCACCGATATTCAAACTACGATCGTTCACCGTTGCAGTCGTGTATTGCAGGCGAATGGCGAACGATCCCGCTTGTTCCCTGCGTTTTGGAGCAAACTCCAGTTCGAGCGTACCTTGAATTGGGCTACCCAACACTCCCTGTCGACTGTTTGAAATTGAGCTTGGCAACTGGGCGTTTCCTGCCACATAAACGGCATGAAATCCGAAAGCTCCGCCTCCTGGATTCCATCGCATAGATGCCAGTGCCCCAGTTGGAACTGGAAACAACAGAGGGTTGTCTTTGAAGAACGTTGAGGAAAAGTTCTGCGCCTCGTCGTTGGTGTACGTGTTCGAGTCTACATAGTTGTTGACTGCATCAACCGGACCAATGGACACCTGGAAATCCTTCCCGATGGAAAACAGGTAGAACAGGTAATTTATGGCTTCAGCAGAGCCGACCCCAGCATAATCAAGGTCGAAAGTATTAAATCGGATGTTTCCCCCTAATCCAGGGTCTTGACCCAGAACGGCGGCGCCGAGTCCCCCATTGCCTGCTTGAAGCTGAGTGAAAAGAAGATCTCGCCCAGTGAAGCTAGTACTGAGATTAAGTCTGACACGGGAAACAAAAGTTGTATTGACTGCCGTATCATCGGTTTTGACATCACCAGAGAGAGTGATTCCAGGGGTGGTGTTGCTGTTGCGAATGGCACGATTTCGGGTTGCCCCATCAGTGATCGCAAAAATCACTTCTCCGCTCAGTTTGGTCGTGGTAGAAAATTGCTGCCTTTCTAGGGTTGCTGTCCGAGTTTCCAAAGCATCTGCCCGACCGCGCAAGGTTACTAACTCAGTCGCGAATTCTTTTTGCAATTTTTGCAGCGTTGCCAGGTCTTCTTTTTTAACCAAATCAGTGGTGGCTGGGGCGATCAGTTCATTGACGCGATCGAGACACGCATTCAAGCCTGCTGCAAATTCATACCGGGTCAAGGCACGATCGCCGTGATAGGTGCGATTAGGATAGCCAGCAATACAGCCATACCGTTCTACTAAGGATTGCAATGCTTGAAAAGCCCAATCGGTCGGTTTGACATCCGCAAGCTGGGAAACGGAAGTCACCTGAGTCATCGAATCAGTCAATTCTTCTTGTGTCTGCCCCGCAGTAGCAACTGTTGAACTTAGAGCAAGCAGGAGACATGCCAGCATTGTTGATCTGAGCATCTCCCCATTCGATAATATCTGAGACATATTTTTTCACCTCACACCCCAACCCGGAGTTGAATTTTAGAGGACGTTTACCCAGAAATCAGCAACGACAACTTTTCCACCGCGATTGAATTGTCCCCAGAGCTTGTATCGTCCTGCCTGCGGAAAACGAGTCATAAAAATAACTTGACTTGAAGGAGAATCCTTCGCCGCGTGAGCATGAATGTAATCGATTCTAGTTAGAGGAGCGGACTGCCGTAGGATGACTAAATGCCCACGTTCTCCCAAATAAGGTTTCAGATCGGTGATGGCTTGATTATTTGCAACCTGTCGTAAGTTAAATGTCAATGCAACTTCTTCACCCGCTTTTTGGGATTGGTTGCCAGCCAGACTGACTACAGTATCTCCAAACGTTTTGGTCAAACTTGTATTAGGGCCTGATGCGGGCAAAATTTTTCCGGGCACTTGGATTGTTAACACAGAAACCTGTTCTGTTTGTCCAGCAGGCTCATAGTCACTAAACAGCGTGTAGTTTCCCGATCGCGGAAACCTTGCTTCGACCTCAAATCGTCCATTCTGCTTATAGACAGGATGAATGTGGCTGAAAACCTGAAGGTCATCACTGACCACAATCAGGTGCATGAGTTTCTCCTGAAAGCGATCGAAACTGCTGATTGCCTTTCCATCAGAGCCTTGAACATTGATGACTAATGGAACGGGAGTACTGGAAGTGATTGCTTGAGGATGAGTGATCTTAACCTGAGCAGTTTCAGTCGTTTCCGGCATCTTCATCCCGCTCATTGAGTGTTCACTCTGAGGGTTAGTTGCCCCAGCAGATGTATCTCTAGATTGAACTGGTAAGGAGCAGCCTTGAGCGAGCAGTAACGTTGCTGCTGCCGTGATCGCGCCGATCGAAGGAATTTTCATGTATCGTTCACACCTTCATCGTCAAAATCGTTTGCTGACGAGCGCTTACTGGGTAGTAGTCCGGTCATCGTGATACCTGTCACAATTAATCCCAATAAGCCTAATCCCACCAGCACCGAATAAACCAGATCAGAGCCAAAGACTGCACCGCTATGCACCTTCGTCATGAACTCAGGCAACCCTTCCAGGTGCAGTTCCTCGAAGACCGGAATCGCAATGCCAGTCACAGTAACTAAAAGAATGGGCAGCAGTGTCAAAATTGACAGTTGGCGGTGATATTTACGAAACAGTGAGCCAACAGGACGAAGCATGGATAAACCCTCAAGAAAAACTCAGTGAACTAATGAATTGAGCAATGAATTTGAACAGTTCTCGTCTACTTAAGAACTTTGCTGCTGTAGTCGTCTAAGGCGCGGATCAACTGTTGGAGACCAGACAGAGTGCCGTCTTTGCTAGGCGTTGCAGTATTGATCAAACCACTCTTGACTTGATCCATGCCTTTCTCCATCTCATCGTAGTTTTCTCTGGAACGCTCTCTGAAGCCTTCCTCGATTTTTGTCCACTTTTGGTAAAACTCGTTATATTCATTCTTTGCTTCGGTGTAGTTACCACTATTGACCGCTTCGGTTGCCCCTGTCAGATGTTTTTTCAGTTGAGGGATCACTTCCTTTTGCTGATCAGGGTCAGCAACCATTACCTGTTCAGAAGCGCTAGTGGTTGATTTAACTGATTGAGGTGGATGACGCAAAAATGTAATACCCCGTAGGACAATCACACCCACTACTGGGAGAAGTAACAAGACAATTCTTTGGGTGTAGTTTTCGCGAGAAGGTTTAGAATTTGCCACTAAGTTCAACCTTTGAAGATAGCCCTTAAAATTATTGGGTATGCTGGACAAGCAGCATTCTAGCCCCCAAAAGTGAAGAACTCGGTAAGCCTGCCCAACACAACCCCACGAGGGTATTTAGATCGCTGAAAAGTGTTGAGAGTACTAACTATGAGTGCCTTGGAAAAAGAACGCGAAAACAACTGCCAACCTCCATCTGGCTGCTAACAGTGATCTCTGCACTATGGTTATGAGCAATAGCTTGAGCGATCGCCAGTCCTAACCCTAATCCGCCTTCTCGGTGAGATCGCGCTTTGTCAGCCCGCCAAAAGCGGTTAAACACTAGGGGTAAATGCTCTGGCGCAATGCCAATTCCGGTATCTTCGACGCTGACGACAACGATGCGATCAACAGTTGTCATCGAAACGGTCACTGTCCCTCCAGATGGGGTGTAATGTAAGGCATTTTCCAGCAGATTAGAAAACAGACGAATCAGTTGAGCGGCGTTTCCCAGTATCGTGACACCCGATTGTAAATAGGTTGTGAGCGTAATTCGCTTTGCGATCGCTTGCGGTTCAATCAGTTCTACAAACTCCTGGATTACTTCATCCAGAGGCAAGAGTATGTGTGTAGCGGTAGAGGCTTTAAGGGGTGAGTCGGTTCGAGTCAGAAACAGCAAGTCCTCAACCAACTGAGTCATTTGATGGGTCGCACTGGCGATCTCGGTAAGTCTCTTCTCGTTCAAGGGAGAAATCGGCTCCAGATGGAGAAATATGACCTCCAAAGACGTTTTGATCACCGTTAGAGGCGTTCGTAATTCATGAGAGGCATCCGCCGTGAACTGCTTCAATTGATCAAAGCTTTGCTCGACAGGCTGAAGAGATTGCCGCGTCAACCACATTCCCCCAATGCCGCTCAGACTTAACGCGATCGTACCCCCCAATCCCAATCCCAAAGCCAACCAGGTTAAAGTCTGTTCTACTGCTTCTGTTGATTCAGTTGCCCGCACATACCCTTCTAGCTGGGAATAACCATAAACCGGAAGCGCGAGGATGCGGATATGCCCCTGTTGCTGTGCTTCCAAAAAGCGATTTTCTAAAGGCAACGTCGAAAGGACAGGACCTCCTCTAGCCAATAACTTGCCGTCCACGCTAAACCATTCCAGGCTCTGATAGCCCTTAAATAGCTCGTTCCAGGGAATGTCCTGCTGCAAATCTGTTGAGACTTCTTTCTTGGCGATTGCCAAACTGGGAGCCGCTGCCTTGGCCAGAGTGAGCAGTTCATTGTCCAGTTGTCGGTAGAGACTACAAGCAAAAAAAACATACACCACTGTGGCAGAAACCCCCAGAGTGAGCGCCATAATTGCTAGGTAAGATAAGAGAAGTCGGCGGCGCAGCGAGCGAAACATTAAATTAAGAAATTAAGAGTTTTGCTTGAGACGGTATCCAACTCCATACACCGTTTCAATTAAATCAGCCGATGCTCCCACTGCTAAGAGCTTCTGACGAATGCCTCGGATATGAGCCTTCACGGTTTCTTCGGTCGGAAGTTCTTCGGAAGACCAGAGCCTGTCTAAAATATCACTGCGGCTGAAGATGCGGCGACTATTACGCAGGAAAAGTTCTAATAGGGCATACTCTTTGGGGGTTAGGTTAAGAGATTGTCCGCCATAACTCACTTCCTGGAAATTGGGATTGAGACACAGTTTTCCCCACTCTAGCAACGGCGGTAAGGTCGTGCTGCCCCGACGTAACAAGGCTCGAATCCGCGCCAGTAGCTCCTGAAGATCAAACGGTTTAATTACGTAGTCATCTGCACCCGCATCCAACCCCGTGATCTTATCGGTGCTAGCATCACGAGCTGTGAGCATCAGAATCGGCATTTGGTAGCCTTTTAGTCTTACTTGTTGACACAGGCTGATGCCATCTAATTTCGGCAGCAGGACATCCAACAACAGTAAGTCATATGGAAAAGCTTCAATCATTTCCCTGCCTGTTTCTCCATCTGTTGCAGTTTCTATGATGTAGCGCTGAGCGCTCAATGCTACAACCAGCGCTTCTGCAATGCGCTCATCATCTTCTACTAGCAAAATTTTCATAAAAGGGGTGAAAATATACCCTTGATCATCTGTTTAGTTACTGCACTTGTCGAATAATAGAGTTGTCGGGAAATAAAAGCTAGCTAGGTCGCTGCTGATTTCAAGTAGCCTCTTTAAGCAGCCATCAAGTAAAAGTTCTATAACCCTGCGGCTGTCAGCATCAAGTGGTCATCAAAATCCTCCACTCGATTGCGATAAATAACGCTAACCGCGTTGTAGCGCTTGACTCCAGCAAAGGCATTCTGGCGTTCCCGTAGCTTTTGGGTCAGAAACAACCTTAAGGAATTTTAGCCAGACAACTGATAAGTTTTGATTAAGTCCATTTTCGCTAAAACTACATCACTGACCTAATTCTGGACTACTACATCCCACTACAAATCGCTCAAGCCCTGATCCGTTCGTTCCTTCCGATAGCTGAAACCTTTGTCTTTGCGTAGAACTTCTGCTGCCGGTGCAGCGAACTAAGCCTAATCGAGGTATTTGGAAACCTGATTCGTCAAGCGGTTTCTTGCTTTAAGCAAACCGAGAAATCGACTGTCGCAAATCAATCATAGAGAGGCTTTCAGGCTTAGATTTGTTTTTGGTCCATTTGCCACAGGAACGCCTATAATCCCTCTCTTATTTCATCGTTATCAATGTACTCCGATGTAATACAACTCCGAATAACGGCAGATCCTTCTTTGGTTATTGAGTAGCGTTTACCATGCCGGATGAAGTAAACCTCGATATCAGGATTAAATTCCCGAAACGCCCGCGCTACATTTGTATTTGGCACATCCACATCTCCTTCTTCAGTAAGGATCTGTGCAATTTGTGCCGCAGTTAATAAACCCCGTTGATTTACGGCTGCGTATTCGAGCGCCCAGAGAATTCTAGAAACCCAAACGGATGAGTGCAATTTTAGGTTACGTGGTAAGCGTGGGAGCGGTTCAGACTGGATTGCAACGTCAAGGGATAACTGTTCACATATTGAATTCTCTTGAGCCGGTTTCTCTTGCTTGGGCTGGACATCCCACGAATTTGACCGTGATAATGTTTCTCGCACCCAAGGTTGTACAGAAAACTTCTCTGATAGAAGCTGATCTTCTCGAACCTTAGCCGCTCCTAAGTAAGCTTCAAAGATTGCAACAGCGTCGGCTGCAACTATGTCACCTAACGATGTTCCCTCTTCGGTGCCTGCTTTTGCTGCCTGACGAATAAACTCTTGGGCAAGGTCTGGATCGTACCAACGGCTAATCAAAGCCATCGTTGTACGGTAAACTTTTTGAAGTGTAAGACGTGCGATATGTGCGTAGCCAACTGAACTAATGCTCATACGTGTTGAAACCATTTCAGAGTTTTCTTGCTTAGTTGAAGTAAGTAACCCTTGAGAGCGAAGTGCTTGGAGTGCTTGCTCTACAATGTGCGGTGGATAGCCCCAAGCTGAGAATTTTGCAACAATAGACTCCGTATCTTCCAAAAGACTTCTATCTGGATGTACTTCATAAGCCCAGCTGTAATAGCCCAATAAGCGCAGGCGAAGCGCATGAAGAGGTGGTACATGTGGATCTGCATCAAACAGTTTCTTGAGATCAAGTTGGTGATCCATCTGCCCTGCCGTTGCAATTAGTGCCTCTAACATATAATCAACAGTGGGTTCCTGAATAGATGTCAGAAGTGCAGTTCCTGATATAAATTCACGCACAATACGCAATGCAGAACGCGTGTTGTGTCCCGATAACGCGGATACAACCTCAAGCCCATTCCGTGGAGGGTTGAGCAGTCCATTGGTAAGAGTATCAACAACCTTGATAACTTCTTCAGATGAATTTTTAAGTCCCTTGGGCAGATTGTTATGTTCTATACAGTGACGAATATACTTAGCGCGCTGTCGTAACAGCTGATCAAGGGCTGGTGCCTGAACGTGAAAGACAAATTCCAGAGGACTGGAACTCAAAAATCCTTTCGGTTGGCGACCTTCACTAAATGTATCCTCACGAATGCTAACAATAATAACTGCTGGTGTCTCCTTAGCAAGGCGAAGCGCTAGGCTATAGATGCAACGCTGATACTGGCTAGAAGCTTGATCAAGGTTATCGAGAACTAGAAGAATTGGATATTTTAGGTCGTCTCTACGTTTGAAACGCGCTCGAAGATGTCGAATATAGTGGATTAAAAATGTAATCGCATCCCTACGATATTCTTGAATTATCTCGTACTCTTTATCTTCCCACTTGCCTGGATTCTTATTAAAATAGCTTTCCGCGCTATTGCGCTCCTTCGAGAGACGGTTACGCAGCATTGTCCGGAGTGTAGTTTCATTATCTGGATCAGCTTCATTACGGGAGCTCTCTGAGACATCATCACGTTTCTTAAGGGTAGCGATAGCTGACTGGGTTATGTTTTCCAGTATCTTGACCGCTGTTTGACGTTGAACTTCTTGATCGTCGAAAGATTCAAGATTTCCTTGGCTCTCTAAATCGACATACGCAAACATTGCAGCATCGCCCTTCGTTTTATAATCTGCCTCTTTCTCGTTCGCTGACGCTTCATTAGAAACCTCGCGCAGAGAAGCGAGTGTGCGGTAGAGAAAGGTGGTCTTTCCAACACCTACGTTGCCTACAACCAGGATCGGATAGTTAACTGTTCCTGAAACATCGAGACTCTGAAGTTGATTAACAAAGGCTTTAGTGTTGCCCTGATAAACGTCTCCACCTCCAATTTCATTGCTTGAAAGAGTATCGTCTAGTAAGCGTTGAAGACTGTGATTAAAATCAGGGCGACCTCCTGGCTCCACGTAACATTTTGAAAGCATTTTAGTGCGATCGCTTCCATGAATCTGTGCGAAGAACTGTTGCCCAATGACTCGCCTTAGATCAAGCAGCTCATCTGATGCAGATTTCCTTCTAAGAGTAAGCCTTTCTAGAGGAATAATAGAGCGCGGAATTTCTTGTGTTGTTGGTCGTGCAAGAAGTCGAGGCAATTCCGACGAAGCAATCTTGTGAGGTGCTAAACATGCTAAAAACTGGTCAAAATTAGCAATAAGTGCCTCGGAGGAGGGAAACACAATAACACGCCCTTCATTCCAGCTTTGTGCTTCACTGCTAAGACCACGAAAGAATAGCCACTGGTAGCCGTTTGTAACACAAGCATACGGTATAGCTCTATCGTTGCAGTAGCCAGCAGCTTGTTTTAGTGCATCTTTAAGAGACTTCCCCCCAATCCTTAAAAGTGTCGCTAGTGATCGGGTTCGTCCAGCCTCAAATTTAGCTTCGTCGAGTACAAACGATGCACCAGAACGTTTTGCTTCAACAACTAACGTTGGATGGGTCGAACGAGGAAGCTCGTAGTCTACATAGTCACTTGTTCCAGTACCTACTTCACGAGCAAAACTACCAGACTCCCATCCAATTGCTGTGAGAATTTGATCAATGAGTTCACATCGAGTTTCTGTTTCGTTAGGCTCAGAAATTCGCCGTGTATTACCAAATTTTTTAAAGGCTTCGATAACAGCCTTCTTCGCAAAATTGGGGTCTGTATTTTCAATCATAGAGACGAACTAGTTGGCTAGTAGTTAGTGCATTTGATTACAATCTCTACTGAAGCTGTTCTTACTAAAGGTTCTAGATGTTAAGGGAATTATGTCACGCATAATTCCCTTAACATCTCTCGCTGTGCCCCATTACACCGAATCTTTACTGAGCAACACTCAATTTAGGCAGCCATCAGAAACAGAATCAAGTGTTTCTGAGTAATTTTCTCCGTCAGGGACAGGCGAGGGCAAAGCAAGGTGGGGTTCTTTGCATACCCCCCGAAAAGGTATAGTCCACTTTGAGACTGTTAAGTCTTAGCGTGATCTTTGGCAAGCTGATAGCTGTCAAAACGCTCCTATTTGGGGTTTGAGGAGCAGCGGAACAGTAACGTACGTTAAGCATCGTTTGTCTTCTGTACCAATTAAACCCTTCTGGCAATAGAAGGCTGAAACCCTTGATATACCGTTCTCATTTCTTGTACCAATTAGCCCTTAGTCCGATTGGTACGTCTCATTGAGACTGGATAGGGGTAAAAATACTGTTTTTGAAACCCTTACACAGCAGTGGTTACAGCCTTAGCGTACGTTACTGTTCCATTGCTCCTCAAACCCAAGCCTTCAGGAGAGGAAGCACTGGCTGAGAAGCCCGTCTCAGTTTTCCTTCCCAAGGAATTGGATCAGTACGTGCGGATGAAACCCAATCGGGCTGATTGATTACGAGACGCGATCGCTGAAGCAGCGAGAAGAGAGTTGATGCAGAAGTAAGAAGAAACAAACAAGTCTCTTTCACAGGTTGATGAAGTGCGGGTGAGATCCCAAATAAATGGGGCACCTTAGAAACGTAGTGCTCTTACGGAGAAGAAACGTGGGTTTGACTGACAAGACCGTGAAACAGCCCGAACGAATCTTCCCCAAAAGTAGGAGCGTCGGATGAGAAGCCTCAACGCTTATAAGAAGCTGGCTCAACATTGGGCTGAACTCCCTCCTGATCACGGCGAACCAGACGTGGAGGCAAATCTCGTTCAACCTCTTTTGCACGCTTTGGGGTTGAATTTTGCACAGGTCAAAACTTGCAAGGGCTTGGGAGGAGGGTTTGGAACTCCCGATAGATTGGTTTACCAAGACATCAACAAACCTCCGGTACTGGTTATAGAGAACAAAAGACGCACCCCAGATCTAGCCGCGATACCAGAAGCAGGTTTTGCTGAAGCCTGCAAAAGCCATCCACTTTATCGAGCAGCAGTGGGCTATGAAGACTGCGGCAAAAATAATAAAGGTATCAAGCAGTATTTGGATGTGATGATACCGTCGCACCTCCTTGCTTCCTATGGATTGGTGTTCAACGGAGATTTCTTTCAGCTTTGGCGACGGGTCGATGGGTTAATTCTGCCTATGACTCCAATTCAGAAAGTCACTAAGTCCAGCATTCCAGCATTGATGCAGCAACTAGAGTACTGCTTGGACCATCCACATACCTCCTTGGTGTCTGCGATCTGGAATCAGAAAGGAGGCGTTGCTAAAACCACAAATATCATCAACTTGGGAGCTACGCTGGCGCTGAAGGGAAAAAAAGTTCTGCTCATTGACCTTGATCCCCAGAACGACTTAACTCGTGGAGTTGGGGCTGACCCATCCTGGCTGCCTGCCTACTTAGATCTGTGTGCTGCCAAACTTCAATTAAATGAACTGGACGATGCCAAAAGCATTCTGAATAAAGCCATTCAGACCAAGAAGTTTCCAACCAGTGACAAGAAAACTTATACTCTGTCGATCCTCTCAGCGAATACATCCGCTCTCACAGAGTTTCGCGAGAGCCGAGATATCGATCCAGTTCAAACAGTCAAGAAGCTTGTAGGGCTATTACGCAAGGACTATGACTACATTTTCTTTGATATTGCGCCTACCTTGGACAAGTTAACCTTAAGTGTTTTGTTTACTTGCGACACCGCCCTGATTCCAATGGATCTAGGTGGTAAATCCCTTCACCATGCAATTCATTTGTATGGCGACACCATCCCGAAGGTTCGAGAAAACCGATTTGCTAAGAAAGAGCGACAGCATTGGGGACCTTGGAATCTCGGTGTTGTCTTCAGTAATTGCCCCTCAGACGTTGGAACCGCGCTTGAGCAGTGCATCGAACAGGAACTAGCGAAAAAAGGCTTTACTGGACGACGGTGTGACACTCGCCTAAGGACGTACGCACAGACAAAAGTTGCTGAGTTTAAGCATGTTCCAGTCGTTTCCTGGCAAAACTCTCCAATCACCAAGCTTTACGGCAAACTTGCTGATGAAATCTTCTTATCTCATAACTTCATTGACCACTGACTATGACTCTATCTCAAGCTGATACGTCCTCACTTAGTGTCGCGCTGGGGCAGATTCTGCGGATACCCTGCAAGTTCATCAAGGGCAAGTCTGATGCCCACCCGATCGTCATTAAGACAATCTCACAGGAACTCGCAACCGCTCGCAAAAACATCCTGCCCGTTGTCGTCCGGCTGCTCGGTGAGGATAAGTACCAAGCGATTCTCAACGTCCAGATTCTGGATGCAGCCCGACAGGCGAAACTCGATTTTGTTTGGTGTATCGTGGTCGATCAGCCCATGCAATCTCAGATAGAGGTGGAGTCAGGGCATGTTCTACGAGTCAACGTTGCGATCGCTCCTGAGCAAGAGCTAGTTGAGATTCTTCAATACATCCAGGCACACAAAGTAGGCTTTAACAAAATCGATCCGGGGAAAGTAGCAGGCGCGATCGTGGAATATAGAAAGGCTAACAAGATTAGCAATCTCAACTTTCTTACTAAGGCAAAATGCGGCATAGGTAAAGCTAAGTTAGGACCGCTCTCTGAGAACCTCGTTGTTTAACTGGAGCGGCATTTCAATCCCTTGAACGCTTGAATAAGTAACCAGATTTTTTGAATG
>Ga0209724_1003741_pt1 | contig 12281 bp, 8 predicted proteins | sample grotaG_FD_184143 | JGI IMG/M metagenome (GOLD analysis project Ga0209724, IMG submission 184143) | Glacier valley bacterial and archeal communities from Borup Fiord, Nunavut, Canada, to study Microbial Dark Matter (Phase II) -... | ecosystem: Environmental > Aquatic > Freshwater > Ice > Glacier ... | reverse complement strand
TTTACAGCCCGCTACAACGCCCCAAATTCGTGAGACTGACTCCTCGGTTACTCTGAGCGGAACATCGCACTCAACCAAGCTAGGGCAGTCGTTACAAACCTGTCTCACGATTTGGAACTTCTGCAACACCCGCAGTTAACCCAGTGGCAGGAAATAGTCGTTCCCATAGCTTTTAGGTTAAACATAGCGGAGCAGCCACCCACTCCGCTGTGTAAGAATGTTTTTTTGAGAAACAGCTCCGGCTGTGGATCGGTTAGTTGCTGGTTTAAGTCAGCAGTTCTATCTTTCTCTGCAGCCGCAAGGATCAGGGTCAGAAGGAAGAAGGACGGGGAACCGTAAATCCAAGTAGTAGCGGCTTGGACAAGGGCCAAGTAGCCTCAGCCGCTACTTCTACCGTTTCTGGGGAAGCAACTAATTGAGCCGAAAATCGGGAGTCAGGCAGAGCTTTTAATGCTTCTTTGCGATGCTCATAAAGTTCTAGTTTGCTATTTACTGTTTGCAGCTCTAGTTGAGTCATATCATATTTGCGAGCGAACACAGCCCACTGATGCATCAGAGTTTGAACCCGTTGTTTTGATCGCCCAATCTCCTGTTGCTGAATATCAATGATTCGCATCTGATGGGTTACGCTGATCCACTCCTGAAGAATTTGTAACCGCAATTCAGGTGAATCCTTCGCTATTTTAGCCTGCAACTGAATGGCGGGTACTTCCTTGAGTACCGCATCTTGAGCCGCATTAGAAAGTTCTGTGAGAAGCTGCTGGTATCGTTGTTGCAACTTCTTAAGGGATGCTTGATCACTTTGGGGATGCTCAATCACCAGGAAAAATTGAGCAACAACCTGATGAAGTTGTGGCAGAAGCTGTTGGTAGTGGGGATGTTGCTGTAGCAAGTCATCTGCTAAAGGTTGATTGTCTAGTCCTAAACGCTTTTGGAGGATCAGCGACCGGGCACAGGCTTCCGCCCTTTGAATCTGTAACTGATTCTGCTGTTGAACCAGAATTTGCGCCCGTTGAGTTAGGTGTTGACCTAACTGGTCTGGCTCAGCAATGCTAACAGACTGCTTCAAAGCGTTCAGTGTCTGCTCAGATTTAGCCTTCTGCTGCTTAAGTTTAGGTAACCGTTGATCAATTAATTGAATTGCTCGACAACTACCCCCATGACATTCTTGACTAAATTGTAAATAGGAGTGTGCTAACTGATTTAGGACTGCTTGAATTTCCCCCCAATCTGAGCTTCGATAACTGACTGATAGTCGATTAGAATCTCGTTCATGGGTAACGGTCAGATTCCGCAGCAGGGTCTCAGTGGTCAAATCTGGATAGTTTGCTTGTAGGCGTTGAACGATTGGAGAAACGACTTTTGGACTCCACAGCACCCGTGCCTGGGTCTCATAGTCGATCTCCTGCTCTGGTGCTAACGAGCCTTTAACTTCAGACTTCTTTCCTTGGTTGACCAGAGGGTTGACCACAAACTGGAACCTGCCTTCATACTGGTGAGGAGATTTCTGAGGCACCAATAAGCCAAACAGGGGAACTAAAGCCATTCCCATCAAGGCGACAATGCTTGTATTGGTCAGCGCCTCTCGTTTGATCTCCATCCGCCTGAGATTGGTTGGAGAAGCTGGCGTTGATTGCCCCTTTTCCAGGTAGGAACTGCGATCGAATGAGTTTAGCGAGGGATCAGGCAGAACACCCGGATGCTCAGAGAAATACATGCTGTTTATCCTTTTATCTCTAAATGGCCCTTTCGCCCCCATCAGGACTTGCTAGCGAGACTGTAATAGCTCTGAGTCAAGGATGCCGTTTTAGGGGCATCGTTGGCAATCACTCCCAACACAGCCGTAGACGAAAACTTTAACTCCTCCAGAGCTGCGAGGACAGAGGGGCAACTGGTTTTTCCTAAGCGCACCACCAGAGCTAAACTATCGCATTGAGCCGCTACCAGCCCGCTATCCGCCAGTCCTAGCAGGGGAGGCGTATCAACAATCACCAGATCAAACATTGCCTGGAGTTTTTGGAACAGATGCTCGACTTGATTAGTGGTGAAAAGCTCTACCGGGTCAAGAGGAGGCGTGCCAGCAGTCAAAACTGTCAGATTGGTGTAGGAAGACGACGATTGGAGTACGCTTTGGACATCTTGATCGTTTTGAAGCAGGTTACTAAACCCCTGCTGGTTGGAAAACCTTAGTAATTCGTGAATCTTGGGATTGCGAAGATCGGCATCAACCAGTAACACCCGTTGCCCCATTGCGGCGGCGGCCAGTGCCAGATGCAGGGCGATCGTCGATTTGCCCTCTCCCGCTTCCGCTGAGGTGATCGTGAGGGAACGGATTGGAGCGTGGTTTTTGCCGAGCAGACGTAAATTTTTAGAGAGTGATCGGAAGGACTCTGCCACCGGAACTGAAAGCGCCTGAGTCCGGGAGTCGTTGTGAGGAATCACCCCCAGTAAAGGCAACCGAGTTGCTCGTTTGACCTCATCTGGGGTACGCAGCAAATTCTGGGTTGTCTCGACCAAAAAACCTACACCAATGCCCAATAACACCGCCAGTATGGCAATCAATGCTAGAAATCGAACCTTACTAATGCTGTTGGTCTTGACGGGTTGACCCGATTCATCCAGTTCCAATCGTGGAGGAACAGTTAGCTCCCAGGGAAGTTCCTGCTGGGCAACGTCAATTTGCAATGCCTCCTGGCGGGTAGAAAACTTATTCAAACTGTCGGTTGCCAGCGTCAGTTCACGCTGCAAATCAGTGTACTGACGGGCGATCTCAGGTAACTGCTGAATTTTTTGATTCATTTCAGCCTGCAATCGGTTAGTTGCCTGACGGCTAGCATCTGCTACTATGATAGAATCCTCCGCCTTCTCGACCACCCTGCTCGCTTCCCGATTCAAAAGGTTTTTCAGATTTCGCTGTTTCTCTAATAGAGCCTGCATTGCCGGGTTTTCTGGTCTGAGACGAGCAGATTCGACTGCAATCTGACCCTCAACCTGCTGATACTGACTCAACAGGGCCTCATAATAATTTGTTTCGCCTAAAACAGACTGGGGGCTGGCATTCTTTAATTGCCGTGCCAGAGCATTACGTTTGGCTTCTGCTTCTGCAAACCGGATCTGGTTATCAGCCCTGGTCTGATCCAACCTGCCACTGGTTTCGGTCAACTGCTTACCCTGTTGTTCGGGGTCCACAATGGTGTAGCGTTGCCTCAGAGCCTGAATTTGCCGTTGCAGCGAATCGACCCGCTGGCGTAGGGGGGGAAGCTGAGTGTCGATGAATTGGATGCCACGCCGAATTGTCGATTGTCGTTCCTTCAGGCTGTAATTCAAATAAGCCTGGGACAGCCGATCAAGGATAAATTTTATTTTCTCTGGGTCAGTGCCTTGGTAGCTAACATCAATCAGTTTGGTGCCCTGTTCTTTTTTGTCTAATGTCAGTGTGGTAATTCGGGCAATCTTTAAGTTCTTGATCAAGCTCTCATAGGTTACGTCCGGGTAGCGTTGGCGCATTTTGCTGACCACAGGCTCCAGCAGCCTGGGACCTTGTAAAATGCGGATTTGTGACTCGTAATCCAGGCTGGATTGTTCAATGTTAATTCGTTGGTCGGGTAGATCTGAACCTTGGGCCCGGGTAGAAGAACGTGCCAGTTGTTCTTCCGCTGTGATGGGTTCGACCAGAAGTTGAAACCTACCAGCATACTGAGGGAGGGTTGATTTTGTCATCAGGAGCAATAGCCCCCCGGCGACTAAGGTCGTTCCCAGTGCGACCTGCGCCATCAATAGCGCCCGACGACGGGCAGCCGCTACCAGCCAACCTAAGTCCCACTTTTCTTCCTCAGGGTCAGTGGAAACAGAATTTTGGACTGGAAGATAGGGCAATTTACCGTTCGTCTCGGCAAGGTTTGAAGAATCTGGCTGTTTATTCATCTCTGTTTTGCATTAAATCAAGTGCTCATAACAGGTGAAATGTACTCATAGTTCACAGCCCAAAAAGCCTCAAAATATTGAAGACTGAAAAGACATTGCCCACTGGGGCTAGAACGGAATTAACGCTATCTCCAAATTTTGTAAGGCCCGATCGCCCAACTACAATAATATCGTTATTCTGCATGGCTGGGTTGGTGCTATCGTTGATTCCCTGAGAGAAGTTGATCGCCAATTCCCGTTTGGTTAAGGTTCCGTCTGGGTTGAGGCGAATCAGAGCGACTGATTTAATATTGGCGCGGCGTTGATCGAACCCTCCGGCAGCCAGCAACGCCTGGTTTAAGGGGGTGTTGGGGGGCACCTGCACGCTTCCTGGTTGTTTCACTTCACCGACGACATTGACTCGAATGGTATCGGGTGAGAAGCTGGCACTGGCAAGGTCGGAAGCTTCGGCAGGAGTTAGCTGGGTAGTGGTGGGGATGGTAATCGTGTCACCCGCCTGCAAAATGGTATCCTGGCGCAAGTCTCCGTCCTTCAACAGCTTCAGCAGGTTAACATCTACTACTTGCTCGGTGCCGTTGCGAGTCAAGCGGTGCACCTGAATGCGACGGATATCTGCCTGGGGTTTAATGCCGCCTGCAATCTGGATTGCCCGCGTGACGGTTGGGAATGGCTCTTTGATAGTCTGATCGCTATTGCTTTGATTGGAAACACCAGGAACACCTGCCGTTCCAGTGCGGGTGTTGCCAGTCACCACGTAGGAGCCGGGGCGGAAGACTTCGCCGACTACGGCGATCGTAATCGGTTGAGAGCGATCGGCAGCGAAGTTAGCCTCGGCAAGTTGGGCTGACTCAGCGAGGTCAATTCGGGTAGCAGTGGGTATGAGGATAGAGTCGCCATCGCGTAGAGTGAGATCCTGGCTGCGATCTCCAGTTTGCAGAAATTGCCATAGGTTTACGGTCAGGGTTTGGCTGGTGCCGTCGCCCCTTGCTCTGCTGATCTGGATGCTTTTGACATCGGCTGCTTGGGTGATGCCGCCGGCCAGCTTGAGGGCACTGGTCAGGGTAGGGAAGGTGAGGCTGGTGGTGGTGCCGGGTTGATTCAGGGTAATAGGGAAGGAGCCAGGGCGGTTGACTTCTCCGGTCAGGGTGATGTTGAGGGGGCGGGGAGTGAGCAGGGTGATGGTGGTGAGGGGATGCTGAAAGAAGCGCAGATATTTTTGGGTGATAAGTTTGCCTGCTTGCTTCAGGGTCAGCCCTTTGACGGAAATGCTGCCCACCAGGGGGAGGTTGAGCGTGCTGTCGATGAGTACCTGATAGCGGGCATTTTGTCCGCTATATTCGGGAGCGTCGAAGATGTCAACTTGAACCAGATCTCCGGCTCCTAAGGTGTAAGATTCGTCAAGGATAGCGGGGGCAAGTAGGAGAGCAGGAACAGAGAAGTTAGAAGCGTGAACAGTGGTGCGTTGGGCACTGTAGGCTGGGTTAGCCGCCATAGTCCAAGTGAGTAGAACTGACCCTGCGGCGGACGAGCATTGATAGAGCCTGGTAAAAGCCACAGGTTTCACCTGTAAGATTCGCTTGGTTGTCATAGCGGTTTTTAACGTTATTCACCCCAACCTCTACTAAAAGATGGTTCGAGTTGCAGGACTTGATCAAGACCCTTTGTAGTAAATTTACTAGCGCAAGAGAGCATCGGAAACCGAACTCCATCTAAGTCCCCTCTCCTAAGAGCATCGAGAGTAATCCGGAAAGTATGACAGGGATTCACACAAAAGCTTGGATTGCCCTTATGTGGATGTGCTAACAATGATGGCATTGCTGTAGAGACAGGATAAATTGAAATTTAGTTTCGATTCATCCTGTCTTTACATGACGGAATAGTAGTACAACTATTTATAGACTGACAGCCATTTTAAGGGATAGATGTTTAGCTAACATTAACCAGAGCAACCTGCGGTAGGGCAGTAACCAGTAGAAAAACCAGAAAACTCCACCGTTTTCACGGCAAAATGCTTTCCACTCATGAAATGAATGCAAAGTGACATCTTTCATCGCCAGTCCTTTGGGGAGATCGAACTGATTCAAGTTAATTTGGGCCAGTTCGGTTTTTGCCATCCGACTACTGGGTGGATTAGCAGAGCAAGTTCCTAAGTAACCCTGTGTCATCCAGATAGAGCAGCCTTTCCGACGTGCCCTGAGTCCATAATCATAGTCCCCTAAATTATGAGTGTATTCTGGGCTAAAGTTTCCTACAAGGGCTGCAACGGCACGGGGAACCAGCACACAGTTTCCATGCAAAGTCTCACAGAGGCGTGGGTGATCTGGATCTGGATGAACGTGGTGAAACTTGAGGGGATGCCACCAGTAAGTCTGCATCAATCCACCGTAGCTGGGGCTGTCGGTTTCTGGATCAAGCGTGGAGCCGACCACGATCGCCTTACCCTGTTCTTGAGTAGCAAGTTTGCTAGAAACATTCAGCAAGGTCTTAAGGGCGTGTGGGTAAAGTACTGTATCGTCATTTAACCAGAGGTAATAGTCAGGCTCTTCAACCTGTGCAGCTTCAAAGGCAGATCGCATGCCTCCATTCCAAAACAGGCTGCCAGTTCCTTGAATCAGATGAACGTCAGGGTGTTTCTGCTGCACTGCCTCTGCTGTTCCATCGCTGCTGGCATCGTCAACCAGGTAAGGTTTCAGTTCGATTTCTGTGGGAAGGTTCTGCTGGTATAAAGCTTGCAAACATTGCAGCGTTTTTTCGCGCCGATTGTAGCAAGTTAGGAGGACGGCAATGGTCGTTAGCTGCATAGTTCTTTAATCCTGGTCAATAAGAGACTTCAGTGCAGTATCTACACTTTTCAGAAAGTAGGTGCGTCGATTTTGAGTCCAGATTTTGACTAATCCTAAATCGTTGGGGGTGATAGGTTGAGAGATCGCTGTCAGCAAATAGTCAGCAAATTGCTTAGGTGATTCGGCTAACTGTACGGTCGTCGGTGGAGTAGAAATTCCACGGAGAGCAAAGGGAGTTGCCACAACAGGTAAACCCAGGCTGATTGCCTCCAGGGTTTTGAGTTGGGTACCTCCCCCTCGAGTAGAGGGAATGGCAACGGCCCTTGCCTCAGCCAAAAATTCTTCAGCACTGGACACAAAGCCCAAATACTGCACATTGGCATACTTACCACTTAACCACTCTGCACCTCGTCCGGCAACTCGGATGGATAGGTGAGACGGTAGATGAGGATAAACTTGGTCAAAGAAATAACGTAAACCATCAGCGTTGGGCTTCCAGATCCAACTACCAATCATGCCAATGTCGTAGGTTTTAGCATGGTCTGAATCGATTGGCTTTTTAGCACTGGCAGGTAACTCAAATACTCGCACAGCGTCTGTTTTGCCTGATTTAATAAAGTAATCTGCATCATGCTGCGTTAAAGTCCAGATTCCCTGGCTAGTGACAGCAAGTTCATCCTCAATCTGTTTGACCCGTCGTGCTTCTCGCTGATAGACCCACTGCGCCAAGAGATTTGAGGTGTCTTTGAGTCGCTCTAGATAAATTTCATGTTCTAAGTTGTGGGCTAAAACGGCGACCTTGCCCTGCTCCGCAATAGCAGATTTCAGCCAGTAAAGCTGAGATGAATGCTCTAGAATGACCACATCATAGCGGTGTTTTGATAGCAATGATTTGACAGTTTGAATATAGTGATTTGAATAATATTTGGCAGACGTATAAGGCAGTTGCTGAAAAAGAGCGATCGCAGCCCAGAGTAGCGGGTAAAGACCTGCTGATTTTGTTTCAATATAACGTTCTCCAACCTCGATCACATCTTCATCACAAGGATGATCAACGCCCGGACGACGATAGCCGACGACGGAGACAGAATGCCCCAACATTTTCATGGCATCAATAAAATGCTGGGATGCGATATCTGCTCCTGTGCCATATTTGCTGGGAATTGCAGTCGTCAAGTTCAAAATTTTCATGGAAGCCATGCTTATTACTTTGGAAAGTTAATCGCAAATCATCCAACAAGAATCAATTAACACTATGAGTAGTACCAAGAACCTCTTGGTATAGAGACAGCATTTTTTTCCCTCTTTGTTCCCAAGTGTAGAAAGATCGCACTCTTTCGTAACCCCTTTCTCCAATTTTTCTGCGTAAATCTTGGTCTCTAGAAAGACTGATGATTGCATTGGCAAAATCATCAATTATTTGCTTTCTACTCCCCACATCTACCAACACACCACAACCTTCAGATAATACTGTTGCAGTTCCATTCAGCTTCAGACCAATCACTGGTAACCTGTGAGCCATCGCCTCAAGAATGACATTAGGTGAACCTTCACGTAAGCTTGGAAAAACAAAAATATCTGCTTTCTGGTAGTAATTTCGCATATGTCGATACGGCACTTGTCCTAAAAACTCAACCTTTGATTGCAGTCCTAACTGGCAAACCTTTTCTGTCCAGTAGGGTAAGAGGGGACCGCTACCAGCGACGAATAGTTTCCAGGAAATATCGGTGGGCAAAATTTGTAAAGCTTGCAGGAGAAGACCAAAATTCTTTCGAGGCTCAATTAAACCAGCCCAAAGTAGGGAAATACTGGTCGAGCCATTATGAACCTTTTCTAGGCTGCTGAGTTCTTCTGGCAGTTTAGGTACGTATGAGATTCCTGCGTCTGACATGAGAGAGGTTGTCTCAGGATCGCGCATGGAGCTAATTTCGTTGAGTGTCTCTAAGTTGCCACATAAAACGAGTTTTGCTTTTCTCACTGCTTCTTTTGAAGCAACTGATGTCAGCCTTACCCAAATAAAATAAGCCATCCTAACCATCTCTTGAGCGATTCCTCTTGCTGGCAAAAATGAATAGCCAATTAGAGGAACTCTTTGGCCACCTGATACAGGACCCAGTATGAATGGTTTAGGCAGTTGCCACAGATAGCTTGGAATCGTCCATGACCCATAGGTAACGTGGTGAACAATGTCAATATCAGCCTCCTTGAGTAATTTTTTCGCTTCTACTAAAGCTTGCTTTTGCCATTCAACACATAGATTATAGAATTCAAATATCGGAAAGAGAGCCGCCATGCTTTTAGATGCTTGAGGCATTGGAATAAAGAGCAAATGGATGTTTTCCCGGTAGTCTAATTTCTCAACTGCGGCTCTTACGGGTTCTTCCTGGTCTAAAAAGCAGGAAATCAATGCATAAACTTCATGCTCTTTCGACAATTCCTTCAACCAGTTCCAACCAACTCCTTCTTCCGACCCCTTATCGGGATGGCAGACAAATGCTGAAAGTAATATCTTTAGTTTACGAGAAGCCATAGCTCAATTCAATCCCTGTATTCCTATCCTTGCTAGCGTAACCAAAGCAACCAGTTATGACAATAATCAAAGTTACTTACTAGCGCCACAAATACAAACCGAAATAGATGAATCAATTCAAGAAGGTTGATCTTCAAACATACAACTCATAAAATCATCAAGTACTAAATTTTTGGCAAATTTCTCTTCCATTATCAGACGACTTTTGCGTTTCATAAATTCAATCATCGGCTTATTCTGAATCAGCAAATCTAATTGCTGTATTAGCTCCTCCTGAGAATTGCATATGTAGCCGTTCTCCCCGTTTGAAATAATCTCAGGAGCGCCTAGAGCGTTTTTTGTGGTCAAAACAGCAAGACCAGCGCAGCCCGCCTCACCTATAACAGATGGATAGCCCTCAAGCGTAGTTGGCAGCACAAAAATGTCATGACTTCCGAATAAGTTAATATGTGCTGCTTGCCCATAATCAACCGTAGTTTCTACTGTAAGATTTGGTTGTGATTCAACAGATTGTTTAGTGACGATCGTTAATTTAATATTAGGATCACGAAGTTGCTTGAACCAGCGGAGCAAAATATCCCCACCTTTACGATGAAAATCTCCCCCAACAAACAAGAGACGGATTTCGTTGTCGTGGCGCTCAGGTGATGGAACAAATAATTTAAGATCAGAGCAGAATGGCAATCTTGCTTTTTTAAGTTTACTCTTAGGGATTTTGTAATCTTTGTGGATTTCATCTATCACCGCATCAGTTAAGCCAAACACGTACTTTTGGGAGTTCATGACTTCTTTATGAATGGCAGTCAGCCAAACCGGAGATAAAGATGCTTTTGAGAACGGTTCGTATAGTTTCTTAGTCCAATCTGTAACGATGTAGCTACTTTGCTTCCGTGTTACAGGATAGGCGAAAAGAGCAGGACTGATACCATGAAATAGAATTTTTCTGTCCTCTTTGTAGGCTTTGAGAACTTCTCTACAGAGGTCGTAAGAACCCAAAAAACGCTTTGCAATAACAGAAGCGTAAGCTAACTTGGTTGTTGGAACTCCCTTTCTAACTTGATTTGGGATAAATTGGTACACCTTCAAGTCCAAATAATTCTCAAAAAGCGAAATTAACCGTTTCTCATATGTTCTATTTCCTAAATCAACTGGAAACGTCACTAGTAAAAGCTTCTTTTCTGCCATGATTCTGCTCCGATTGCTCAGTCCGTTAATTAGTAAAAATTTGATGGGAAGCTTCTATGAAAGCCCTTCGCGATCAGTGGTGTACTGATATAAGAGACAGAGGAAATTACAATTTTCTCCATCCTTCAAGAAATAGAACTTCTGCAATACAGGTTTGCAGTGCAATGTCAGATCTTGTTCTGTTGCAAATAGATGGAAGAGTTGTGGTTAAGATAAGCGCTTTCATCGTTGTAGAAGATTGATTGCTTTATGGTCGAATGGAGGCACTGTTTTGTCGCCTATAGCGGCGTAGTCGCTAATCTAAAAGCTCAGCATAGAGCTTTAAATAAGCTTGGGCTTGTGATTCAAGCGAGAAACGCTTTTCAGCTTTAGTTCGGGCGGCTTTGCTTAGTTGAATCTGCCGTTCAGCATCTTCTAAAACCCAGACAATTCCACTTGCTAAATCAGTTGAGTCATAAGGTCGAGCGAGATAACCATTAACCTGATGATCAACAATGTCTTTCAGTCCAGTAGCATTAAACGCGACAACTGGTGTACCACAAGCAAGCGCTTCTGAAGCAGTTTGCCCAAAAGATTCTTGCAGAGAGGGAACAACCATTACGTCAGCTGCCGAATATACGATCGACAGCGACAAGTCATCATTGAGGTGATCTAAATAGTAAACTTTGAATCCAAAATCTACCGGATTTTTCGGTTTTGGCGAACCAAACACAGCTATTTCCGCTTTTGCTGCCCAACCAGAACTTGCTAAATCTTGCATCGCTGATTGCAGCAGATGAAATCCTTTTCTACGATCGTCGGTCGCTCGGAGTGCGCCAAATAAGATAATCTGCTTTTTGTGGGGTAGACCCAGTACCGTTCGCGCTTCTTGCTTTGCGATCGGACGATATTTTGCGGTATCTAGCGCACAGGGAATGACTTCAACCCGACGGTCTCTAAACAAAGAACTCTTCTGAGCGCAGTCTGCGATCCACGAACTTGGAGCAACAAGGTCTAACTCTAAGTTCTTCCAGGCTTTCGCTTTACGCTGCCACACCGAGCGAGAAAGATCTCGCTCTTTACCATTGGCTAACTGCGGGCATCGTCCACACGCTTGCATATAGCGATCGCACTCTTGAGAATAATGACAACCACCCGTAAAGGACCACATATCATGAAGTGTCCAAACGATCGGAACCCCTAAATGTTTAAGGGATTCGATTGACAAATATTCCCATCCGATCCAGTGAAGATTGATTATATCAGGATTAATTTTCTTGATCTTATTTGACAGCCAAGAAGGAGTCAGATTAATTGAAAAGGCGCTTCCAGTTCCATTTAGAGCCTTTTCCGTGAACTTACTTATTAATATGGATTGCGCGTCTTTTAATGTGGCGCTAATAAAACTATTACCCAGTACAGAGGTTGAATTTGATGCCTTTCGATTAACTAGGAAAAAGGAGTCTTTTCCTATATTAATTAGCCCCTGATGTAACCGTAGAACAGCGCGACCTGCCCCAGTATTATCGTGCATTGAAAGATGAAGAATTCTCATCGTTAAATCCACTCCTGCAAGTCATGGTTAAAGCGAAAAATATTCTCTTGATTCAGGAGTTTCTTAATTTTGTGCGGTGCGTACCAAACTAATCGATCGAGCAAAGCTAACGCGAGATCAAAAATTCCAGGCTGCTGCACTAAGCTATCGACTTCTTGATAGTAAGCTTTTTTATCACCAGAAATTTGACCTGCATGAATTCTGAAGCCACCTAGATAAGATTCGACGATTTTGATCTCATACTTCTGTGAGAACTGTAACCACAAATAATAGTCGCCCGCATATTTGAGCTTAGACAAAAGGCTGTAGTCAAGCAGTTGATTCA
>Ga0209724_1003740_pt1 | contig 12281 bp, 16 predicted proteins | sample grotaG_FD_184143 | JGI IMG/M metagenome (GOLD analysis project Ga0209724, IMG submission 184143) | Glacier valley bacterial and archeal communities from Borup Fiord, Nunavut, Canada, to study Microbial Dark Matter (Phase II) -... | ecosystem: Environmental > Aquatic > Freshwater > Ice > Glacier ... | reverse complement strand
CTGGGACGGGACCTCGAGCGGCTACAATCTATGCTGGTCGGCTTCCATTTTGTTGCCTTCTGTATTCTGTTAGCAAACAAATTATCCACCCTCACTACGAATTCTTGTTAGGCACCCTCTAGATAAGGCAGGATTTGCCAAGCAAGCGCAGCGCAGTGACAACGATATCTGCTTTGACTATTTTCGGGTCATTCAACGGCAGATTTCAGCAGAACCGCGCAAAGTGGTCAAGTCCAAAGATTTCGCCTGCCCACCAGAGTATGAAGCAGGATTGAAAATGTTGGAAATGGAAATCGAAGAAGGTAAAAACCTCAATCCCAGACTAAGCCGACAAATGCGTAAACTCGTATTCAACGATGATATGCTTAATGACTGGGGCTTTCATCATTTTCATTTAGGAGAACAAATAGGCACGCATGGAATGGTTGAAGGAACTCGAGATTTAGTGTACGCATGGTTTGAACCAGACACTATTTACCTTATCCGTGTGATGGGTCACGGCGAGTGGAGCAATCAGGAAATCTTTGAGGTAACTCATGAAGAGTGGCCCTCATTGTTTGAACCGTTTCGCTTACCTGGCATCAACGCTTTCCCAAAGTTTTCTGCCGAACAGACGAGCAAGATGCGTCAAATCGGGTTGACTATTTTTACTGAGACTAAAGATGGTAGTGTTTTTATTCCGCCAGGAGGCGGAACTATGTTGAACGGGACTAGAGGGTGCCTAACAAGAATTCGTAGTGAGGGTGGATAATTTGTTTGCTAACAGAATACAGAAGGCAACAAAATGGAAGCCGACCAGCATAGATTGTAGCCGCTCGAGGTCCCGTCCCAGACGACGAAACCTCGATAGCCACCCGAAGCTGCGTTCTACCACCCAACGTTTGGGCAACACGATAAAGCCTTTGGTGGCTTCTGGGCGCTTGACGACCACCAATTCCACCCCACCTTCCTCAGCAGCCTTCACGGCTGTTTCGAGGCCCGTGTATCCGCCATCCACATAGGCGACCTCTACCGTGACCCCTGTGATGTCCTGAACCTCCACGCAGAGGTCCACTACCGAAGCCCGGTCTCCCTCGTTAGCGGGTGTGGCCAACAGCGTTAGCAGGTTCCCCAGAGTGTCCACCGCCATATGGATTTTGGTTCCCTTACGACGCTTTCCACCGTTGTATCCTGCTCGTGCACCACTTTCGGGAGTACTTTGTAGTGTTCGACTGTCTAGAATCATAGCCGTGGGCTGTTCTGCTCGACCTTCTTGCAACCGGACCATGACCCGCAGGTCATGCAAGATATTCTCGAAACAGCCTGCTTCAAACCAGCGCTTGGCTTGTTGACGCACCGTCTCGGGGGGTGGAAAGTCATGTGGGAGGTACTCCCATTGCACCCCGGTACGAGCCACATAGAAAAGTGCGTTCAGGACTTCACGCAGGGGGTGAATACGTTGTGGAGCATCTTCGGGACGGAGTACAAGATAAGGCAGCATGAAAGCGTAGGTTTCGTCGTCCAAGTCAGTCTTGTACGGAGTACGAACGGAGGGCATGGACTATTCTGTCATGAGCAAATTCAGGTGTCCAGACTTCAAAACCTTGTTAGGCACCCTCTAGAGATGCTTGGATAATCGAGTGGCTCGAGCACTTAAAAAAACTCCACACCCGCTCGAGGGTTAACCATTCCTAGCGCTCGAGCGGTTTCTCTCCCAAAGTGGTTTAACATGTTCAAGTTAGGCGCACTCTATAGAACTAGATTGTGTTAAAATCGAGCCATGAATCCTTCCTCTCCGCTGGTTCCTCTGCTCGAGTGTCCGTCTGGCTTGCTGCGACGCCGGGACGTGGTGGCCGCTGGAATCAATCCCTTCTACCTCACCCAGGCGGTGCGTGAAGGCTGGCTCAAGCGCAGCGCACGTGGGGTGTATCAGCTCTCTGAGCCTTTGGGGGAAGGTCTGAGTGCTTCCCGCTGGTGGGAGTGGTTGATCGTGCAGGCCCAGGTTCCTCGAGCGGTGGTGTGTCTACTCTCGAGCGCCTTTTACCACGAACTCAGCACCACGGTCCCCGACGAGCTGTATCTAGCCTTGCCCAAAAGCGCCTGGCGCAGTCCAATTTCGTGGCCTCCGGTACGCTATATTCACTTCTCCGAACCGTATTACAGCACGGGCCTCGAGTCACACGCGCTCGAGGGTGGAACATTAAAGGTGTACAGCCCCGAAAAAACGGTGGTGGATTTGCTGAGGCTACGAAAAACTTACGGTGAAGCTCCCTTTCTTGAAGTGCTCAAAAATTATTTGCGCTCGAGGGGGGGGAGCGTTTCACGGCTGATGGATACCGCCAAGGCGTGTAAGGTGGAAAGGGCCATGCAGCATTACGCCACGGTGGTTTTGGCATGAAAAACCGTGCGGCCTCGGTCAAAGACCGTTTGCTCAATCTCGCCCGTCGGGAAGGCCGAGACTTCAACCGTGTCTTATTGCTGTATGTTCAAGAACGTTTACTTGCTCGACTGGCCGTTTCCTCGCATCTCGAGCATTTTGTGCTCAAGGGTGGTCTGCTGCTCTACAGTCAACTGGGCGAAAAAGCCCGTCCCACTCAGGATTTGGATGTGTTGGCGCGCGGAATCTCTTCGGACCTCGAGCGAGTTGCAGACACCCTGCGAGACCTGGCACGGGTGTCTCTCGAGGATGGACTCCGCTTCGACCCAAGCTCGGTTTCAGTGGCTCCCATTCGCCCAGAAGACCAGTACGGCGGCGCTCGAGGTCGTCTGGTGGCCGAGTTGGGTTCCGCTCGAGTCCCCCTACAAATCGACGTCGGTTTTGGAGACGCGCTTAGCCCGTCACCCACCTTGCTGAATTATCCCACCCTGCTCGAGGGTGAAGCGGCGGGGTTCTCGGTGTGGGCTTACGCGCTCGAGACCGTGGTGGCAGAGAAGTTTCAAGCGATGGTGTCCTTAGGTGAGGCCAATAGCCGCTTGAAAGACTTTTACGACCTCTACACCCTCAGCCGGACCCAGGTTTTCCAGGCCAATGTGCTCGAGCGCAGTTTGCGGGAGACCTTTGCGCGTCGCAACACCGAGTGGTCAGAAGCACAAGTCTTTTTTACCCTGAACCTCTCGAGTTTGGAGAGTTTTACCGGAGGTTGGACTCGGTTAGGTCGGGTCAACCCTACCCTCAAGCTGCCCCAAAGTTTTGACGAGGCGTTCCAAGCGGTGCGAGGACTGCTCGAGCCTCTGGTTTTGGACCCCCTTGAAGGTCAGATTTGGAACCCTGCCAACAGACGGTGGGAAGCATAGGAAAGGGTTTCGAGCGAACCCCTTTTTACCCCTCGAGCGGACTCCTCCCCATCGCAGCCCTGTTTGCCCTGGACGGAACCGGAAATGCGAACGCCTCGAGCGGCCCAGTCCGTGAGGTGCTGAAGTTGGGCCAAGACAGCGTCACCCAAGTCCTGACCTACAACGAGCAAACTGGAAAGTAACGAACTCAAAACGGTCAACCACGTCTTCGTCAACCAGGACCTGGCGATTATCTACCTGACCCTGAAGAACAAGGATGGCTCGAGCGAACCCATCATCACTACCCCCGAGCACCCGTTCTACGTGCAGGAAAAAGCCCAGAACACTTCGTCGAGCACGGGGTATGGTCCTCGAGTGCCCGCAAGTGATGGGGTTAGAGACTTAGGACCCAACTGGGTGGGTGCAGGCCACCTCAGCGTCGGTGATATACTCAAGACCGCTCGAGGCACGGGTACAGTGGTCAACGTTACCACGGTGGCTGAGACGCGGACGATGTACAATCTCGCGGCTCACGGCAAAACTCACTACTCGCTCAAACCTGCGCCACTTCCACCGGAACTGGAACCCTCCCCAGCAGTTCCTCAATCACCGAAACGGCGCTCAGACCGCCCAGACGGGCCTCGGTGCGGACGGTGACGCGGTGCGATAAAACCGGCACGGCGGCGCGTTTGAGGTCGTCGGGAACCACGAAATCGCGGCCCTCGAGCGCGGCCAGCGCCTGGGCCACCCCCTGAAGGGCCAGCGAAGCCCTGGGACTGGCCCCCAGCGAAAGCTCGCCCATATTGCGGGTGGTGTGAACCAGCGTAGCCAGGTAGTGCAGAAGGTCCGGGGATAGCCGCACCTGACGCACCTTGACGCGGGCCTCGAGCAACTCAGCGGCGCTCGAGACCTGACCCAGCGTGTCTATGGGGTGGGTTTCACGCAGCCTCGAGAGCATGGCAATCTCACCCTCGAGCGTGGGGTAGCCCACCGAGAGCTTGACCAGAAAGCGGTCCAATTGGGCCTCGGGCAGCCGAAAGGTGCCCTCGAACTCGAGCGGGTTCTGGGTGGCCATCACCACGAAAGGGCGCGGCAGCGGGTGGGTGACGCCGTTTTCCGAGACCTGAAATTCGGCCATCGCCTCGAGCAACGCCGACTGGGTTTTGGGGGTGGCGCGGTTGATTTCGTCGGCCAGCAGAATGCCGCAGAACACCGGACCAGGCAGGAACTCGAAGTCCCCGGCGCGGTAGATGCTCATTCCGGTGATGTCTCCCGGCAGCAGGTCGGGGGTGAACTGCACCCGGTTGAATGCCAAGCCCAGCGAAACCGCCAGCGCGCGGGCCAGCATGGTTTTTCCAGTTCCAGGAGCGTCCTCGAGCAGAACGTGGCCCCCGGCTAAAATGGCGGCCAAGGCTAGGCTCGAGACCTCACGCTTGCCCACCAGTACCAGGTCAATATTGTCAAAAATCTTTTGTGCGAAGCCCTGAATCATGGAGACCATTATGGGGGTTGGTGGCCAGAGGGTAGACGCCAGAGGTCAGAAGGTAGACCACAGCAAACAGTTCAACCTCTTCAATGCGTCGGGATGTTTCTTCGATAGATTTCGGAAATCTCTCGTTGCCCGCGTCCTCGAGACCCTATGCTATAGTTCGGGTCAAACCCTCAACTCGAGCCATTCGCACCCCAATTTTTTCGCTAAACGCCCCCTGCCGGAGGATTTATGAAATCACCCAAGTTCGCCCTTGTGACCACCCTGCTCACCGTGTCCGCGCTGGCCCTGTCCACCGCGCACGCTGCCACCACGCTCACCGTGTTCATGGGGTCGCAGCAGCGCCCGGAAATTTTCAACCCGCTGTTCGCTAAATTCGAGAAAGCCAACCCCGACATCAAGGTCAAGCTCGAGACCGGGGGGGCCACTTCCGAGGCGCAGAACCAGTACCTCACCACCGTGCTGGCTGCCAAAGACTCGAGCCTGGACATCTTTTTGATTGATATCGTGCGTCCCGCGACCTTCGCCGCCGCGCAGTGGGCCGAGCCACTCGACGGCTACTTCAAGGACTCGAGCGACAAAAAGAACTTCCTGGATGGCTTCCTACCTGGACCCATCGGCGGTGGAACCGTGGGCGGCAAGCTGTACTCCCTGCCGGCCTTCACCGATTCGCAGTTTCTGTACTACCGCAAAGATTTGCTTGAGAAGTACGGGGCCAAAGTGCCCAAAACCTGGGACGAGTTGGTATCCACCGCGCAAAAAATCACCAAGGCCGAGGGTGGCGACCTCCAGGGCTTCAACTTTCAGGCCGCGCCCATCGAGGGCACGGTGTGTAACTTCCTCGAGCTGTACTGGAGCGCGGGTGGCGACCTCAGCAAGGGCGTCAACACCGCCGCAGGCAAGCAGGGGCTGGGCTTTTTAGTGGACGCCGTGAATAAGTACGGTATCTCGCCCAAGAGCATGGCCGAAAGCAAAACCGACGACTCGAGGAAGCTGTTCCAGAGCGGCAAAGCGCTGTTCGGCCTCAACTGGAGCTATGCCTGGGCGCACTTTCAGGGCAAATCGCCCGACCCCACACTGGTGGCGGGCAAGGTGGGCGTGGCCAGGATTCCGGTGTTCGGCAAGAACCCCTCGAGCACCTGCACCGGGGGCTGGCAGTGGAGCCTCAACGCCTACGGCAAGCAGAAGGAAGCCGCCTTCAAGCTCATTCGCTTTCTAAGCTCGAGCGATTCGGGCCGCGACATGGCGGTGAACGGAGCTTACCTGCCTGCCCGCAAGGCGCTGTACAACAACAGCGCGGTGCTTAAGGCCAACCCACATTTCACGGCACTTTACCCGGCGGTCATCAAGGCGCGCCCCCGTCCGGTCACGGCGGTTTACCCCAAAGTCTCGGAAATCATCCGGGGTCAGGTCAACGCGGCGGTAGGCGGCAGCAAGAGTGTGGACGCGGCCCTCGAGCAGATGCAGAGCGAACTCGACGCGGTGCTCAAGTAAGGTGCTGAAGTAAGAGGTTGTGGTTAGTCCACGCGGTTTAGATAAGGGCTTGTCATGGATAAGCCCTTTCTTTTTGTAGAGGTGTAGATGAACAAGTGGGAAAAGCTGTTTCACGGCGAGTACGCCAATCGAAGAAGAATTCTCTCTGGGCTGACGCTCGAGCAGGTTTTAGAAACTCGTTTTGGTCAGACACATTCGCTCTATGCCGAGCTGTGGCACACCGTTTTGTGGCAAAACCTTTTGCTCAAACCCGATGAAGCTCGCTACGAGGAGATGTGGGAAACGGGCCTGCGTTTCCCGCAAGATTCAGCCAAGACCCTCCAAGAATGGGAAGCCCTGGTCGAGGAGTTTCTCTCGGGTGTGGATTTGGCGCTCGATTGGACCACCTCTCCAGAAAAACTGGCCCTGGAAGTGGACCCCGGCGAGACTATGGCCGATGTTTTACGCGGCTTAGCGGTCCACAACGCGTATCACCTGGGTAAGATTGTGGCAGTGCGCCAGATGATGGGCCTTTGGCTCGCTTGACCCGACCCTCGAGCGTGTCTTGCACCGCATTTTTAAGAAACGCCTATGGCTCAGACCTTACCCTCACAACCCCTGAAACGGCCCTCCAAATTCGCTCGAGCGCTGTCCGGCGACGGGATTTTGGCCTTCTGGCTGCTGCTCCCGGCGGGCGTGCTGCTGCTGGGAATGCTGCTTTACCCGCTGGTTACGGTGTTCTGGAGCAGTCTGCACCTTCAGAAACTGCTCGAGCCAGCCCTTGGTGAACCCTTTGTGGGCTTGAACAATTTCCTCGAGCTGTTCAAAGATGGGCGTTTCCGCTCGAGCCTGTGGACCACGCTTTACCTGGCGGTGCTCACCGTGGGCGGGTCTTTTTTAATCGGCATTCCGATGGCTCTGGTGGCTAACCTCGAGAACCGCTGGCGCACGGTGGCGCGGGTGGCCATGTTGCTGCCGTGGGCCATGCCGCCGGTGTTCAGCGCCCTGATGTTCGCCTGGATGTTCAACGGCGAGTACGGGGTGTTCAACGATTGGCTAAGCAAATTGGGATTACAGCCGCAACGCTGGCTCACCGTTCCCACCCTGGCGGTGGTGGCGTTGGTGATTACCACGGTGTGGAAGACCTCCAGCTTCGTGGCCCTCATCGTGCTGGGCGGTCTTCAGGGCGTGCCTAAAGACGTGCTCGAGGCCGCCGAGGTAGACGGCGCGACCCGCAATCAATCGTTCTGGCGCGTGACCCTGCCGCTGCTGGCCCCGTCGCTGGCAGTGGCCCTCATTTTCCGTACCTTATCCGCGCTTCAGGTCTTCGACATCCCCTACGCGCTCACTGGGGGCGGCCCGGACCGGGTGCTCGAGACCATGGGGGTGCTGATTTACCGCACCGTGTTCGACAGCCTGGATTTTGGTTACAGTTCGGCCATGTGCGTGGTGCTGTTCGTGCTCAGTCTGGCGATTACGGCCTTTTACGTGCGCCGGGTGCGGGGGGAATGATGTTTGCTTTTTTTGCTCGAGAGTATAGGTTTGTTTTTGGCGCTCGAGAAGTGGGGAGATGGGGAGCGGCCCAGCCCGTGAGGCGAGCAGGCCCGGAAGGTGCCGTTCTGCTCAAGACGTGCTGTAGTTGGGCCAAGACAGATGGGGAGATTGAGGTTCTACGGACCTTTAGCTCGAGCAAACAGTTTTCCCCCCTGCCCGTGCTTCGCAATCCTTCGGGAACCTGCCCCTCTGCCCCCCCGCACCCCCGCTCCACTCTGGGGAGCAACGCATGACCCTGCAAAAATCTCAAAGTTCCCCTGCTCGAGCCGTTTCAGGGCAGCGCAAGCCCCAACCTTTTCTCCCTCGAGCCTGGGCCGTTCTGGGGATGATTGCCCTGCTGTTCGGCGGTTTTTTTCCGTTGCTGTGGACCGTGCTCACCTCGCTCAAGACCGAGACCGAGCTTCAGGCCAAGCCCGTGCAGTACCTTCCCAGCGTGTTGCGGCTCGAGAATTACAATCAGGTGTTCATCGCCCAGCCCTTCGGACGCTTTTTTTTCAACTCCACCCTCACGGCGGGTCTGAGCACTCTGGTGTGCGTGGTCTTCGCGGCGCTGGCGGCCTACGCCCTCTCGAGGCTCAAAATCCGCGCTCGAGGCTTGCTGCTGGCCATCGTGGTGGTCTTCTCGATGTTTCCAGCCATCGCTCTGGCGGTGCCGCTGTTCAAAATCATGCGTGAACTGGGCATTCTCAACACCTATCCGGCGCTGATTTTGCCTTACGTAGCGCTCAATTTACCTATCAGCATCCTGACCCTGGTGGCCTTTTTTAGTAGTATTCCTGCTGACCTCGAGAGTGCGGCGCAGGTGGACGGGTGCAGCAAGGTGGGCGCGCTGTGGCACGTTATTTTACCGCTGGCGGTGCCGGGAGTGGTCACGGCGGGCCTGATTACTTTTGTGAACTCCTGGAATGAGTACCTGTTGGCGCTGCTGCTCAACACCAACGCGCAGATGCGAAACCTCTCGGTGGGCGTAACCCTGTACCAGGGCGAGTTTTCCTTTCCCTGGGCGCTGATGAGCGCGGCCATCGTGGTGGCTCTGGTTCCCATCGTGTTGCTGATTGTGCTGTTCCAGCGCCGCTTGGTGTCCGGCCTCACCGCCGGGAGCGTGAAAGGCTAGTATCCTGAAATCATGGCGCATGGAAACGCGGTCAACGAAATCAAACGGGTTGGCTCGAGCGGGCAATTTACGCTGGGCAAAGAGTACGCGGGCAAGCTGATGCGGGTGGAAAAGCTCGAGGAGGGGGGATTCAAGCTTACCCCGGTGGTGGACGTGCCCGAAAGCGAAGCCTGGATTTTCGAGGAGCCACACTTTGGCCGCATCAAACGGGCGCTGGCTTGGATGGACGCCAACCCCGCTCGAGAAACCGATTTGAACGCTTTTTTTCAGGAGCACGGCATTTCTCTGGATGATGAAGACTTGCAGGAGGTCCATTGAAGGAAGCCGTCCAACTCGACCTCAACCCTCCCGATTTTCTCAAAAATTTCCTTACCTTACCGCCACGAGAGCTGGCTCAGGTTGCAAAAGCTATTCACCGATTGCGGCGGATGACTTGGGAACAGGTGTACGCCTCGAGCGGGCTGAACTGGGAAGCGATTCGTACCGAAGCGGTCTTCGGGAGTTCGCGTACCCTGCACTCTATTCGCCTCAGTCAGAAGTACCGCGCTCTGGTCACTCGAGAAGGTTCAAGTCTCCGTTTCGTGTCCTTACACCTCGACCATGACAGCGCTTACGAATAAATGGCGGCTGCGTCCGCTCGAGCCAGGAGACCGCTATACGGTGCGGCTGGTCCTGCCTTTTAATGCTATCGAGGACATTTCTCAGGAGGACAAGCTATGAAACAACTTGCCGTTTTTCGGGTGGCCGTCCTGGGTTTCCTGTGCGTGGGATGTGGTCAGGTGGACCCTTCAAAAGCCGTGTTTCCCCTGCCGTGTCCTCCGGTCACAAAACCGGTCAGCCTCGAGTTGACCGACTTGAACACGGGTGAACCGCTCAACCCTGCTGGGAGCGTCCCCACAGAAATACTCAAAGCGCCCACCCAATTACAGATTGCTTCGGATGGTCTGGCGGGACCCGTGGTTTGCTCAGCGCAGCCTTACGATGCGGTCAAGTTTTACGTCTTCGGCCCCTTCGCCAGCTCAGACGCAGCCTTTCAGATCGGCGACAATCTGCCCATTGCCCTCGAGCAGTTAGATGAATACAGGCCATTTCAAACTGTATGGGACGTGAAGGGAACCCCTGACACTTCGGCGTGGTATCGCTTCGAGGCTTTGCCTGCGGTAGAAAACACTCAAGATTTTGCCCTGACCCGCTTCGTCCTGAAAGTTCAATTTTGACTGTTTCACACTCGAGCAAGGTTTTGGAGTAGGCGGGCTAACCTCTGGGCATGGGAAAAAGGTCTCGAGGGCCTGAGTCTGCACGCCTTTGCCACCCATGTTGGAGCGTGGGTTTTTTACGCTAAACTGGGTTTCACCGAGGACAACATTCGGCTCATCAAACCCGGCTAAAACTATCTTTCAAACGGTTTCACCGTTAGCAGGAGGCTCGAGATGCACACTCACAAGTGGACGCTGACCGCTGTTTTAACCCTCACGCTGAGCGCCTGCGTTCCGGCTTCTGGCTCGGACGACCTGACGAGCGCTTTTGATGTCTTTTCAGGCGATAACCCGGTGTGGGTAGCGGATATTTCGACCTTCAATGCTAAATTCGGCAACCTCATCCACAGCTTTAATGGCGGACGCTACAAGGCCGCCTCACTCGACCTGTTTCGCCAGGAACCCAACTACGCCATCTACGAGGTCAACGATGGCCCACTCTATACAGACTCCATTCTCATCTTGTGGGGAGTTCAAGCCGACAAGGTAGTGACCGGAATTTACGATATCGCGCCGGGTGGAACTGTGAACGAGCGTTTGCTGGTGAGCACCTTCCGAACTTATCTGCTCGAGAATTTGGACAAAAGCTTCGCTCGAGGGCGTTTAGACCAATAATATAGTGGGTGAGATCGATGCACGCGGCAAGCTCGAGGAAGGGGTGTTCGACTACCGCTCGAGCAAAGACGGCAAGGTGTTCTTGCTGTGGTACGGTAAAACTGTAAAAACCCTGACTGGCAAACAGGCAGAGCGATTTCTGGCGGCGGTTTTGAATGCGGATGAACACGGAGCGCAACTTTTAATGGCTCGAGCGACGGGGAATTTCAAACACGGCAACGAGCGTGGGTGAACGGTGGCTTTGGAAGGTGCTCGAGCACGGTGGTTTCGTGGGACGTCGCCTGTAAACGCGATAAGCTGTAAGGATGAAAAGTCGATTACTCCTTTCCGCCGGGGTAGTTCTGCTGGTGGGCTGCGCGCCAGTCGATGACCCCCAGGATTTAGGCCCCAGGGTCTGTCCTCCTCTGGCCAAATCGGTCAGTCTCGAGCTGATAGACGCCACCACGGGCCAGCCTTTGCCCGAAGCGTCAGGGTACAAAATCTGGAGTGCGCCTTCCCGCTTGCGTTTAGATTCGGACGGCGTAGCCGGACCCGTCGCCTGTAGTGCCCCACAGCTCGAGGCGGTCAAATTCTTGGTCTACGGGCCGTTTGCCAGCGCAGATTTGGCCAATATTTCGGGTGCAAAGGGAACCCCGCTGCTCGAGCAGACGGATGACCAGAAACCCTTCACGGCCTTCTGGGATGTCAACGGACCTGTGAATACTTCGGCCTGGTATCTTGTGCAAGCCTCTCCCAACTCGAGTGAATCGGATTATCGGTCTACCCGTTTCACTCTGCTCGTTCGATTCTGACCCCTCAAGGACCCTCCCTATGACCCAAACCGACTACCTCTGGTTCTGTCAACTCTCGAGCGACGGCGAATTCATCGGCACCCGCGCTAAACCGCCGCGCAAGCCCACGCTCGAGTACGTGAGTTCGCTCATCGAAACCGCCGCCGAGATGGGTTTTTCCTCGTTGTTGACGGCCACCAACTATCACTCCGAACTCGAGAATTACACCGCCGCCACCGCCGCGCTGGCCCGGACCAGGGGCGCAGGCCTGCTCATCGCAGTGCGCCCTGGCATGTTTCACCCGGCCATGTACGCCAAGATGGTGAGCACGCTCGAGAACCTGTTTCCAGGCCGCGTAAGGGTGAATATCGTGACTGGCTCGAGTCCCGCCGAGAACGCCATGTACGGCGATAACGAGGCCCATACCTTGCGCTACGAGCGTACTCGAGAGTTCATGACCATCCTGCGCCAGCTCTGGGACGGTCCCTCGCCCAGCTCCTACAAATCAGACCTCTACCAGTTTGAGAACGCGGTGCTCGAGCCGAAACCCACAAACCGCATTCCGCTGTACTTTGGCGGCGCAAGCGAGGCGGCCCAGCGCATCGCGGTGGAGCTGGCCGACGTTTACCTGTTGTGGGGCGAGAAGCGGGAGATGACCCTCGAGCGCCTGGAAAAGATGAAAGCGCTCGAGCGCGAGTACGGACGCACCCTGCGCTACGGCCTGCGCTGTCATGTGGTGGTGCGCGAAACTGAGGCCG
>Ga0209724_1003739_pt1 | contig 12286 bp, 10 predicted proteins | sample grotaG_FD_184143 | JGI IMG/M metagenome (GOLD analysis project Ga0209724, IMG submission 184143) | Glacier valley bacterial and archeal communities from Borup Fiord, Nunavut, Canada, to study Microbial Dark Matter (Phase II) -... | ecosystem: Environmental > Aquatic > Freshwater > Ice > Glacier ... | reverse complement strand
ATCTTCAATTAATAATACACGCTGCATAGTAATAAATATTTAATCGGTGAAAGATAATTAGTTATATAAAATTTGAAGCATTTATATTAAAAGTAATAATAAACGATGTTCCCTTGTCTAATTCACTTTCACATTCTATGTTGCCATTCATCAGTTCAACATATTTTTCCACAATATGTAATCCCAAACCTGTACCTTGAATATTGGTAACATTGGAGCCCCTGAAAAAACGCTCAAACAAGTGGTGTTTATCTTCTTCAGAAATGCCCATGCCGCTATCTTTAACTTTAAGTAAAACATGGCTATCAGTCAATTCACTATTTACCTGAATGGTACCTTTTAAGGGAGAAAATTTAATTGCATTGGATAGTAGATTATTCATCACATTTCTTAATAATGAAGGATCTAATCGTACCATTTCCTCACCAATATGTTGATAGGTAATATGCTGCTCTGCTTTGGTAATGCCGCCTATTTCATTACAAACGGTGGTAATTAATTCTTTGATATTAAAATAGATAAAATGGGCAATTAATTTACCGTCCTCTATTTTTCCGATAGATAAAAAATCGTTTAATATATCTGTTAAATTACTTACCGAAGATTTAATTCGGTTAATATGCTTATCTCTTTTATCCTGTTCTTCTTCTTTTATATATTTCGATACCAGGGAAGCTGAGGAAAGAATGGTGCTTAAAGGTGTACGAAACTCATGTGATGCCATTGAAACAAACCTGCTTTTAAGATCGCCCAGTTCCTTTTCTTTACTGAGTGCTTTTAACAATTCTTCTTTTGAAATTTCAAGCTCTGTCAATGTTTCCTGCAACTGACTCGTTCTTAAAATAACCTGCCTTTCAAGATTGCTGTTAAACTCTTCCATCCTTTTATTAATGATGGCCAATTGCTCTTTTTGGAACAGTGTGGCATTTTCTATTTCTTTTCGTTTTGTTATATCGCTTACAAAGGCAATTACAAAAAAATCACCACCGGCTTCGTAATTATTTAAACTTACCTCTACCGGAAATTCAGAACCATCTTTTCTTGCAGCATATAAATCAATGCCAATACCCATGGGCCTTCTGGCAGGCTTTTCCATAAAGCTATTTCTATTATGCACATGAGTTGAATGAAAGCGATTGGGTACTAACACTTCCATTTTTTTTCCAATCAATTCATTCGGCTCGGTATAGCCAAATTGTGTTAGCAAAAAGGAATTGGCCAAAATAATTTCACCCTGATGATTAACTACCAATATGCCTAAAGAAGCATATTGAAATACGGCTTCAAATTTAATTTTTTCTATTGATAACTGAATGGCTGATGTGGGCATGTATAAAAGATGCTTTGTACAAATGTAAAGCATCTGATTTTTTAAACAGAAACAAAGAAAGGAAAGGTTATAAGCCTGAATAGTAATCGTATCCTCTTTCGTACCAATAATCTTTTGGCTTAGTATTACTGAAGAAAATAGTACCTACGCGTTTTAAATGTTTGATGCCATATTTAACCGGAATAATTAAGCGAAGAGGATACCCCTGGTTCATTGGTAATGGCTTACCATTCATTTCATAACAAAGTAGTGTCTGCGGATGCAGTATGCTCCTGGTATCAATACCAACGTAGTATTTTTTATCGGGTGTATTTAAGCCAACATAGTTCATAGCACTTTGGCTTGTTAGATTGTATTTATTTAAAAAATCACTAAACTTTACGCCACTCCAATGTGTAATCTGGCTCCAGCCTTCTATACATTTGAAATCAAAAATTACTTCTGTTTTTGGCAAAGCTTTTATTTCATCAAGCGAAATAAAAAGCGTATCTCCGGGTTTTCTAACTACCTGTAATTTCCAGGCAGCAGTATCAAAATCATTGCCTAAACCTGCATCACCATTTACTCTTACCCTTGGCACTGCATCTGCCGGCGAGTAGGCTTTACTAATGTTATGCGGACTGTAAATATAATTACTGAATAAATTTTCATTGCCATTTAGAACGGTTCTTAGCGGCCCCGGGATTCCATTATCTTCTGGCTGGTGGTTTAGCCAGCGCCAGCCAAACAATGCGGCAACTATTAGCAAAAAGAAAATAGCAAAAGCACGAACAGTTTTGTTACGAATATCTTTTGAGGAAACTATATTTTCATTTTTGTTTGTCATACAATCAGCTATTTTTTTGTTTGTTCATTATTGTAACCGGTTCTTCTATTGCTTCATCTGCAACTGGGGGAATTGTAGTTGCCGGAACTACTTCAAACCCTGCAACCATACTTCTAAAATTATTCCATCCTGTTAATGTTACCTGGATAATATGAACTACAAAAAAAAGTGCAAATAATATGGTGAGTGTGAAGTGTTCTATTCGAGCCCATTCATAACCTCCCAATAAAGCACATATTATTTTAAACTGAACAGGTTTGTAAATAGCGATGCCTGTAATAAGCGATCCAAAACCCATAACAATCGTTCCGGTATATGCAATGCGTTGTGCAGCATTGTATTTTTTTTGTGGAGGTAAGCCTTTTCTTATATGCAAATCATGCAATATTACCAGCCAGCTTTCTTTTAATGATTTCTTATTGGGGAAAATAAGTTTCCACTCACCTGAAAAAAATAAATAAGTAACATAAATAAATCCGTTGATGGCAAACAGCCACATAAATACAAAATGAAAACTCATTCCCTCAGCAAGACGAAAGGGAATATTTAGCGCTTTATTAAAAGAATCAGGGAAAAATTTAAGTACAGTAGTGGTGCCCCAGCCAAGGCGATAGATATCATTTGCCCAATAAATTAACAAACCACTCCAAATCATAATAGCCAACACCGGAAAATTTATCCAATGAAACCATCGGATGGCAAGGGGATGTTTTTTTACTATTTTTTTCATCTGTTGCAATGTAAGAATTTTATTTTTGCCGGTAAGATGGTAAGCCGTATAGATCTAGCATTTATTTGTTTTGCCGTTAAGGCGTTAAGGCATTTTTTATTTTTTGTTATAAAAAAAATTCAGCGATAAATAGACATGGATTTTATTAACATCTTAACGTCTTACCGGCAATTTTCTATTTTTTAGTAAAACTGAGCGAAACAGAATTCATACAATACCTTAAACCAGTCGGTTTCGGACCGTCAGTAAATACATGGCCCAAATGTGCGCCACACCTGCTACAAGTAACTTTCGTGCGATCCATGCCATAAGCATTATCGGTTTCATCCAACACATTAATTTTGTTGAATGGCTGGTAAAAACTAGGCCAGCCAGTACCACTTTCAAATTTGGTTTCGCTGTTAAACAATTCTAATCCGCAACAAACGCAACTGTAAATCCCTTTTTCATGATTGTCCCAATATTTGCCTGTGTAAGCTTGCTCTGTGCCTTCCTTTCGGGTAACTTCAAAAGCTATGGGAGTTAATAGTTTTTTCCACTCTGCATCCGTTTTTGTTATTGCAAATCTTTTAGAAGTAGTAGTATTGTTGGTTTTAGTTTGCGCATTGCAGGCTGTAAATAAAAAAGCGATGGCTACAATAAATATTTTTTTCATACTAAAATGGTTGAAATTATATATAAAAAGATACGAGAGATGAACGTTTAAAGATTGATACTGCATAAACGTTTAACATTTTTAACAAAATAAAGTTTTGGTTGTAATATATAATACTAAATTAAAATTGTATGGGAGTTTGGGACCAAGTAGCACAGTATTTATACCTGAAGAAAAAGGATACGAATGCACCGAAAAATTTTTCGGTAAAGTTTATGCATGGTATCAACAGGATATCAATTTTTCTCTTTTTAATTGGCCTGATCATTTTAGCATTTAAATTACTCAGGCATTAAGTAAAAAGCTATAAATACTTTTTGCCGCATTTGCCGATGCATTGCCACCTTTACTTAGCAGGGTTTTCAAATCGGCGTAGTCTTTTGTTAATTGTTGCTGTTTGTTTTCATCAAATAAAATTGTATGCAACTCCCGCCTGATATTGCTCACGGTCAGGTCATCCTGTATCAGTTCCTTTACAACTTCTTTCTCCATAATTAAATTCACCAGACAGATGTACTTTATTTTAATTAACCATTTCGCAATTTGGAAAGAAACCGGGCTGCCTTTATAACAAACCACTTCGGGTACGTTAAACAATGCTGTTTCTAAAGTGGCTGTGCCGCTGGTAACCAGTGCTGCTTTTGACAGGCTTAGCAATTCGTAGGTTTTGTTTACAACCGAAGACACATTTTTATGAGGTGCCAGCAATTCATTATAAAAATTTTCTTCAAGTCCCGGTGCTTTGGCAACTACAAAATGATAAGTTGGAAAATCTTTTGCCACCTGCAGCATGATGGGGAGTTTTTTTAAAATTTCCTGCTTTCTGCTACCTGGCAACAGTGCCACCAAATTAATTCCCCCGTTGGGAAAAGAGGCAGCTTTGTAAACATCGGCACTGCTTAAATGTTGTTTGTTAAACTCCTCAATAACCTGCACCAGCGGATGACCAACATACTCAACCTGGTATTGCCACTTTTTATAAAATTCTTTTTCAAAGGGTAATATCACCAACATTTTATCTACAGATTTTTTTATTCCTTTCACCCTGCTTTCCTTCCAGGCCCAAACCTGCGGAGAAATATAATAAATCACTTTTATGCCTTGTTGTTTGGCCCATTCAGCAATACGTAAATTAAACCCAGGATAATCAATCAATATCAATGCAGCTGGATTAAAGGCCAGGATATCTTTTTTGCAATAATCTAAATTTTTAAAAATAGTCCGCAGGTTTTTTATAACCTCAATAAAGCCCATAAAGGCAAGGTCTTTGTAATGCTTTACCAGCGTGGCCCCGGCCTCTTCCATTTTATCTCCTCCCCAGCAACGGATGCTGGCAGCATTATCCAATACCTTCAGTTCTTTAATGAGGTTACTGCCATGAAGATCGCCACTTGCCTCTCCTGCTATAATGTAGTATTGCATAGTTATAAATTCTGTTGCAAATTAGCTTATACCGCTTTATAAAAAAAGGCCATTTCAATAAACGGAAAGCGTTGTTAAATTAAAAGCATAAAAAAACCCGGTCACAAAAGTGAACCGGGCCTTTTACGATTGCTTGCCAGCTATATTATAAATCTTATCCTTAGGTGGATAACGATTTAAGTTATCTATCTTAAAAACAACATTTCTCTGTACTTAGGTAATGTCCAGTAAGCATCATCTACCAGTAATTCTAATTTGTCTACATGATAACGAATTTCGTCAAAATGTTTTCCTTTTATATCATCGCAATAAGCAATCGCTTTATCTCTTGTATCTGTAATTACATTTGCTTTTTTTCTTGCTTCAATCATATCCCTTACACTGGTGCTCATCGCATTAATATGATTGCTGATTTCTTCCAAAATACTCAATTGATTAGAGAAGGAGGAGGCAGGTAAACCGGCAGCCTTTAACCCGTTGATATTTTCAATCAAAATATTCTGGTACTTTACAGCCGATGGCAAAATAACAGAAGTTGCTAATTCGCCCATTGTTCTTGCTTCAATCTGTACTTTTTTAATGTACGCTTCCAGCATTATTTCGTGGCGGGCTTCCAATTCAGCATGTGTGTATATTTCATTGCTCTCAAACAAGTTTTTAGATAAGTCCGTAAGATAGGCGTCTAACGCAAGTGGGGTGGTTTTTACATTAGGTAAACCTCTTTTTTCTGCTTCGGCCGCCCATTCGTCGCTATAGCCATCACCTTCAAATAACGCTGTTTTACTTTCAACAATATATTTTTGAATTACGTGCATAATGGCAATTTCTTTCTTGTCGCCTTTTTCAATGTGCGCATCAACATCTTTTTTAAATTGTTTCAACGTTTCTGCCACAATCGAATTCAACACAGTCATGGCGTTGGCACAGTTGGCAGCAGAACCTACCGCACGGAACTCAAACTTGTTACCGGTAAAGGCAAAGGGAGATGTACGGTTTCTGTCGGTGTTATCCAACATTAATTCCGGAATGGTTTTATGAATATCCAGTTTCAGCATTGCTTCATCCTGCTCATCAAACTTGCCACCAACACGGGTTTCAACCTGGTTCAATACTTCTGTTAAGTATTTACCAATAAATATTGAGATGATTGCCGGAGGCGCTTCATTAGCACCCAAACGGTGATCGTTACCTGCACTCGCAATAGACGCTCTTAATAAACCTGCATAATCATGAACCGCTTTAATAGTGTTCACAAAGAAGGTTAAAAACATCAGGTTTGTTTTTGGTGTTTTACCCGGCGCCAATAAATTTATACCTGTATCTGTTGCAATACTCCAGTTATTGTGTTTACCACTACCGTTGATACCAGCAAATGGTTTTTCATGTAACAACACAATTAAACCATGACGCTTAGCCACCCTGGTCATAACATCCATCAATAAGGTATTGTGATCCACTGCAAGATTCGCTTCTTCAAAAATGGGAGCACATTCAAACTGTGAAGGTGCAACCTCATTGTGACGTGTACGTAAAGGAATACCTAATTTGTAAGATTCCTGTTCGTAATCTCTCATAAAAGCATAAATCCTTTCGGGTATAGCGCCAAAATAATGATCTTCCAATTGTTGTCCTTTTGCAGGTGCATGTCCAAAAACAGTACGGCCTGTCATAACAATATCAGGACGGGCATTTACCATACCTGCATCAATTACAAAATATTCCTGCTCCCAACCTAATGTGGCAGTTACTTTTGTAACGTTTTTATCAAAATATTGACAAACATCAACAGCTGCTTTATCCAATGCTACCAATGCTTTAATTAAAGGAGTTTTAGCATCTAGCGATTCGCCGGTATAACTAACAAAGATGGTAGGGATACACAATGTTTTGCCATTGCCAATTTCCATAATGAATGGCGGTGAAGATGGATCCCAGGCAGTATAACCACGGGCTTCAAAAGTTGCTCTTAATCCTCCTGAAGGAAAAGAGGAAGCATCTGGCTCTTGTTGTATTAAAGCGGCACCTTCAAATTCTTCAATGGGTGTGCCGTCTCCTTTTAATGTAAAGAAAGAATCGTGCTTTTCAGCAGAAAGGTCTGTTAGTGGTTGAAACCAATGCGTATAATGGGTAACGCCTTTGCTTTCTGCCCAGGCCCTTAAGCCATTTGCAATTTGACTACCCATAACACGGTCAATCTTTTTGCCATTTTTTATAGAAGCTAACAAACTTTTGTATGCTTCATCACTCAAAAACTGACGTGCAGTTTTATGAGTAAATACATTTTCACCAAAAATTCCCGTAATTTTTGTAGAGGCTTTTACATTAACATTCTGGCTTGTTGCCAAATTGTCTATTGCTTTAAAACGTAATGATTCCATTATTTTTTAGATTTAGAACACGCAAAATAGGTTTTTAAATGGAAATAAATGAACTAATTCACAAAAATTTTCCATTTTTTCTTTAAAAATAGATAAAAACTAAATATTATTTTATTATTTTATCTGTAAAGGGGCTTTTATTTTCCTCCAATTTATGTTGCAAACTATTGGAGTTATAAGAAAGGGAAGATATATTGAACGATAACGAACTATTGCCCCAATAATAGGAATAGTATAACCTATTATCAACATTACAGAAAGGCTAAAAAATAAACTGAAAAGAATAAATGTGTCGGGTTTACTGGTTTTATTTTTAAAGAAAATAAAAATCAATAAAAGCAATTCATAAAAAAATAATTCAATTGATTGTGGCAGTAGCGCCTTTGATAATTTAATATCGGTTAAATATGGCCGCAGTAAACTATGGTTGATTGCCTGAGGTGCATTCAATGCAAAACTTTTAAACGTAGGGGCAAGGCTATCAAGGGGTATGTAAGTTGAAGCTGTGGGCAGGTGCTTAAAGTCCCATTGTTTTTTTGATATGCTGGCAGGCAAATTCAATTTAGAAGATACAGAAGCGGTATTAAAAAAGATGAATGTACCAATTGCATAAATAATTACAAAAGTTACTAAAGGCGGATATTTTTTTACACTTGTCAATATCCAGGCAAACAGGGCTGGAAGTAGTGCCATCAGTACATAGTTACGTTGCAGAAAAATAAAAATTAATGCAGCTGATATATAAAAAACGCATTTAGGTGTTAAGCCTGTTTTATTCAAAGCCTTGTAAATATTAAAGACTGCTATACCAATGGCTGCATAAATTAATCCTTCTTTGTGGATGTTGCTGCTATAAAAAAGTAAAGAAGGCAATAAAAAACAAGTACCGATTATAAGGTAACTTTTATTTGCATACACAATATTAAAAACCCTGTACAATCCAATAGCACCAAAGAAGGTGATATAATTATAAAAAATTACGTTCACATAAAAATTACCAAAACTAAAAATATCGAAAATTGATAAAAGTTTTATGACGAGGTTACTGGTAAGATCATTCCAATAAGAATTAGTTGAGCTAAAAAAATCGCCGTAACCGGTTTTATAACCAGAATGAAAAAAATTACTGAGGTATTCTTTTGGATCGCTGAACAGCAAGTGATATTCAATTATCCCTTCGTTATGAAAAGTTATTGTATCTCCATTACTGGTTATTCCCATCTTTATCAATATCCATGAATTCAGACAACCGGCAATTACTTTTATAAGGAATAATAAAATAATAATTTTTGTAGAAAGGCCTGCATTAATAACAAATCGGCTTTTAGTAATCAGCCAGCAAAACAGAACGAGATAAATTAAAAACAATACATAACCCAATGCTTAAATTTTTAATGTGGGAAGTTAGTTAAAATAATAAATATTCATTGGTTGCTTAAAAAGAAATAGTGGTTGTACTTTCGCACTTTCTACAATAATTATGGAAATAACAGTCTCAACCGCCAACGAACTTCGCTTAACCGCTGAAGAATTTGAACTGATCAAACAAAAGATCGGTCGCACCCCTAACTTTAATGAGCTCTGTTGCTTTAGCGCTATGTGGAGCGAACACTGCAGTTATAAAAACTCTATCAAGTGGCTAAAAACATTGCCCCGTGACGGAGAAAAAATGCTGGTAAAAGCCGGAGAAGAAAATGCAGGCCTCATGGATATTGGTGATGGCTATGGGGTGGTTTTTAAAATTGAAAGCCACAATCACCCCAGTGCAATTGAACCTTTTCAGGGAGCTGCAACCGGGGTAGGGGGTATTCACCGTGATATTTTCACCATGGGTGCAAGACCCATTGCCTCGTTAAATTCGTTGCGTTTTGGTAATTTAACCGAAGCCAAAACACAACACTTATTGGCCGGCGTGGTGCATGGTATTGGCCATTACGGTAATTGTTTTGGTGTGCCTACTGTTGGGGGTGAAATTTATTTTGAAAATTGCTATCATACCAATCCATTGGTAAATGCCATGAGTGTCGGCATTTTGAAAAATGGCAACACTATTTCTGCCACGGCAGAAGGCAGGGGCAACCCGGTTTTTTTTGTTGGAAGTGCCACTGGTAAAGATGGCATCGGCGGAGCTTCGTTTGCCTCGGCCAATATTACTGCTGATAGTGCAGAAGATTTACCTGCTGTGCAGGTAGGCGATCCATTCCAGGAAAAAAAATTATTGGAAGCTTGTTTGGAAGTAATAAAAACAGAAGCCATTGTTGGCATGCAGGACATGGGGGCCGCAGGCATTATATGTTCTACTGCAGAAATGAGCGCAAAAGGAAATTCGGGCATGCGCATTGATTTGGATAAAGTACCAATGCGCCAGCAAAATATGAAGACCTGGGAATTATTACTGAGTGAGAGCCAGGAAAGAATGTTGATGGTGGTGCAAAAAGGCAGAGAAGCAGATGTATTAAAAATATTTGAAAAGTGGGATTTGCCTTGCAGCGAAATTGGAGAAGTAACAGATGACGGGTTGCTGAAGTTTTATATGCACGGCACATTGGAAGCTGAACTGCCGGCCCATGAACTGGTATTAGGTGGTGGTGCTCCTCAATACGAAAGAGAATATAAGGAACCTGAATACCTGCAAAAAATAAAAGCATTTGATGTTACTTCAATCAAAGCACCAACTGATTTAAAAGCAGTTGCAGAACAACTGATTCAAATACCAAATATAGCGAGTAAGCGTTGGGTGTATACACAGTATGACAGTATGGTGGGTGCAGGTTCAGCCAGTACCAATGCGCCAAGTGATGCAGCAATTGTGATTGCAAAACCTACCAACAAAGGATTGGCATTAACAACAGATTGTAACAGCCGTTATGTGTTTGCTGACCCCTACAAAGGAGCAATGATTGCGGTGGCCGAAGCTGCCCGTAATATTGTATGCAGCGGCGCACAACCATTGGGCGTTACCAACTGTCTCAATTTTGGTAATCCTTACAATCCGGAAGTGTACTACCAATTTGTAAATGCCATTAAAGGCATGGGCGAAGCCTGTATAAAATTTGATACGCCGGTAACTGGGGGCAATGTAAGCTTCTACAACCAATCACCTGATGGCCCTGTTTACCCAACTCCTACCATCGGTATGGTTGGTTTACTGGATAGTGTAAATGATAAAATGACCATGAATTTTAAACAAGCCGGGGATGTAATTTATTTAATTGGTGTTAGCAGGGAGGATATCAATTCATCTGAATATTTACATAAAATTCATGCAATAGAATTTAGCCCGGCTCCACATTTTGACCTTGAAGAAGAATTTGGTTTACAAAGAACTATTGAAAAACTAATCCACGAAAAACTGGTGGTATCTGCACATGATGTTAGTGAGGGTGGCTTATTTGTAACCCTTACTGAAAGCGGTTTCAATAACAATCTTGGCTACAGTGTTGATACGAATAAATCCATTCGTACAGATGCTTATCTTTTTGGCGAAGCACAGAGCCGGGTAGTGGTATCCGTAGCCAACGAAAAGGCGGTAGCTATTGAAACATTGTTCAGCACTTCATCCATTGCTTTTGAGAAATTAGGAACTGTAACAGAAGGCGCAATTACAATAGACGGAGATAATTGGGGAACCATTATTGATTGGAAAAATAAGTATGACAATGCCATTGGTAATTTGTTGGCCGGGCATCAAAGCGAACAGGCATTAAGTGCTTTATAAAACATAACTTAGTATAAAAAAATGGGACTAACCTACGCCACCATAGAATTAACCAATCAGTATGATGAATACAAGTGTGAAGAAGGGTTGGTACAGCCAAATGAAATCAGGAGATGGAGTGGTGAATTTATGATTGATACAGGAGCGATAAGGATGGCCATTAATGAAGAGATCAGAGAAAAATTAGGGCTTAAAAAAGGGTTGCTTATGAATGCAGCTTTGGCAGATGGAAGTATAAGGCACGTAGAATTAGTTGGTGGTATTAAAGTAAGATTTGGCGACAGAACCTGTTATACAGATGCATTTGTTTTACCGGGTAATACTGAACAGCTATTGGGTGCTATTCCTTTGGAAGGCATGGACCTGGTAGTAGTACCTTCTGAAAATAAATTAGAATACAATCCCAAACATCCCGACGGAGCTTTGTTTTCATTAAAATAATCAAATAACAATTTTTTGATTTTAGGGTAAATCACAACAAAATACAAAGGTAATGAGCAAAAAAATTGCCATCATTGGAGGAGGTAACCTTGGAACCGCCATTGCGGAAGGATTAATCAAAAGCAAATTTTGCAAGCCCGCAGATATTACCGTTACTAAAAGAAACATTACCACTTTAAAAGAACTGGCAGATAAAGGTGTAAACATCACCAGCGATAATGCAGCGGCTGTGCGTAGCAGTGAGTTGGTTATTTTAGCCATCAAACCTTTCCAGGTTAGCGATGTGGTAAATGGGTTTAAAAAAGAATTAACTGCCAAACACATGGTTGTATCCGTAGTAACCGGTGTTTTTATCAATGATATTGAAAGCATTATAAAAAAGAAATTACCCGTTTTTAGAGCCATGCCAAATACAGCCATTGCCATACAGCAAAGCATGACCTGCATTAGCGTAACCAATGCTACAGAAGCTCAAACTACTTATGTAAAAGACTTGTTTGCCACCTTGGGAAAAGTAACCATCATTGATGAAAAACTGATGGATGCAGCCACTGTGTTGGGTGCCTGCGGAACGGCTTATGCCATGCGTTATATTCGTGCCAATATACAAGGCGGTATCGAAATTGGTTTTGATGCCGTAACAGCTAATTTAATTGCTGCCCAAACGGTAAAGGGAGCCGCTGAGTTATTATTACAAAAAGGTACGCATCCAGAACAGGAGATTGATAAAGTAACTACGCCAAAAGGCTGTACTATTGCAGGTTTAAACGAAATGGAACACCAGGG
>Ga0209724_1003738_pt1 | contig 12287 bp, 10 predicted proteins | sample grotaG_FD_184143 | JGI IMG/M metagenome (GOLD analysis project Ga0209724, IMG submission 184143) | Glacier valley bacterial and archeal communities from Borup Fiord, Nunavut, Canada, to study Microbial Dark Matter (Phase II) -... | ecosystem: Environmental > Aquatic > Freshwater > Ice > Glacier ... | reverse complement strand
GACGGCTCGCTGGCGGGGCTGCTCGACTACGTGGTCGAGCGTGGGACCACGCCCGCCTACCTCGCCGAGCTCGATGCCTTGCGCACCAGGATCACGCTCGACGAGGTCAACGCCGCGTTCCGCAAATACGTGCAGCCCGAGCGCATCGCGTTTGCGGTGGGCGGCGATCTGGCAGGAGCGAAGGCAGCGGCAGCAGCACTGCCGGTGGTCATGCGCTGAGCGGGCAAGAAAAAGCCCCGCCGTGGCGGGGCTGTGCTCCTCGCCTGGGCGAGGTCACTTCTTGTTCTGCTTCTCCGTTTTCTTGGCCTTGATCTTCTCGCCCGGCGTGACGGTGACGACCGGGGCGATCGCCACGTCTTCGACTTCGGCGGCGGCCACGTTGGCCGACACGATCACCGGATTCGGCTTTCCGTGCGTCACGACCTTGGTACCAACCGGGAGCTGGATGTCGCTCACGTGCAGCGACTGGCCCTTGACCAGCTCGCCGAGATCGACCGAAATGAACTCGGGCAGCTGCGAGGCCAGGCACTGGATGCGCAACTCGTTGACGACGTGGTTGACGACGCACGCGTCGGTCTTCACTGCCGGCGAGTTCTCTTCGTTCACATAGTGCAGCGGCACCTTCTTCGTGACCTTGGTCGTGGCATCGACGCGCTGGAAGTCGATGTGCAGCACGATCGGCCGGAACGGGTGCATCTGGTAGTCGCGCAGCAGCACCTGTTCGGTCTTGCCGGCAAGTTCCATATCGAGCAGCGACGAGTGGAACGCTTCCTTCTTCAGTGCGAAAAAGAGTGCGTTGTGATCGAGCTCGATCATGGCCGGCGTGCCGGCTCCATAGACGATGCCCGGAACCTTTTGCGCATTGCGCAGGCGGCGGCTCGCTCCGGTCCCCTGCAGCGTGCGCTCGTAAGCGGTGAATTTCATGAACACTCCAAAAGATGAAGGCCCGCGACCAGGCTCTTCGTAAAACGGGACGAAGCCCCGAAACTAGAAATTGCTGTTCTGTTCAGCAAAGAGAGACGTGACCGATTCACCGTCGGAGATGCGACGGATCGTTTCGGCGAACAGGAACGCCACTGAAAGCTGGCGAACCTTGGCGCAGGCCTTGCCTTGCTCGCTGAGCGGAATGGTGTCGGTGATCACGACCTCGTCGAGCTCGCTGGCCTGGATGCGATCGATCGCCGGGCCCGAGAAAACGGCGTGCGTGCAGTAGGCGTAGACCTTCTTCGCACCGCGCTCCTTGAGCACGTCGGCCGCCTTCACGAGTGTGCCGGCGGTGTCGATCATGTCGTCCATGATCACGCAGTTGCGGCCTTCGATGTCGCCGATCACGTGCATCACTTCGGAGACGTTGGCCTTGGGCCGGCGCTTGTCGATGATGGCGAGATCGCAGCCGGCCTGCTTGGCCAGCGCGCGGGCGCGGACCACGCCGCCCACGTCGGGCGAGACCACCACGAGATCGTCGTAGCGCTTGCTCTGCAAATCGGAGAGCAGCACCGGCGAGGCGTAGATGTTGTCGACCGGGATGTTGAAGAAGCCCTGGATCTGGTCGGCGTGCAGGTCCATCGTCAAGAGCCGCTCGACGCCCACCGCCTCGAGCATGTTGGCCACGACCTTGGCGCTGATGGGCACACGCGTGGAACGCGGTCGGCGGTCCTGCCGCGCATAGCCGAAGTACGGAATCACGGCGGTCACCCTGCGGGCCGAAGCGCGCTTGAGCGCGTCGACCATGATGCAGAGCTCCATCAGGTTCTCGTTGGTCGGCGAGCAGGTGGGTTGCACGACGAAGATGTCGCGCGCACGCACGTTCTGCTCGATCTCGACGTCGACCTCGCCGTCCGAGAAGCGCCCGACCTTGGCCTTGCCGAGCCCGATGCTCAGGTGAGTGGCGATGTCTTGCGCGAGCGCAGGGTTGGCGTTGCCGGTGAAAAGAACGGTGTTGAACAGCATGTGCGAACCCGGCTCAGCGTATTTGGCAGGGGAGGAAGGACTCGAACCCTCGCATGTCGGAATCAAAATCCGATGCCTTGACCAACTTGGCGACTCCCCTACACAGGTCGTCGGCTCGCGCCGCCGACCTTCAACTTCATCGGTGGGCCCAGCCGTGGAGCGGGTGGCGCTCGAGTGAGCGACACATCCTGCCCGTCCAGCCGGAAGGCCAAGGCACGGACATCGTTGCCGATGTTGCCGGGCCCGCCCCCGCCGTCTTTTCCAAAGGGCCCGCGAAGGCGAAGACCGCGCTGCCCGAACCCGTCATTCGGCTCGCGCCGCCGTCGAATCGTGCCGCCAGCCAGGCCACCGCTTCAAAGACCTCGTGGCACAGATCTTCGGCGGCTGCCTGAAGATCGTTTGCCTCGAAGTCCTCTGCATCGGTGCCGTCGGAAAAGCCCGCGAGTCTAGCAGCCTCGACGCGCGCAGCGACCTTCGGATGAGCGAACACGGCACGCGTCTCGAGCCGTGCGGCAGGCTGCACCACGGCATACCACGATGGCCGATGCGCGATCGGCGCGAGCTGCTCGCCGATGCCTCGGGCGCGGGCATTGCAGCCGGCCAGGAAGAAGGGAACGTCGGCTCCGAGCGCCAGGCCGATCGGCAGCAGGCGCTCGAGCGGCCATTCGAGGCCCCAAAGGATGTTGAGCGCCAACAGCGTCGTGGCGGCGTCGGAACTGCCGCCACCGAGGCCGGCGCCCCAGGGAACCCGCTTGTCGAGCGTGATGTCCGCGCCCTGCGTGCAGCCGGCGGCTGAGCGCAGCGCGCGTGCCGCGCGCAGACACAGGTCGTCGGCAGGGAGGGCGGCGCCGATGTCGTGGCGAGAAATGCGTTCGTCGCCCCGGTGCTCGAAGTGCAGGGTGTCGGCCCAGTCGATCAGCACCATCGTCGAGTCGAGCAGGTGATAGCCGTCGGCACGCTTGCCGACCACGCGCAGGCTCAGATTCAGCTTGGCGGGCGCCGGAACGTCGAAGAGCGAGCGAAGTGCCACGGGCATCAACTCCGATCGAGCTGGATGCGCACCGTGACGCCGGGCGCCGGCCGCTCCCGCACAGCGACGACACGGCCATCGGCGAGTCGGCTCACGTCGACGGCCCAGCCGAGCTGCTCGAAGCCCACGGTCCCGGTGCCCGCCGAAATCGAGGCCGGGCTGCTCGCCGCTTCCGGCCAGGGTCGGCCATGCAACCAGTCGAACCACGCGGCGACCGGCACGCTCTCGCCGAGCACCTCGCGCGTCAAGGCATCGAGGTCGACGAACCGTCGCTGTTCCTGCGGCGTGACGAGCAACACCTCGCCCGGCTTCCAGCTCGCACGGGCCAGCATGCTGCCGAGCGGCGTCGAGAGGCCGAGCACGCCGTCGCTGGGGTCGCCGCGCAGGTCGAACGCGGCGGAAAACGCACGCGCGGCGGTGCTGCCGACCGGCTCGACGCGAATCGAGAGCCGGCCCGCGAGCGCTTCGTTGACGGCCGGCGACGGCAGCGGGGCGAGCTGGGCACAGCCGCCGAGCGACAGGCACACGGCGGCGAAAGCTGCGACAACAGCGCGCCTCGGCCCGATGTGTCCTTCGTGCGGCCCCCGGGCCGCGCCCGCCGCCGTCACAGGTCGACGCGCAACCGGGCCAGCGTTTCGCGCAGCACGTCGTTGGCCGAGTCGCGCGAGCGGCCTTCGCGGAAGACGCGCTTCGCCTCTTCCGGCTGCCCGGCGCTCCACAGAACCTCGCCGAGGTGCGCCGCGATCTCGGGGTCGGGCCGCGCCCGGTAGGCACCGCGCAGCAGGCGCACGGCCTCGTCGCGGTTGCCGAGCCGGTACTCGACCCAGCCGAGGCTGTCGGTGATGGACGGATCGCCCGGGCTCAGCTCCAGCGCCTTCTGAATCAGCGTGCGCGCTTCCGGCAGGCGCACGCGCCGTTCGGCGAGCGAATAGCCGAGCGCGTTGTAGGCGTGCGGGTGGTCCGGCTTGATCTGGATCACCCGACGCAGCAGCCGCTCCATCTCGTCGACCTTGGCCTGCTTTTCGAGCACCATGGCCTGCTCGTACAGCAGGTCGACGTCGCCGGGGAAGGTCTGGTTCGCCTGCGCGAGCAACCTGTTCGCATCGGGCCAGAGCTTGCGGTCGCGCAGCAGGCTGGCTTCGGCCAGCAGCTTGGCCCGTGCATCGCCGGCGTCTTGCTCGGGCACCTTGCGAATCAGCTCGCGCGCCTCGTTTATCTTGCCCTGGCGGGCGAGCAACGAGGCGCGGCGCGACTGCACCTCGAGCGCGCGCTTGGGGTTGTCGATGCGGCCGAGCCAGCGCTCCGCCGCAGGGAAGTCCTGCTGCTCTTCGGCCGCCTGCGCGAGCAGCAGCCACGCCTGCGTGAGCGCTGCGCTCGCAGTCGGCGGCGTGTCGTCGTCTTCGCCTGCGGGTGCGGCAGCCGCAGCCGCAGCCGCGGCGCCGTCAAAGCCCACGGGCGCGCCGCCTTCGACCAGCCGCACGTAGTTCTGCAGCGCCGCCGTCGCCTGCTTCGGGTGGTGCATCTCGAGCTCGAGTGCACCGAGCGTGAGCCACGGCGGCGCAAGGTTCGGATCGCTCTTCGTCAACACGGCGAGCTGCGCCGCGGCGTCGGCCAAGCGCTGCGCCGCAGCGAGCGTGCGCACGTAGAGCAGGCGAACGGACGGGCTGGCGGGCTTGGCCGCGAGCTGTGCGGTAACGAGCGACTCGGCCTCGGGCTGCAGAGTCATCAAGTCGAGCGCGAGGAGCGATGGCAACTCGGCACCCGGCTCGGCCTGGTCGGCGCGGCGCGCGAACGCCAGTGCCTTGGCGGAATCACCGGCGGCGAGCCAGCCCCGCCCGGTGGCGACGAGCGCGGAGACGCGTGTTTCCGGTGCGGCGGCGAATGGCGCGAGTGCGCGTTCGACCACGGCGGCGACCTGCTGCCGGTCGCTGCTGCGACCGAGGAAGCGCGGCACCGCGTCGATCATCGCGGGCAGCGCAGGCTTGGGCGAGAGGCGCAGCAGCGTGGTCAGCGGCTCTTCGGCGTCGGCCACGCGATTGAGGGCGACGAGGATCTGGATCTGGTAGCGCAGCGCCTCCTGCGATTCGGGCAGCGCTTCGCGCCACGCCAGCGTCGACGAGAGCGCCTGGTCGCCGGCGCGTGCCTGCAAGGCGACGTCGGTCGCGCGCTTGAAGAGTTGTTCGTCCTTGGTACGCCGCGCCACGGCGAGCAGCCGTTGGTACGCGCCGCCGACCTCGCCCTCGCCGAGCTCGATCTCACCCAGCAGCAACTCGAAGAACAGCGGCGCGTCGAGCGCTGAGTTCTGCACCTTCGCAGGCTCGGGCGCCACGGCGAGAGCGCCTGCACTGAACAGCGCCGCAGTCAGGGCGGCCACGAGAGTCGAAGCCCGCGCGGGGCGTGAACGAACGCAAAGCGCCGGCATGAAAGCTCCTCTGGCGAAATCTCGACAGTATTGTCGGGGCTCGCGTGCGGGCACGAGGCAGGCAGGGGCACCCGATCGACCCGTGACCCGTTCCGACCCGGCTGCGTCGTGATAATTGCCTCGGACCATGCCCGAACTGCCCGAAGTCGAAGTCACGCGCCTGAGCTTCGCCGAGCGAATCCGCGGCGCGCGCATCAGCAGCGTGCGCGTCGGCAAGCCCCTGCGCTGGCCGCTGGGGGTGGCGCCGGAATCTCTTGTCGGCCAGAGCGTCGGCACGGTCACGCGTCGCGGCAAATACCTTTGGCTGGCGCTCGACCGCGGCGGGCTGTTGATGCACCTCGGCATGTCGGGTTCGCTCGCGTTTCGCGCCGGCGGCGGAGCCGAAACCGAGGCCGGCCCGCACGACCACTTCGACCTCGTCACCGAGCGCGGCACGCTGCGAATGACCGACCCGCGTCGCTTCGGCGCCGTCGTGTGGTCACCCGCTATCGACGCCGGCGCGGCCGCCAGGCTGCTCGCCGGTCTCGGCCTCGAGCCGTTCGACCCGCGCTTCGACGGCGCTCACCTGCACGCTGCGCTGAACAAGCGGCGCATCGCCGTCAAGCTGGCGCTGCTCGGCGGCGGCATCGTCGTCGGCGCCGGCAACATCTACGCATGCGAAGCCCTGTTCGAGGCGCGCATCGACCCTCGCCTGCGCAGCGACAGGCTCAGCAAGCCGCGCGCTGCGTTGCTCGCGGCCGCCGTACGCACCACGCTCGCCCGCGCCATCGAAGTCGGCGGCTCCACGCTGCGCGACTTCCGCGATGCCCACGGTGCCGCGGGCGCGTTCCAGCTGCAGGCCGGCGTGTACGGCCGCGCGGGCCTCGCATGCGTGCGTTGCGACGGCACCGTGCGCCGCATCGTGCAAGGCCAGCGCTCGACTTTTTTCTGCCCCGGCTGCCAGAAACGCTGAGCCAGCGCCGGGCAGCGTGCGAAACGCCCGCACCGGCATGGTGAGCAAAAGTTTCAGCGCCTCGTCTGAGCAATGCCCTGCGCTAGGATCAGCCGGAGGCCTCGGGCCTTGCCCCGATTTCTATCGATGACGCCATCTTTCGCCACCAGTCTCGATGCCCTCGGCGGCTGGCGCGCCGCGCTCGTCGAGCGCCTCGAGGCGCTGGCGAAGTTCCTCGCCGAACAGGACCTGGCTCACGGCGCCGCCGCCGAGCAGCTCGACGCCATGCGCGAGCGCCTCGGCAACGAAAAGCTCGTGGTCGCCTTCGTGGCCGAGTTCTCGCGCGGCAAGTCGGAGCTCATCAACGCCATCTTCTTCGCCGACACCGGTCGCCGGATCCTGCCGGCAACGCCCGGCCGCACGACGATGTGCCCGGTCGAGCTCGGCTGGCGCGGCGACGAGCCGGCATCGCTGCTGCTGCTGCCGATCGAGACGCGGCTCGAAGGCCTTTCGCTCGGCGAGCTGAGGAAGCAGCCGCGCGCCTGGCGCCGCATCGAGCTCGACGTCGACGATGCCGACCAGCTGGCCGAGTCGCTGCTCGCCGTCACGCGCACCGAATGGGTCAGCGAGCAGCAGGCCCGTGACCTCGGCTTCTGGGACGACGCCCACCCCGACGACAACCCGCCGCGCAACGACGAAGGCGGCGTCGAGGTGCCGGCATGGCGTCATGCGCTCATCAACTATCCGCATCCGCTGCTCAAGCAGGGCTTGGTGGTGCTCGACACGCCGGGACTGAATGCGATCGGTGCAGAGCCCGAGCTGACGCTGAGCCTGCTGCCCACGGCGCACGCCACGGTCTTCATCCTCGGTGCCGACACCGGCGTCACCAAGTCCGACATGGCGATCTGGCGCGACCACCTCGGCGCGCACACGCCCACGCGCTTCATCGTGCTCAACAAGATCGACTCGCTGGTCGATCCGCTGGCCACGCTCGAGCAGGTGGAAGCGCAGATCACGCTGCAGCAGAAGGAGACTGCGCGCACCCTCGGCGTCAAGATCGACCGCGTGTTCCCGCTCTCGGCACGCCAGGCGCTGGCTGCACGCGTCTCGGGCGACGACGTCGGACTCAACGAGAGCCGGCTGCCGCTGCTCGAGGGCGCGCTCGGCGCGCAGCTGCTGCCGCAGCGCAGGCAGGTGCTCGAGCAGGTGGTCTCGGAAGGCACGCAGCAGATCGAGAACTTCGTGGGCCGCCACGTCGGTGATGCACGGCGACAGCTCGCCGAGCAGACGATGGAGCTGCGCGGCCTGCGCGGCAAGAACAGCGCCAAGGTGCGCCTGATGCTGAAGCGCGTCGACGCCGAGACGGCCGAGTTCGAAGACTGCACGACGATGCTGCAGGCCATGCGCTCGGTGCACGCGCGCATGCTCAAAGACATGATCGTCGACCTCTCGTCCGATCGCCTGCGCGACGAGGTGGCCGAGATGCAGACCTCGATGGGCTCCTCGATCCTCAACCTCGGCGCGCGCAAGGCATTCGTGGCGCTGTGCGCGCGTCTGCACGGCCTGCTCGCGCAGGCGCAGAGGCGCAACGGCGAGATCCGCGAGATGCTGGGCGCTTCGTTCGGCAAGCTCAACGCCGAGTACGGCTTCAGCCTCGCCACGGCCAAGCCGATCGACTTCGACCGCTACACCAGCGAGCTGCAGCTGATCGAGAGCAACTACGTGCAGTACCTCGGGCTCACGCTGGCGCTGCGCCTGGCGCAGCCCAAGTTCATGGAGCAGTTCCGGCGCATGCTCGTCTCCAAGCTGCGCGTGGTCTTCGAGAACGCGAGCAGCGAGCTCGAGCTCTGGAACAAGGCGGTCTCGGCACAGGTCGACGCGCAGCTGCGCGATCGGCGCAAGGGCTTCAAGCGCCGCCGCGAGACGATGGAAAGGATCCAGACGGCCGCCGGCGAGCTCGAATCCCGCCTGGCCGAGCTCGACACGCAGGACCAGCGGCTGCAGTTCTTCCAGACGCGCACCACCGCGCTGGCCGAAGCGCTGCGCGAGCACGCGTTCGCCGCGCCGCTGGCGACCGACGCCTTGCTCGTCACGCTCGACCTCCCGCTGTTCGACGACGCGGTGCCGGTCGAGCCGGCGCAGCGCCAGGCCTGAAGCAGCGCTGGCCCGCCGGCTTCGGCGAACGCGTCGTCGCCTGGCAGCAGACGCACGGGCGGCACGCGCTGCCGTGGCAGAACACGCGCGACCCGTACCGCGTGTGGCTCTCCGAGGTGATGCTGCAGCAGACGCAGGTCGCGACCGTGCTCGGCTACTACGAGCGCTTCACGACGCGCTTGCCCGACGTGGCGGCGCTGGCTGCGGCAGCGCAGGGCGACGTGCTCGCCCTCTGGAGCGGCCTCGGCTACTACGGCCGCGCACGCAACCTGCATCGCTGCGCACAGGTCGTAGTGAACGAACACGGCGGTCGGTTCCCGTCGACAAGCGCCGGGCTCGCGGCACTTCCCGGCATCGGCCGCTCGACGGCTGCAGCCGTCGCTGCTTTCTGTTTCGGCGAGCGTGTGGCGATCCTCGACGGCAACGTCAAGCGTGTGCTCGCACGGCTGCTGGCCTTCGACGGCGATCTGGCGCAGGCGCGCAACGAGCGGATGCTTTGGGAGCACGCCACCGCGCTGTTGCCCGAGAGCAGCATCGAGTCGTATACGCAAGGGCTGATGGACCTCGGCGCCACGATCTGCCTGCCGCGCGCGCCGCTCTGCCTGCTGTGCCCCGTGCGCGACCTGTGCGCTGCTGCCGCATCGGGAACACAGGAGCGCTTTCCCGTGAAGACGAGAAAGCTGAAGCGCAGCGTGCGCGAGAGCGTGTGGCTCGAGGCGAGATGGCGTGGCCGGGTCTGGCTCGTCCAGCGAGGGGCGAGCGGCATCTGGGCCGGCCTTTGGAGCCTGCCCGAGTTCGAATCGCTCGACGCCCTGCATGAAGCGACGCGCGCGTGGCCGGGCCGTTCCGAAGCGCTGGCGGCCTTCAAGCATGTGCTCACGCACCTCGACTGGCACCTGCAGCCAGTGCGCTGGACGTTCCCGGAGCGCACGCCGGCAAGTCGCACCGAAACCTGTCTCGCGCCATGGCCCGAAGGCCGCTGGTTCACGCTCGAAGAGGCCCTCGCCCTCGGGCTGCCGGCACCGCTGAGAAAGCGCCTCGAAGCAGCCGAGACCGCAGCTGCGGCCTGAGCCGCCCGCTCAGTGCGTGCTCTGCTGGCTGCGCATCGAGGCTTCGACGATGTCGAGCCGGCCTGTCGGGTTCTCGAGCGTCATGAGCCGCAGCTTGGCTTCGGTGGGAATGGGCAGGATCTCGAGCCAGCGGTTGGCCACCCAGCCCGCGCTGTCGAGCCGGTGCGGCTCGAGGAAGGGCACCGCGCCTTGTGCGCCGAGCGCGGCGATGGCGTCGGCGAGACCTTTCACGATGCCGGCATGGCCCTCGTTGGGTGCCACGACCTCGTCGTCTTCGATCGCCTGCGCGTCGCAGATCCAGAGGCCGTCGGCCTGCTGCGCCGGTGATCCGATCAACGTGAAGCGGTGCGTACCTCGCGCGCGCACGAGCAGGATGCCGGTCTGTGCGCTGTCGACCTCGATCAGCTCGGCCAGCGTTCCTGCCCGGTGCAGCACGGCCGATGCATCGGAGACGCGGGCTTCAGTGCCTTGCTGCAGCGCGACCACGCCGAAGGGCTGCTGCGCACGCATGCAGCGCGACATGAGGTCGAGGTAGCGTGCCTCGAAGATCTTCAGCTCGAGCAGGCCGTCGGGGAAGAGTACGGTGTTCAGCGGAAAGAGCGGCAGGCGCTCGTGCAAGGTGCTTGCGCTCATGGGATCACCTTACGGCCTTCGGCCGGCCCCGCCAAGCGGGAATGAGTTTGTTCGGGCGGCCGGGTGAGGTTCATGGGGCAGGGAACTCGATCTCGCGGTGGCGAAGGAGGGTGGTGGCGAGCGCGGCGAAGCGTTCGGCGAGCCGCTCGGCGAACCATACCGAGCGGTGCTGGCCGCCAGTGCAGCCGATGGCCACGGTGAGGTAGGCGCGCTGGTCGGCCTCGAACGCGGGCAGCCAGCGGCGCAGAAAGGTCTCGATCTGGCCGAGCATCTCCATCACCTCCGGCTGCGCGGCGAGGTATTCGGCGACCGGCGCGTCGCGGCCGTTCAGCGGGCGCAGCTCGCGCACGTAGTGCGGATTGGGCAGCACGCGCACGTCGAACACGTAGTCGGCGTCGAGCGGCACGCCATGGCGAAAGGCGAAACTCTCGAACACCAGCGCGAGTCGGCTGGCGGCGGCGTGCACGAGCTCGCGCATCCAGGCACGCAGCTGCGTCGGCCGGAGCTGGCTGGTGTCGATGACGGTCGAGACGTCGCGCAGGCCGGCGAGCAGCTCGCGCTCGAGCTCGATGGCGTCGACGAGTGCACCGCGGTCGGCGAGCGGGTGGGTGCGCCGTGTCTCGGAGAAGCGCCGCACGAGCGCGCTGGTGGTGGCGTCGAGGAACACAGCCTTCACATCGATGCCCTCGGCCTCGAGCTGTGTCAGCAGCGGCAGCAGATGCGGCAGCGAGCCGGCGCTGCGCACGTCGACGGCAATGGCGATGCGCCGGTCGAGCCGCTGATGCTCGAGGCGAAGGAAGTCGCGCAGCAGCTCGGGCGGCAGGTTGTCGACACAGAAAAACCCGGCGTCCTCCAGCGCATGCAGGGCCACGGATTTTCCGGAGCCGGAAATGCCCGTGACGAGAACGATCTCGCGTCGCGCAGCCGTCACGGCCTCGCTCATTGCGCGGCCTTTCGCGATGCTGCCGGCCGTTCAACCGCGCTCGCCGCCAGCATCTCCTTCGCGTGCGCAAGGCTGGTCGACGAAAGCTTCTCGCCGCCGAGCATCCGTGCGATCTCGGCCGTGCGCGCTTCGCCCGCGACACCGTCGACGCGGCTGCGAGCGCCGCTGGCCGTAACCTGTTTCGAGACGACGAAGTGACGGTCGGCACAGGCCGCGACCTGCGGCAGGTGCGTGACCGCGAGCACCTGGCGGTCCTTGCCGAGCTGCTTCATCAGCCGGCCCACGGTCTCGGCGACGGCGCCGCCGATGCCGGCATCGACCTCGTCGAAGATCAGTGTGCCCGCCGCCTCGGCATTGCCGCTCTCGCGCTCGCTCGTGACTACCGCCACCGCGAGCGCGATGCGCGAGAGCTCGCCGCCCGAGGCCACCTTGCCGAGCGGCCGCGGCGTGCTGCCGGCATGGCCGGCGACCAGGAACTCGGTGCTCTCGAGGCCGAAGGATTGCGGCGCGTCGGTGGGCGGCAACGTGATCTCGAAGCGCCCGCCTGTCATGCCGAGTTGCTGCATCGATCGTGTGACAGCCTCGGCCAGTTTGGGCGCGGCTTTCGTGCGAGCGGCCGAAACGCGTTTGGCTCCAGCGTCGTAGTCGGCACGGGCGTCAATGACCGCGCGCTGCAGCGCTTCCACATCGGACGATGCGTCGAGCGCAGCGAGCTCTGCTTTCCACTGCGCATGCAGCGCCGGCAATTCCGATGGCGGCCGGCGATGGCGCCGGGCGAGGCCCACCCACGTGGAGAGGCGATCGTCGAGCGCGCGCAGGCGAGCCGGGTCGAGCTCGGTGCGGTCGAGGTAGCTCGAGAGCGTGTGCGCCGCGTCCTGCAGTTGCGCCTGCGCACCGGCCAGTGCCTCGATCGGGCCTTCGAGCCGCGCGTCGAAACTGGCCACCGACTGCAATGCATCGGCCGCCCGGCTCACGAGTGCATCGGCGCTGGTCTCGGCTTCAGAGATGGCTTCGAGCGCGAGCCGCGCCGCATCGATCAGCGACTGAGCGTTGGCCAGGCGCGTGTGCTCCGAATCGAGCCCGGCCCATTCGTCGGCGATGGGCGCGAGCTTGTCGAGCTCGCCGATCTGCCAGGCGAGCCGCTCGCGCTCGCG
>Ga0209724_1003737_pt1 | contig 12287 bp, 5 predicted proteins | sample grotaG_FD_184143 | JGI IMG/M metagenome (GOLD analysis project Ga0209724, IMG submission 184143) | Glacier valley bacterial and archeal communities from Borup Fiord, Nunavut, Canada, to study Microbial Dark Matter (Phase II) -... | ecosystem: Environmental > Aquatic > Freshwater > Ice > Glacier ... | reverse complement strand
TGGATGGTTCGATCGAGATGTTTGTCAAATAGGGTGCGATCGCTCAAGCTGCCAGCACCTCATCTAGAATCACAACGGGCAAATTTGCGACTGTTCGGAGTTGTCGATCGTTGGTAAGAAACTGGGTGCAGCCTGAAGCGATCGCGCCTGGGCAACGCTCAATCTGTCTCTTGATATTCAGGTGATTCGGTGATGGGTTAGTCATAGGTTTCACGCAACTCCATAGGGGATTCAGAAATCCTTTAATTTCAACTGCAATTTTCCGCCCTGCTTTTTCTGCGGCAAAGACTTTTTCTGCTGCCAGATCGATTTCAAGTTTCACACCCTCAATTTTGATGATCGGCGGGTCAGCAGTAATGACCCACTGATCTTTGAGGAGTGCTTGCTTGACTGCATCATGAAACAGATCTTTTGCCATTGTTTGGTTTATTTACTCCCTATCGTTCTATCAATTGCGGCTCAATCTCTAATCGCGACTAAACTTCTTTAATCTTCTAATCTCTAAATCCTGTTCATCCTCTAATTCTGTTAATCCTGATTTCCTCCTTATTTAGTTATTTTTTGGTTATTTGGTGCGTTACGCTGATGGCTAACGCACCAAATAAGATCGGGCGATCGCACTAATCTAATGGCGGTTTGAATGAGTAACTCTTCTTATCTAGTCCAAGGTTGAATTTATATCCTCCTTCTGCAGCTGTGTCGGCAAGATCACGTTGACAGTGACCGCATACATTGTTTGTGGCATATCCTTCTGTTGGTGTGAGGTGAAGCTCACCTGCTTTCGTTAATCCCTGTTGCTCAGCATCAAACCCCTTAGCGTGAGGACCAATAGCAGCCCCTCTTTCCTCGGCTAATTTGATCTGCGCCGGATTCAACCGTTGTCCGCCAGCCGTAACAATGTTTTTTCCCTCTTTTGTAGCAAGCACGTTAACGGTCTGTGTACGGGGCGGACCAAGTGCTTTTAGCTCGTTAGCAAGGTCTTTAGGTGATGGTGTCACTACTGGCTTTGGCGCACTAGCTGTCGCGGGCTCTAGTGCAGTAGCTGTCGCTGGCTTAGCCAAAGCTGGTGCCGCCTTTCCAGCAGCTTGTCCCTCGACAGTTGTTACCGCCGCCGCTTTCGCCTCGGACTCAAGTGCTTTCGTTTCCACCCGCACAGCGCTTGCTTCAGCGCTTGCAGCTTCCCCCTCCGGCCCGAAAAGTAAGCCGATGGCGGCATCCGAGAGAACAAAACCTAGCGTTTCGCTGTTATTCTTTGGGGGTTCCGGTCTATGTTTTTCTAGCTCCTTTGTAGCATTGTCGAGATTTGGTTGAGTTGTGCCGAAATGACTGCCAGCTACGGTCGATCCCTCAGAGAGCATAGCCCCCTGAAGTATGTTGATTCCCCACTCTTGCAGGCTTTTCTGCACGCCAACCAATACATCTCCTGAGGTACCCGTCCATTGCCTAGTTGGACCTGACGTGTGGCATTTATTTCCCTTGCAATGTACTGGAGCACCAACTATGTCCGGCAGATCTGGCTTTTTGCCTTCCTTGTCGATCATCATCGTCGGTCGGCCTGTAGTGTAAGCGTAGAGATTCAGTCCGCCTGTGATCATGGTTGGATCGCAACTCGTCCACCTCCCCAACCACCCCGCATAATACCGCGCCCCATGATAACTAAACCCTGTCTCCTCATCCCGCTCCTTACCTGTATATCGATACCGCTTTAAACTCACCTCCGCCACACTACTCTTCGCCTGATACGAAGTTGTGCCATAAGGATGGTATTCCTCATAGGAAAGAACATTCCCATCCTTGTCCAGTTCTAAACTGGCAGAACCCAGATGGTTATGTAGTTGATAGCGGATGATGGGTTGAGGCTCAGCTATCAGATTTCCAGCATCCCGCATTTTAGTCTCTACTAGGGCAATGCGCCGCTGGTCATCCATGATGTGTAGCGTTTCTCGCTCTAGTGTCGTAGTGTCATCACCGTTGTATTCGCGGTAAAGCTCAAACCCACCCAGGTAAATGCGTTCTGACTTGCGCTTGGGCGTTTGTCCTGCATCGGCTTGTCGCTCGGTCACTTTGCGAACGCGCTGACCGCTGGCATCGTAAACGAAATACGTGATTTCGGGTGTGCCACCATCATTACGAACCTGTTGCGACGTTGCCTGAAGTTGATCCTTAAAGTCCCACTGCATCAACGTCAGATGTGGCATTTGGGTCATGTTGCCATGCTCGTCATAGGCATACTTCACCGAGAAAGTTCCCTCAGCATCTCCCGGCAAACTGGTGCCCCGCAACCGATTGTTGCTGCTCTCGTAATCATAGGCACGCTTCCAGCCCCCATTTTGGACGCTGTGAATCATCGCCATGATGTTGCCTACCGGGTCATATTCATAGCTTTCGGCATAGTTCCGCAGTGCCTGCATATCATTGGCATTGGGAAGATTTTGGAACGGGTAGTCACGATCGTTGTCGCGTGGAGCAGTGGGTTGGTAGTTGGTTTGACCTGCGTGTTCCCGTCCCTGCGCCTGAGTCAAACGGTAGAGCGCGTCATAGGTGTATTGCCCCACAGGTTCAACTTGCTCACCGTCATGAAAAATAATCGGTAACGCCCCATCTCGAATTTCGGTAATGTTGCCCACCGGATCGTAGGTGTAGTTCAAATCCTGTAGGGTTCCAGCATCCAATAACAACAACGGAGAACTAGCTTGGTTTCCAGTCCGAGTGGTGTTGAGCCTGATTAGTCGAAAGGTTTGCTGATCATAGGTATAGGTCGTCTTAACGCCAGTGCCATATTCAATCAGGGTGCGCTGTCCTTTCGCGTTGTAGTCAATATTTTTGACAAACAGGGTTTCTGCCTGCGATCCCCGCAGATTCACCTTCACCTGATTCAGTAAATTTGCCTCGTTGTAGATCGGCTGTATGACACTGCTATCTGGCGCAGTCAACTGTATCGGACGATTCAGCGCATCGAAAACGGTCAAACTATCAAATGTCTTGGGTTCTAATAGGGCGATCGCTGCCTGCACCAACTGAGGAATATCTGTCAGTTCCGCCAGGGGCATCCAGTTCACAGGCTGCTTGTATTCTTTCGCCAACTGCCGACTGCCCCGGAGCAAATTCCCCTTAAAATCAAACTGCCAATTGCTCACCACTCCAGCCCCGTCATAGTGCTGAAATGGTTTTCCCTTCAGATTTCGCTGCAACGCTTCGGGATGGTTTTCGCCATACACCAGCCGCTCGACCAAAATTTCTGGCTCACTTGCTGGCTCCACATACAAATGTGTCGGACGCTGCAAAGCATCATAGATTGTCCGCACAATGTGCCCTTTGGGTGGCTGCGGCAGATCGTAGCGAGTCTGTCGATCGTTCCAGGCACGCATCGGCTTACCCGCCACATTATTCAATATCCACCGTTCTCCTGCATCCATGCTGTAGGAGTAAAGCTGGTGCCCTAACAAATCATTCGCTCTACCCGTCAGAATTGGTTTGTCCTGAGCATCCTTGACCAGCTTTCGTTGGGCATCCAGTTGAGCGATCGCCTGCACCATCACCGGATTCTTGCGTGCATCTGTAATGACAAGCTGATTTCCTTCAATATCTAACTCGACGTGGGTTTCATAGTTACCGTCAGTGCCATTATTGGCGATCGTCAAAAGAGGTCTGCCGAGCGTGTCGAGATGAGCGATCGTGTTTGTATTGGCATGAGCCGCTGCTTTAATCGCTGCACTTCGCTTTTCCGCATCAGGGCTACCGCCATACTCGCTGTGCCAGGTCGGTAGATAATCACTTTCTGGCAACCTTAAAAAGAACCCTTTCACATCTGAGTCAGTCTTGGGATCGAGCAGTACCGTATCATTGACATCCCAGGTCTCCTGTTTCCAGGGATCAAACACCACCTTTTCATACGTGTGGTTTGGATGCAGCGTCGCTACTACCCGTTCCATCGGATCGTAAAACAGAATCGGAGTCACCCCTGTCATCACCATCTCCGGCTCATCTTCATACAGATGGGTTGAGCTAAAGAAGGGTTCGTATTGTTTAATGGGCTTCCCTTTGTTGTTAAAAATCGTCCGACCATTGCCCACCCAACGCGGATCAGTTGCTACAAGCTTGGTCTTGCCATTCTCCAAAATCAACTTGCCGGGACGATTGGGATTTGCTACATTGGCTTCTCGCTGCGGAGCATCTCCCGGTTCCGCCTGAATCTTTTTCTGGATCTCTCGTCCAAAGCCATCAGAGTAGCTGAAACTTACCTGCACGATCGACGAATCGCCATTGGTCGCATTCACATGATGCTCACGGGCGATCGTCGCTGCAAACAAAGGTTGTTCCGCTTGTTGGAAACACTCCAAATCGTAAATAATCCGCGTGGTTGCTTTACCTAATAGCTCCACAACCGTTCGGGGCGACTGCACAAAATCCTGCAACTGCTGCTGACTGAGATCAGTCATAAAACCTTCCAACGAATCCCCACTTTCTGATTTTCCAGCGGCATCTACCTTCCCAAGTACTGCCGTTCCCGCCACCATGCCTAAAATATCGAACGCAGCTACGGCATGGTTCTGATTGGAATCAATAATTCGTTGCGGTTGCATCACCCGGTAATCATTGCGAATTTGCACCACATTGGTCTGTGGATCGGGCAGAGCATCTCTGGTTTCTACTACCAGGAGGCGATAGTGATCGTAGGTCGTTCTGTAAATTCCGCCAAAGGGATCTTTCATCTCAATGGGAAGATAAAACCCATTGGCATCGAATGCCTGCCGTCCAGAAGGAATCCACCAGTTGCCATCTTGCTGCTGATATTTCCCTTCAGTACTGAGCAGAGTGTTCAATTCTGCCGTCGGTATTTTGCTGCCGTAGACCTGTGCTAGCAACCCTGGTGTAAATGCCAGCTTAAAACTCTCACAGGGCAGTGCTAACGATTCCACTTCACCCAAAGATAACGGTATGGGGTCAAGCGTATTGGCTTGAGCATTCGGGCGATAGAGCGATCGCACCCATTCGATCGGGCGTTTCTGCGCCGTAGCCCCTACCGCCAACGTTTCGTAGGTCGCCTCGGTTGCCACTGCCACCTGAGTTCGCAGCGTTTCCAACGGGTAAGGAAATGCAACTGGTACGCCTGTAATTTCGTAGGTGCGGGTTTCGATCGGTACACCAATCCGATACCAATCCAATGCTGGGTTATCCTGATTAAAAACTCGATTTTCGGTGTAGGTGATAAACCGTCTTGCCTGTTCTGGATGGACAGGCATCCGACGGGGATAGGCGATACTGACAGACTTCAACGCATTGCCAAACCCATCCGTCTCCAACACCATCTCATGCCCAATGCGTGGATCAGCCGGGTTGCGCTCATAGTGATAAGCCAGATTTTCTCGTGGATGCACAAAAAATACTGCATGGCGATTTTCCTGCTGTGGCTGCACCACTTCGATCGTCAAATTCTGCTCTGTCACGCTATAGGGATGTTGGCTTTGATCTGTCTTATCCTCCGCATATACCTCTTGCCGCAACATTGATCCCTTCAAGGCTCGACAGGCTTGCCGCTCCTCATCTACCGTCAATCCCCCTGGCAACACTGTGTCATCCAGAAACACTGCTGCGGCATCCCCTGAGTAATATTCACGCTGGCGGAGATGAGCTTCCAAGCGATCGCGTTCAAAATAAGCCCCTGTATGAAACCACGTCTTCGTATGCACCGGTGGCACAAATGACGCAGCATCCAGATTAGAACCTTCAGAAGAAGTCACATCTGGCTGAATCGTGCCAATCTCCTCGGTATCCCACTGATCCACCCGACCAAACCCACGAAACTCCCGTTCCACCCCATCAAAGTAGCCATGATGGTAGGCATAGCGCGTCACAAAGCGGTTTTGACTGATGCGATCGTAGGTCTCCACCCGTTCCACCACATGCACCGGGAACGGTAGCTTTGTCACCCAAGGCATCTTCGCAAACTTGTCCTGCAAATAAAACTTGGTGGAAGGCGCATACTGGACAACCGTTTCCGCACCCAGGTTATTCACCGTCTTCAGCAATAAATGCGGCTTCTGTCCCCCCATCAAGTCGATATACCGCATCACTCGGCGACCGTTTCCTGGCAATGGCGAAGACCATACTAAACAGGCAGTTCCATTTCCCAACAGGTCGATCGCTGTCACAGAGGCAACACTATCGAGCAGCGGGAACGATCGCACCACTCGCTCTGCTGCCCAACCATTCCCTGACTGATTGAAATAAACCTGTACCCCTTCACTGCTGAGATACAAAATGTCAGTCGTCCCCGATCCATCAATATCTGCCAACACAATCCGGCGTTGACTGAAAATATCTGGCGCATCAAACCAAGGCGCTTCATCCATCGCCACCTTCGCTCCAAATCGCCCGTAGCCTAGATTTGCCCAGTAGCAGACCTCCCCATTGCGAATCCGCACAATGTCCGTCAGTCCATCCCCAGACATATCTGCCAGGTGAATCGATTGAGTGCTGTCAGCAAAGACAACTCGTGGTCCCTGCTCCTCATCCCAGGGTTGGCACACTCGCTCCGCTACTCCAAATCCTTCTTCTGCCAAGGATGGATGCCAGACCAAACAATCGTCTTCCGTGATCAGAATGTCAGTATGTCCATCCCCATCCAGGTCAATAAACTTCAGGTTTGGGTTATCCCAGTCCAACACCGGCAAAGACTTAAAGGCAGTAAACGATTCCCACTCTTCGTCCTGAGTGCGTTCATAAAAGCCCGGTACTGCTCCCCGTAGCGTTACCAGATCAGGCTGACCATCCCCGGCTAAATCGAGAAACTGAGCACCAGTTGCTAAACCAGTCGCTGGTTTATTGGCGACAAGTTCAAGAGGCGAGAATCGTGCTTCGATACGCTTCTCGCCGTTGCTTCGAATAATATTAATCGGACTGAGATTGCGCTTATAAAACCACCCATTACCCTGCTCGGTCAAAATGCCTGACAAGCCCTCTCCATCCAGATCGACCCACTGATAGCGTGTTCCGTCTAATCCTTCCGGCAAGTTTTCTAAACTGGCGGGATCGACCTCTCGTACCGTTTCATCAATATTGGGTTCACTATAGGTGAACTCCATCGGGGGCAGAGATTTTTGGATATATGCATTCCCATCTCGCTTGTAGCCTGTTTGTATCACTGAGAGCAGGCGCGAATAGACTGGGTCGCGGATAGCATCTTGCTGATGCTCATAGGAATACTTAAAATCCGTCGATCGCACCAAACAATCCTGCCCTACCTCTGCTTCACTAGAGAAGTGATGAAACATTAGCACCCGCTGGCACAGACGGTAAGTCCGCACTTCAAACCCAGACCTGTAGGAGGAAAATGGATCATTACGCGCTGTCCAGATCCCTGAGTCGTTCGGCGTGGGGTTCGTCTGATCGTGTTCCCCGTAGTCAAACACCACCTCAAACATCCAATCGGCTCGCAGGCTCAGATCTTCATTGGGTTGTTGAGGTGTTGGGTTGCCATAGCGGATTCGCTTCAAATAGCGATTGACCGATCGGCTCAGTGAGGTACGGTTCCGTTCATGTGCCTGGGCTGTAATAATCCCATCCGAATTTTCCGCTTTGTACTCATAACGAATGGCATTACCCTTATCGTCATAGCTCTCGCAGATCAGCCAGCTAAAAACATGAGTTGGCTCGATCGGATCGGTAATACGACTCTCAGCCGTTTGCCCATACAGTGTCGTGATATTGTCCTTTGAGATCGATCGCCAGAACGTTTCCTTCAGGTCAGCTTGATTAGTCCAGCGTTCGATGCGCGCAAACAGCCCCTCTATACGGGGTCGGTAGCGTTGAATGTTATAGGTTTTAGCTCCCACCGTGCGTGGAGCTATTTTGTCAGGTTCCCAATTCCCTTGGTTATTCTGAACCAAAATGGGTACCAGATCTTCTCCGCCCGAAAGCATGAAAACATCGGACTCTGAGCCATTCCAGTAGCGAGGCAAGCCCTTGTCTGTCTTGCGCGTAATCGAAAGTAGCGACAGATTCCAGCCCAGCCCAAAGATTCCATTGCCTGCCCCAGAATCATAGGAAAGGGATAATTGCGGTCCAAACCCAGAGCGACCAGGGCTAGTGGCAATGGGTACATTCATCGAGCCAGTACCTGTCACCGGGTTAGCAGCAAACTTCTCCCCCATCCCTTTGATGGCTCCACCCCCCTTAGGCAACGAAACAGCGAGAGGTGAAGTATAGTAGTTTCTATCAGCTTCTGTAGCTTGTTTACCATCGGACTGCACGGTGCGATCTAGCATTGAGCCTATCTCCGTAGCGAAGGTAATGACAGTCTTCAGTCGGTCAAACTATTTTTCATTCTCTAAGGTAATTGACAGATGCGGTAGTATCCATATGGCTACCTTCCGGTAAATAATTCTCATATTCTTAGGCAAGACTGCAAACATAAACTATTTAAGTAGAAAAAGTTTACATTTGGTCAGGGTAATTTTAGAGAAAAGCTGATTGGCGCATACCAACTAATAGCAGAGGTGATAGGTATTCGAGAGCCAGTAGTTTTTGAATGTGTATAGTGATTCTCTAAGCTCGACTTCATCCATTTCAAATTGGAGCCATTCTCAGCGGTGTCTGCAATTTGAAATGGATGAAGTCGAGCTTAGTGTGTCCAGCAGTAGTAATCCGACTATAGAACCTATTTGAGATCTAGTTTACTGCTAGCCGCTTGAGCATCAGTCGGATGAAGCAAAGATTGACCTTAGCTGTGGCATGATCGAGCGTTCTCTCAAAGTTCTTGACCAGGCTTTTACAGCGTTCCATCCAAGCGTTTGAGCGTTCTCTTACCCAGTCCCCTTTTTGCTCAATCCCCTACGGAGGGAAACCCTCCTCCAGGGCTGTGCGCTCAATGACCCATCGCATTGCGACGACCACAAATCCCGTCTTTCCTTGCGCCTGCTTTTGGGCTGGAGTGGGCTTGGGAGCGAGTTCAAACTGAATTTTGGTCATGACTTGAGGATCAATTTCCTCTAGTGCCGTTGTCAGCACGGCTGGATGATACCCGTTGTCGAGCAGGATGGTTATTTTGGGCAGGCAGTTGGGTTTATCCTTGAAGTAATCGATGTTTTTCGCCAGCATCTCAATCAATCCTGGGTCGTCCGACACATTGGCTTTTGTGCAGTGGGTGAAGAAAGGGAATCCCAAACTGTCCACCGCCCAGTGCCGCTTGATGCCATTCGTCGATTTGTAGAAACAAAACCCTTTCGATTCCACACGAGCGTTACAGGTATTTTTTACCGCCTGCGAGTCTATCAGGAGTAAGGTTGTCCACTTTGGTTTTTTTTGACCTGTGCTCGAACCTGCGCGTGCAACGCATCTCTGATTCGCTCCAGCACTCCTTCTGAGCGCCACTGCTTGTAGTGCCAGAATACCGTCGAGTAGGGGGGGAGGTCTTTCGGCAGGTCGCCCCAGTTGCACCCGTTCTTGAGTTGATACAAGATGCCATCCAAGATTTGGCGCTTTGTCCAAACTGGCGGTCTGGTTTGCTTCTTTTGAGGCAACAGTGGCTTGATGATTTCCCACTCTGCGTCGGTGAGGCTGCTCGAATAAGGCATTTATTTCTGATTCTAGCTCTTTAGCCAAGATCCCAAATAGGCTCCATAGTTGGCAGCAGGCTCTTCAAAATCAGCAGACTTTCGCAAAAACCTCCGATTTTGAGAAGGTCAGAAGGACGATCGCGCCCCGAGACAGAATCAGTATTGCAGACCCTCAAAACTCGTTCCAGAATCAATTTCTCAAAGCTCTTGTGCATCAACGAGTTTTGAGGGTCTCAATCTTTGTTGAAACAAGACATTCTCGGCAGAGTTTGTGCAAACATAAGGGGTCCGAGTAGCAGAAGATACCGTTGGCGAATTCAGGAGAGAAAACCAACATCCTCTGAAAACCCTGTCCTCAGGTTGAACTCTTATCTCATGTGCCCAATTAAAAAATCCCCACTATGACTCCGGTTCAGAGATCACTGGGTTTCCTCTCCTGAATTCGCCAACAGTGTCCAATGCTACTCAACCCCCTCTAACGCAGCCCTGCCAGCGCGACTAGCTGATCTACCCGCGCAAGATCGAACCGATGCGGCTCGCAGCACTCTCCACCTTTCGCACACTCAAAACCTAGCGCGGGTAGGGCGGTTCGCAGCGCTTGTTATAGTGAAGCTCAGCCTCACTGAGCAGGAATTGTGCAGCACCGCCCAGCGTGTAGCGAGTCGCAATCCCATCGCCTAAACAGTCTTCGTAGTCGTGAATGGTTTCGTTGCCCGTGAAGCGAGATGAAAGCTGCTGCCGGATGGGAGGTCGGTAGCCAAAGATGTACTCGTAGAGGCGGGAGGAGTCGGTGCGATCGTAGGTGAAGCTCAACTCGTCGGGAGAGCCTGTGATGGCAACGCTGATCGACTGCGACCGATTCGCTATAAATGTAATCGCAAAGCGATCAACGCGCGTATTGGGAAAAACCCGCTGCAATTCTCTTGGAGAGTAGGTGTAGGTCACGCGCGTCACGCCGTTTTCGGGGTGGGTCAGGCGCGTCCAGTAGCGACCAAAATAACGCTCGATCGTCTGCGGTGTTTGGTTGAGGACGTAGCGACCACCAGCTTGGGCGCGCTCGGGCAGCGCCGTTAGCAAGATGCCAGCCGCAATGACACCGCCTAGCAAGGGATCAAAAGGTTTCATGACAGTACCTCCGCAAACGTGATTTTAGCCTGGAGCTATGAGCTTCACTAAACTAGACTGTCAGACGACCACTACTTTTTGCGATTGCGACAGCTATATGTAGAAGCGATCGAAGCATTCTATAAGGGTTTGAGCAAATGTTCTAGTTGTCGTGAGAACCGAAAATAGCTGTCATCTAACAACTGCGAGGTCTCCTGTCTATGGATGCGGGTTTGGTCGCTGTTGCTGGTTGAATCAGCTCCGACAGGCAGCGATGGCAGACAGCAACTGGTTCTTGAAGGACTGGTCATCGTCAAGCTCAAGCACAGAGAGCAACTCCGTCAAGCGAACGAACAGGGCGGGATCAGCGAGTTCCTCCGCAGCCTCTAGACTCAACAGGCTCACTACGTCGTGTTCCCATTCGTGCAGCAGCGCGGCGCGGGTGCGATCGTCTTTGCGACGCGCCAGACCGACGAGTGCTTCGCCGCGGATCTCAGAGTTTGGATCCTTGACTCCGGCAGCAAGTGCGGCGCGAATGGCGGCGCTGTCCACCTCACTCTCCCTGCCCAGCCCGAACATAGCCCAGTTGCGCGTATCTTCGTCATCATCATCGGTGAAATCGGTGAGGGTTTCAGCGACTAGAGTCGCGGTCGCCTCATCGCTGTGCATCCGCACAAGAGCGATGGCGACCGCGTATCGGATGTCCGCGCTGTCGCTTTTCGCGAACGGAATCATTGCACTGACCGCGCGAGCATCCCCGCGGTGACCGAGGTTAGTGATCGCCGTTTCGATGACATCGGTATCTGGGTCTTCAAGCAAGCCCAGGAGGATAGCGACACTTTCCTTGGGAAAGGTCATCGGCCCTGCTCCCCCCACTCCTAATTGCCCTAGCAAGTTCGCTCCGATCATGCGATCATCAGAGTCGCCGCTGCCAGTGAGCTCGCGAGCCATCTCAAACTCCTGGGGTCCACCACGGTAGCGTAGAATCCAGAGTGCATCCCATTCGGCATTCGTCTCCAACTCAACGCGGTGGGCGACCAGCAGTGCCTCCGACGAGCGCGGATCCTGCGCTTGTCTGGTACTGAAGTCATTCATCTCTGATGGTTGCTCGCTCATGGTGCCCTCAGTACCCATGTATAGCGTCGTACTCACTGGGTCATACCCAGATTTCAAACAAGATCCTGCTCCTTTGCGCCCTAGCAGCAGAGGAACTCACTTTAATTATTGCCAAAATCGATCATTTTTGGCAGTTTGAGATAAGTGTTTCAGAACTCTGGCGTACCCGATGAGCATGATATTGTTGCATAAAGCTATTGCCATTCAATCTCATCAAGGGTTGATTCCCCGTCCCTTGGGGCGTAAGAAGTGCTAAAAAGTGGCTGTTTCATACTCCGTCCGCTTGCGGCGGAGTTGTTGATTCATGTTTTGCAATGGGTTTATGCAACGCTAGAACACTTATTCTCTAGTAGCTGGTCAACCCTTGCACAAACGAACGTTACCTCCTAAGAAACACACTCCGGAGCAGTGGATTTAGGAACAAGGTCAAACCCCAGAGTTAGCGCCTTTTTCTTCAGGTTTTTAACGATCCGTTCTTGATACTTCTGCTGGTCAGCGTCCATGCCCGGA
>Ga0209724_1003733_pt1 | contig 12291 bp, 11 predicted proteins | sample grotaG_FD_184143 | JGI IMG/M metagenome (GOLD analysis project Ga0209724, IMG submission 184143) | Glacier valley bacterial and archeal communities from Borup Fiord, Nunavut, Canada, to study Microbial Dark Matter (Phase II) -... | ecosystem: Environmental > Aquatic > Freshwater > Ice > Glacier ... | reverse complement strand
GACTTACCCCGACCGCTTTTCGTTTACCGCGTTTTTGTGCCTTTCTGCGCCGTGCTATTGAAAAACGGTTCGGTACACCCGATTCTATTCCAATCTATTCGTGGTGAACAATTCGTGATCTACTGAATTTTCAAAACTGTTGAACAAGGGGCTTCAACCTCGACTTGGGCAGCACTTGGCTCGGAGTTGAACACAGTGGGTGGTCTGTATCTTGAAGATTGCCAGGAAGCCGCGCCGTGGTCTGCCGATAAACCATACAGCGGCTATATGCCCTACGCACGTTCGCTGGAAAGCGCAGATCGCCTTTGGGAATTGTCGTTCGATTGGGTCAGCGGTCAGCAACAGCGGCAAAACCGAAGGGCTGCTCAAGTACGCGTGCGGGTTGTGCAAGCGCAATTTCAAGATCAACGCCAAGCTGGTCAACTTCAGCAACGGGACGCTTGATCCGGCCACCGGGCAGCTTCATGAGCAGCGCCGCGAAGATCACCTGACGCGCTGCTTGCCTTATGATTACGCGCCTGACGCAGCGTTTCCACAGATCAGCGACTTTCTCACCCGCAGCATTCCCGATCCGGTGGCGCAGCAAGCGTACATGACCCACGTGGGCGCAGCGCTGGTCGGCGATACGTCCTTGCACAAAGCGTTGGTATTGATGGGGGCGACCAACTCCGGTAAATCGACGCTGCTCAATCTGGCGCAGCTCACGCTCGGATACAAGCCCGGCCAATATCCCACCTCGACGTTGTTTTCAGCCGAAGGCATCGGTGCGAACAGCCGCGCGAAGTGGCTCGACACCAACCCGAATCTAGTGTGCGTGGATGAGTTTCCACAAGATGGGCTGCTCAAAGACGAGCGCGAAGAAATGTTCAAGAGCATGACGGCGCATGGTGGCGTGTCGATGTGGCTCAAGTATCAGGATGAGCGCGACGAAAACACCTGGACGCCCAAACTCATTTTGGCAACCAACAACAAACTGCGCTACCGCGACCAGTCCGGCGCACTCACCCGACGGCTCGTGATCATCGAGTGCCCGAATACAGTGGCCGACGGCAACCAGGACGCTGATTTACTCCAAAAGCTGCAAGCCGAACTTGGCGCGTTTTCGGCGGCGTGCCTCCGTTTGGCGCTTGAGGCGCAGCGCACGCACAAGTACCCGATGAGCGCACAAATGATTGCCCTGCTCGGTGAAATCGAGACGAACGGCGATGCAGTCAAGCTGTGGTTGACTGAAAATTGCGTGTTTGAGGCAGACGCATTTGAGAGCACGGCTACGCTCTACGGCGATTACCGCCACTGGTCGGACGAGAACGGTGTCAGTCCAGTAGGACGCCCAAAGCTGCGCGACATCATCTCGACTTTCCGACCAGAAGTGAAGGCTGCTCGACAGCGGGTGGTCGATCTACAAACGGGCGAGATCAAGCCGATTTGGGGCTTGGTTGGGATTCGGCTGCGTACTCCAGAGGACGACTTCCCCGATGACGATCCAACGTCAACTGATCCGGTTGATCCGGTGCAACCAAATATCGAATCACCTCAGAAATCCGGCAGCGACGCCATCCGATCCGGTGATCCGGTAGATTCCGGTAAAAGTGATTATGAAATAAAAGAGGAGTCAGCACCGGCTGAGACAGAAGCAAAAGAGTTTAGGCAAAATGACCGGATCACCGGATCAGCACCGTCAGAAACGGCTCAACTATCAGGTCGAGACGTGATCCAACCCGCTGATCCGCCTGCCCCAAGTGGCGTGGCTGTGGTTCGGCAAGCGCTGTTATTGAATGAGAACGATTTAGGCATAGGTAAAACGGATGTGCTTCAATATTATCCAGACCTTGGATCAGTCTCTAAAAGGCGTTAACTTATCATTTAGCGCACAAAATAGATAAGCCTTTTCGTCTTTCCTTAAATTAGGGGGCGACACCGTTTGATGTGCTAAGCGTTCGCTTGGCTGGTTGGTCGTGTTTTGGTAAGAGCGCATTTGGAAAAGAGCAACGGGTGAGGTGGATTCGTTAGCGTTCAACGAACAGGCGTTAAGCGACTTAATAAGCGATGATTGAGCGAGATAGCGCTGCTAGAGGTTTACCGTGCGACGCTGGACGGCAACCTGTTACCGCTCCACAATACAGCGCCTAATTCAGAGTGTCTGTGTGGGAAATATTCAGCTAGTGCTCAGGCTTATTTTTGATCAGGCTGAACGCGCGCAGGAGATTGTATTATAGCGCTACACAATCCAGAATATGACCGACCATATTACATTGTGCGATGATTTTATGCGTCGCTACCAGCCAAATACTTAAGCGGTTTCGCCTTCCTACCGCAGATCGTAATCGCGGCGGGCTTGCTCGATTTCCGCGAAATTCATCTCCGACCATTCGCACAGGGCCGTCAGATGAGCCACCAGCGACTCGCCCAACCGCGTAAAAGCGTATTCTACACGCGGTGGGTTTTCGCCGTAATCGGTGCGCGTGAGTAGTCCATTCCGCTCCATTTCGCGCAGACGCAACGCTAACATTCGCCGGGTAATGGTTGGGATAAAACGGCGCATTTGACCAAAGCGCGCGTGTCCATCACGTACCGCGTGCATTATGCGGATCGTCCACTTATCCGCGACCAGATCCATGAGTTGTTCTGAACCGAGCATCGCGAAGGATTGTTCCTGGGCCGTTTCAGCGTCATTCATATTTCGTGATCCATGTTTGGCTAGTCACAAATTTGTGCCTACTTGTTCGACAAATTATAGTCTGCTACCCTGTGGGCTGCAAAATGACATTGCTGTAGTGGCATTTTGAAACGCAACACAAGTCGAAGATAAGGAATATCGTTGTGAGCCACAAGAGTCTTAACCCCACGAATCCGAATAAGCCCAAGCGTGTCGCCATTGTGATCTCTAACTTGGCAACTTCTACCACACTCGGTACACCTGTCGGCTTCTGGTGGGCCGAGCTAACCCATCCCTATTTCAAGTTTACAGAAGTTGGTTATGAGGTCGAAATTTTTAGCCCGGATGGCGGCAACTGTGTCGCTGATAAAATGAGCGATCCGGAGGACGTTTCCCAGTGGCAAGCCGAAGATGTCATTAGCCGTGGTTATAAGCACGACCCTGAATTCGTGAAGCTCGTGGAAAATACGAAAAAGGTCGATGAGATGAATGCCAACCGCTTCGATGCCATCGTTGTTGCTGGCGGTCAGGGTCCGATGTTCACATTTGAGAAGGCCACCAGTTTGCATCATAAGTTCGTCGAATTCTACGAGGCGAACAAGATCACGGTTGCGCTGTGTCATGGTTGCGCGATCCTGCGCTTTGTGCGCCTGTCGAACGGCGAGCCACTGGTGAAAGGGAAGACAGTCATGGGTTTCGCCAATATCGAAGAAGATTTCGCTGATCAGGCCATGTGGGACAATGGCTGGATGGCAAAGGACAAGCACGTCATGCCCTGGCGTATTGAGGACGAGTTAAAAAAACTCGGTGCCAACTACATTCAGGCTGGACTGTGGAAAGGGTTTGCCGTGCGTGATGGCAACTTGATCACGGGACAGCAGAATTTCAGCGGCAGTGAAACTGCTGATCTGATCATCGAAACCCTGGGACGCTAGTTCACACGCCATCGTCTGGGATGGTGGCATGAATGAAGCCATCTCAGACGCACGGAAAGTCAGGCATTTCACGACTATCACGCAGATCGTACTCACGGTGGAGCCAGAGGCTATTGATGCCTTCAGGACTGCCAATCTGGAAATTTCCCGACAAACGGTTCAGGGAGCGGGCACCGTACAGTTTGAAATCTTTGAGCACACTGTGGTAAATGGGCGGTGTTATCGTAATCGAAGCGTATCAATTTGCGTATTTCCGCGATCTAGACAGCATCCTGAATTAAACAGATAGGCCGGTTAAAGAATGACACGTAACATCGGAATTATTGGGGCGGGCATCGTAGGTGAGAACCTTGGAAAGGCCCTTTTGAAGGTCGGTTATAAGATCATGTTCAGTTCACGCGATCCAGGCAGTGGCCATGCCCAGCACGTACACTTGGAGACCGGGGCACCTGTCGGCCTAATCAGTGCAGTAATCGCTTTTGCGGATGTTATTGTCCTCGCGATGCCGCCGGATGCGGCACTCCAGGTCGCCCAAGAGCATCAAGGACAGTGGGGAAGCAAAGTGCTTATCGACCTCAACAACCGTTTTACGGCGATTGGTGCAGGGAACTCTTTCGCCCACGAACTCGCTGCTCTGACTGGAGGAAATGTTGTAAAAGCGTTTAACACGATTGGTGCCGAACATTATCTTGCTCCTGAATTCAATGGACAAGCCGCCACCATGTTTATTGCCGGTAACAACCCCGACGCTAAAGCGCTTACGCAACAAATGGCGATGGCGCTTGGATTCGAAGTCGTTGACGCGGGTAACTTGGATGCTGCCATTCACCTCGAAAACCTGGCACGATTCTGGGTTCACCTAGTACGTCAAGGAATGGGAAGAGACATTGCGTTTAAGCTTCTGAAACGTTAACTGTGTGACGACTGATAGAGGTAGTCACAATTTTGTGACTACTTGAATGTACAATAGGTGCCTGATATGCTGGAAAGATATTGGGCTTTATTCTATTACTTCATCGCATTGTTATTCGTTAACCGGCGCTATGAGAAACTTGTATCAACATGTCTCAACAATAGGTTGACTCTCAGGCCAACGTTTATCGAAACGTGGTTACACATCCAATTGAAGCTTCTTTGTTCCAGAGGCCAGCCTGGATTGATAAGGAATTCGCTCAAGCGGCAAACCAGGCACTATGCAACGCTGCTAATTTTGCACAGGCACTAATTAGTGCTCATCACTCGGCCATTACAATAGTCGTTGAGAGAAAGGTGAGTTTACGGAAGTGGATGGACACAATTTTATTGCACTGACCAGTTTGGTTTCTGCCAATGCTGAAGCCCGCTGGGCTGTTCGTAACCTGAAAAAGAAAGTCGCCGCTAATGAATGAAAAGATTCTCGTTCTGGGGGCAACCGGCGCAGTTGGAACCTATCTAGTTAAAGAATTGATGCACCGAAATGCAAAATTCCGTGTGGGAGTGCGCACGCCGTCCAAGTTGGCGCAACATAACAGTAAGGCATTCGAGGTTGTCGCGTTCGATTTTGCTGATTCAGTGACGTTTGATGTGGCGCTAGACGAGATAACGCGCGTTTTCTTGGTTACGCCGCCACCTTCGCTTCACCCTCAAGAATTGAACCTTTGCGCACCCTTTATTGACGCGGCAGCCCGTGCTGGAGTCCGGCAAATGGTGCGCTTGTCTTCAATGTGGGCGCTGCATTCGCCGGCCAGCTCGCATCGCCGCATTGAACAGTATATTGAAGCGACCATGATGCCCTATACACATCTTCGCCCCAATATTTTCATGCAAAATTTCAGTCTGTCACAACGCGTCACGATTCAGAACGAGCATTGTGTGCGGGTTTCGGCGGGGATGGGCCGCGTAACGTTCATCGATATTCGGGATATTGCCGCATGTGCAGCGGTCGTGCTGACGACGAACGGGCATGAGGGACGCGCCTATACGCTGACCGGGCCAGAAAGCCTCAGTTATGCAGATGCGGCGGCGGCGTTATCGCGAGCAATAGGTCAGACCATCAGGTACGACTCTGTCAGCGACACCGAACTGCGCATGGCGTACCAAGCTGCCAATTGGCCCGGCGACCTCATCGACTATGTGAGCCACCTTTATCAAGCGGTCCCACAGGGCTATCGGCAGGACATATCAACCGACTTGACTGACCTTATCGGACGACCAACTATCACTTTCGAACGCTATACACTGGATCATGTCGACCAGTGGCGGTAAACAGTTATGAGAACCAAGCTAAAGCGTCAGGACAATCTTTGATGTCCACAGCGCGGCTCGACGTTCAGCAATACACCCTGAAATGCTGTTTCGAAACTTGTGTCGAAAGGCTGTCTACACAATTCTTGACACTACAATACCAAGAACGCGGCGAGAATATGATCAAAATCACGGCGGTAAAGGCAGCAGTCAACCAAAATGATGTAAACACAAGTTTTCGCATAGTGGTTAGTATAAACGCAACCGTCGAAAACCATAGGGCGCGTGGGGAAACGTCAGGTAAGTGCTTACATGTCTAGCGAGCGGGCAGGCGTGGCTGCCGAAGATGTAATGCTCACCATTCAGTCGATGCCGTCATTATCTCCGTTCCCGCTCAGGTAAATGGACATATTTGCTCAAGGTGATCGGAGATACGGAACGCATTGGTAGGCAATCCGCCGCTGTTGAAATCATAAATATCAAAAACGCGAAAAATCTCAAGATGCGCACGCACATACGTGATCGCACTTTGGCAGCCCGTTGTCACGCCATTTGAAGCGCTGTACGCATCCATGAACGCACGTGCCAAACCCACAAATAGGAATCCGGGTTGACCTGCGCTGTACTTTTTGGTTAGGATGTCGAAATCAGCCGCCGCCGCTTGTTTTTCGTTCTGCACAGCGTGCAAGAGAATAATCCGGTAGCGCACGTAGGCTTCTAATACAATCCGTTCGTTTGGATCGGGCACAAGAGTCGGGTTGACCACGCAGCACGAGTTATAACCGCCGAAGTCTTCCAAATTATTCCAGGGCAGCAGCACAGTATCGTAAATGAGTGACTGATAGGCGCGTTGCGCTGCATCGAAATGGCGACAGCTCGACTCGTTATCGCCGTCCATTGCAGCGTCGGCGATATATTTGGGCGGTTCCGTATAGCGCCAGCAATACTGCGTGAAATGCGCGCCGTTCCAGGCATAGATATATTCCCGCGTGCGTTCGGCGTCACTGCCGCCATAGTAGGAATATTTTCCGGGCACCGCCGGAAGGACAAGCTCCTGCGTGCCATTGCCATGATCACGCAGTGTGCTGGCGCTGCTCGCGTCAGATTGGGTAATCGCGGAAGAGCCGATCTGATTTTGATCGGCCAGGTCAACGAGTGTGCTTCCGTTCCACTCCAAAATCTGATAATCGAGACTGCCGTAACCGTGCGCTCCCAGATTATTTATCTCGTCAAAAACGATGTCGCGTACACCATTGCCATTGAGGTCTTGAACAAAGCGAATACCTGAAAAATTATGAGTTCCGTCTAACTCCATATCTTTGCTTTGATCACCCGTGGGCATATTCAAGAGCGTCACATACGCACCGTTCCGGCAGCCGAGTACCAACAATACCGAACCATAAAACGGTTTGAACGTGAGATCAAGCAGCACTTCGGGAACCCCGTCGCCTGTCACATCGACAGTGGATACCTTGTTGCGAAAGAAAAAGTTAAGAGTTTCCAAAGCCGCTTTCAAACCGTCCGCGGAGCCAGTTGTGTTCAAATAGGCCACAATTGGATCGGGAACAAAGTTATATTTATCGTCAAAGAATTTGTCGGTGGGCATTGAAATCACGGCGCTTTTGCCGGACACAACAGGGCAGGTTTGCCCAAGCGCGGGCGTTCGTGTGATCCGTACCCCGAGCGTGGGCGTGAGCGTTGGCGGCGCTGGGGTGCCATCATCTGGCTGAGTTGCCTCCCCTGAATCAGGAGTAGCAGTGGAGTCCGCTTGGAACGCTCCGTGCAGCGGAAGTATGCCGAGCATCAAGATTGCACCCGCGATTACGGCAGTCAATAACACGGTACGCAGCGTTTGAAATCGAATTGCGATCATAACCAGCGCTCCTTGAATCGGCTTATCTAAAGCATAGACGCACGCAACTGCCTCCCTAAATCCGTCCCCCGAGGAGGGCGGGTCTGGGGAGGCGGCTGGTATCTATCTAATATGAACAGATGAGTCGCCCAAAATGAGGTTCACTGGAAAGTTTCGTAATAGCTCATCAATAGATATTCATCCAACCTTGAAGCGATTCTAAAAATGACGTACTGGACTTTACTTGCGAAAATGTGTTTGCACAAATATATTGAATAAGCGGCTACCACGGAACTCCCCAAAAAACCAACTTTCTTAGCCTTTATCGATGTAAAAGCCAGTCCGACAATTCTGTCGGTCTATGCCATTATTGTAGAAATGGATGACGGATACGTTTCAATGAATATCTGAATCCAATCGGCTGACTACGCCACAGATAACTGACAAACAGCTTTCAATCTGATAACAGGTTATGTTATATTATTAGCACTTCAGTCGCTATTGTCTAAGAAGGCGTTAAGCACTGATTTGGCTGCTGGTTGTCCCTCCCTGATGAAGCAACGTAACCGAATGTTGTACCACAGCCTGATTATAGCGTGCATTTCGTATACATAGGTCACGATTATGAGAAAATATAAACGGTGGAAGATTGCCATCATGGTACTCTGCACAGGGGTTTGTATCACCTTGATCTTAGGTGAGGTGAAACCATCTACGCGACAGATTGACGTAAATACCAGCCTTATTGCGTTTGAGCGCAGCACCTACTCTGATGTCAGTTTATCTGGAATTTATGCAGCGTCACCAGATGGCAAGCGTATCTGCAATATTGCCGGACCTGGTAGCGGCGAACCAGCCTGGTCACCAGACGGCAATCAGATTGCCTACAAGGATCAAAGTATTATTCCGCTCCATGCCGTCATTATAGTGCGCGACTTGGCGAACGGCACACAACGGGATATAGGAAGTGGATCGGATGCCGTCTGGTTACCTGATAATCGGCATTTAGCCATACCTCCTTACCAGACCGGTAGTGTCAGGGGTCAAGTGATACTCATGACCATTTCAACAGGCGAGACCATGCGACTACCAATCCAAGCGGAACTCTACGAACCGGTTTGGTCACCAGGCGGTACGCAAATCGCTTTCACCGGTGCCGCTAATGAGACGTCAAACATTTCTATAATAAATAGCGATGGTACTCAAAACCATGTAATTACACATCTCGCAACTGGCGAACGTGCTCTGCACCCCAGTTGGTCACCCGACGGCAAACACCTTGCATTCACTTGGAGTCCTAATGCTGCTGATTATCGTAACACGCGACTATATGTAATCAATATAGATGGCACACAGCAGCGGCTTTTAAGCCATCCACCGTCTGAGAGTGAAGATGTATGGTCAACTTGGTCACCTGACAGCCGTTTTGTGGCATTTGAGAGAGTTACTTTCATGGACGAGCAAGCTATACATGGCACATCGCAAATCTATTCGATTGCCCTGGATGGCACACAGGAGCGGTTGCTCTCAGGGAGTTATCAGTCTCAAGATAGACGCCCGAATTGGAGTCCATCTGATGTGGCGATGAAATGTCTTTAGAAGCTAAGCCAAAATTAGGTACCAGGAGCCAACGTCGAAATAGCCCTGTTGACCCAAACGCGACCCTGAGCGAAATAACCCCCATTCGGAACGAGTCAGTGAACCGAAAAGGCTATTCATGCACATGACCCCTTTGCGTCGTGCGTTCATCCTTACAACGCTGATCAGCCTGGCGGTTTTACCACTGCACGGCGCGATCCCAACGGCGCGTGCTGCCTCGACGTACACGGTCACGACAAACACCGACAGCGGAACGGGCAGCTTCCGTGACGCGCTGCAAAATGTGATCGCTGCCGGTGGTGGCATAATCACGTTCAATGCCGAGCTGCCGACCATTGTGCTGACCACGAATTTACCTGTAATTACCGTTGATATGATTATTCAAGCTAACGGTGCGACCCTTCAGGGCAGTGCAGAGATTCGTGGCCTGACCATAACATTGGGTACGGTCAGCATTGACAGGCTGACCATCCGAGACGGAAGCTGCGACAAAAGGTGTCCATTTTCTATTACCGGCGGCGGTGGCATTTACATCAACGATAGAGCATTGGTTACGCTCAGCAACAGTACGCTCTATAACAATTCAGCGAAGGGGTACAACGGCGGCGGCGTTTACAACCGTGGCACATTGACGCTGATCAACAGCACGCTGTACAGTAACGTGGTGTATTGGGGTAACGGGGGTGGCATCTATAACGATACAGGATTGATAACACTCAGCGGCGCGCGGCTTTTTGGCAATGTAGCAGCGACTGGTTTGGACTCCGATGCCGTCTCCGGGGATGTCAACATTTACACCTCCGGTTTGGTGGGCGTAGGCGGCGGCATTTATAATTATCGCGGGTCGATGCTGCTCAACCATAGTACCCTTGTGGACAATCGCGCCGGGTTTGGCGGTGGCATCGAGAACAGCAGTATGGGTATCCTGACTATCAATAACAGTACACTGACGGGCAACAGCGGTTTTGAAGGAGGTGCTATCTATAATCAAGGTATGCTGCTGATCAGTACAAGCACACTTTCGGGTAACCGGGGAGTCATCAATGGCGGCGGAATTGAGAACGACGGGACAACAGCGATCACCAGCAGCGTCCTGGCAAACGCGGCCACTGGCGGGAACTGCCGCCTATGGTCAGGAACGCTCATCATGGCAAATCAAACGATAGCGGACGATGCGACGTGCAGTGGAAACCCTATCATCACAGCGATACCCGCTGTGACACAGGAACCAACGCCCAAATAGTCATGTTGACCCAAGCGCGACTCTGATCGAAATAATCTCATTCGGAACGAATCGGTAAACGGAGAGCCTATGGGTTCGTAAAAGCATAAAATCCCGCATCCATGAGGTAAACTAGCGCCATTTACCCACGCGTTCTACCCTAATCGCGGGATTTTATACTCTTATGAACCCTAAGTTTACCCAATTGTCAACCCTCAGTTAGATGCAATCGCCCTGCAGCCGCATGAACCCATAAGGCGAAAGTGCGCTCCATGATGTACACTCGGCTTGCAGCACCAAAGCTCAAATCCCAATTTGTGTGGCGAGAGGATGTAAGGGAACGTGGTTGATAATCCAAACAGCACTGAAATGAGTGTGGGACGGCTGGAAGCCTTCAGTGATGGCGTTTTTGGCGTAGCGGTCACTTTGCTGGTCTTAAATATTCAACTACCGCACTTATCGGAGAGTGCTGGAGTCGATGTACTCATCACGGCGTTGGTCAGTTTATGGCCAGCCTATCTAAGCTATTTCATCACTTTTGTCAGCATTGGGGCCTTATGGATAAGTCATCATCAGTTGCTCAAATACTTTCAACGTGTTGATGTGCCAGTTCAATTGGCGAACATCATCTTTCTGATGCTGGTTGCATTAACGCCCTTTACAACCGTGCTGCTCGCGGATTCGATCACGATCACGGCTCGGCTGCGGGTTGCACTGGTCATTTCGGGTACGGTGTGGACGGCGACGGGTTTGCTGATGCGCAGTATAGAACGGTACAGTATGCGGGTTCATCTCTTAAAGCCGCATAGCACCTCACCAAATACAACGTCGCTCAGCCGTTTGGCTGGGCTTAGCACGCTGGTCGGTATTTTTGCGACGCTGATCGGCTTAATCAGTCCAGAAATCGGCGTTTTCATCTTTTTTGTCATAGCGTTAAGGCGTTTGGCACCCATTGTAGAGGTTTTTCGACCAGCAGCATTCCCGATGTCACCGCTGAAAAAGCCCTAGGACGTTTGCACAACCCGATACAACCAGCGCAGTCATCCTAGCCCTGCTCACCTTTTCGTCATGCTAGTCCTTGTGTTTCTCAATTGTTATGTCTGGTAATTTCCCGTTTTCCTCCACGGCAAACGGCTAGAAAATGGGGGCAGCTTAACTTTCAAAACACATTCGTAATTTGAATTTGGTATATTGCAATCGTTCAACGACAATCGAGAAAATCAAAAAGGAGCAATCAAATGACATCACAAGAAAACCGTCCTAAAGCCGATGAAATTCCTGGTCAGAAGCTGCCTTATCCGGCCAAACAAAGTGATATGCACCCTGCGCCGGATAGCGATCTGTCAAATTATAAACCCGCTGGAAAGCTCAAGGGCAAAACCGCACTTATTACGGGTGCCGATTCCGGGATTGGGCGTGCGGTTGCTATTGCCTACGCCATGGAAGGTGCGAACGTCGCCATTTTCTACAACGTCAATGATGACGACGCAGCCACCACGAAAAGCATGGTCGAGGCCAAAGGTGGGCGCTGTCTGGTTATCAAGGGCGATGTGCGCGACTCCAACGCGTGCCGTCAGGCGGTCGCGCAAGTCGTTCAGGAATACGGCGGCTTGAATATTCTGGTCAACAACGCCGCTTTTCAAATGGCGCAAAAGCGCTTCGAGGATATCACTGAAGAACAATTCCGGCGCACACTCGAAACGAATATTTTCGGCTATTTCTATATGGCACAGGCCGCTGTGCCGCACTTGCACAAAGGCGACGTGATCATCAACACGGGCAGCATCGTTGGTTTGGTTGGAAT
>Ga0209724_1003729_pt1 | contig 12294 bp, 12 predicted proteins | sample grotaG_FD_184143 | JGI IMG/M metagenome (GOLD analysis project Ga0209724, IMG submission 184143) | Glacier valley bacterial and archeal communities from Borup Fiord, Nunavut, Canada, to study Microbial Dark Matter (Phase II) -... | ecosystem: Environmental > Aquatic > Freshwater > Ice > Glacier ... | reverse complement strand
ATCATAAAACAATAAAATAACAGCAAAACGTTTAATAATTTAGCGAAATCGCTGTCACTTAAAAATTTCACCTATGATACGAACTATTTTTACGATTTCTTACCTTCTGTTTGTGGCACTTTTCGCCTCCCTTCACGCTCAGGAGGTATGGAGCCTTCAAAAGTGCATCGACTATGCGCAGGATAACAATATCAAGATAAAACAGGGGGTAATTACCACTGAATATCAACAGAATCAGTTAAAGCAATCCAGAAATTCGCGGTTGCCAAACCTTAATGGATCAATGTCGCAGAATTTTTATTTTGGCCGGTCTCTACTCGGCGATAACTCCTATGCAGACAATAATTCATCAGGATCAAGATTTGGCTTATCTTCAGATATGCCAGTATATCAAGGAGGTCGAATTACGAATAATATATCTAAACTTGAATTAGATTTTCAGGCTAGCGTCGAAGATCTCGCTAAAGCGAAAAGCGATATTTCCGTAAATATTGCATCAACTTTTCTTGAGATTCTTTTTGCTAAAGATCTTGTTAAAGTGTCGGAAGATCAGCTTACAGTTACTAACCTCCAAATCAAACAAATCAATGAGAAGGTCGAAGCAGGCAGTCTTGCCCGCGGAAGTCTTCTTGAAATTCAGGCCCAGGCCGCTGGCGAAGAGTTAAACCTTGTGAATGCTGAAAATCAACTTCAATTGGCAAAACTAAAGCTTACTCAATTGCTTGAACTTCCATTGAAAGACGATTTTGACGTAGAAGTACCAACGCTTCCTGAAATTTCGGCGGAGGCATCTATAGTAGGGTCGGATGAAGTGTATAAATCAGCGCTGACGACCCGTCCGGAGATTAAAGGTGCAGACTTAAGGCTTCAAAGTTCGCAGTTTCAATTAAAAATTGCAAAAGGTGCACTTTATCCTACAATTAGTCTTTATGCAAATACCGACTATTCATACAACAATAAAAATCAGCTTGTAAATAGAGATCCAGTAACCGGAAACGTTATTTCTGTATCAAATATCGATTTCTTTAAGCAATTGAAAAGTTTTCAGTCTAAAAGTGTTGGTTTACAGGTAAATATTCCAATCTTTACACGGTTTCAGAACAAACTGCAGATTGATAATGCAAGACTTCAGGTTTTAAATACTGAATTGGAACTTGAAAATACAAAAAAATTACTCCGTTCTGATATCGAAACCGCCCAGACTTCTGCCATTGCAGCTTTGAACCGGTTTAATTCGAATCAGAAAGCGGTTTCATCGATGAAGGAAGCTTTCCGTTATTCAGAAGAGAAGTTTGGGGTTGGACTTGTGAATGCGGTTGAGTACAATACTGCAAAAACAAAACTGGCTAAATCAGAATCCGATCTTCTTCAGGCAAAGTATGAGTTTATCTTCCGTACAAAGATTCTCGATTTCTACCGCGGGCTTCCATTGACACTTTAATTTTTGTTTATTAATATAGCGAAAGGGCTGCGGATTTATTCGCAGCTTTTTTTAAACCTTCTGATTTTAAATTTGTAAATTTTAATGCTTGCAGATTTTATATATTTGTAAAAATAAGATTGATATGGAAACCTTAATAGTGACATTGAAGGACAAACAAGAAATGCAGTTTGTATCAGATCTGCTAAAAAAAATGCAGATTAATGCAAAAAGAATGTCTGATGAAGAATGTGAGGATCTGGGGCTTACAAAATTAATGAAACAAGCGAGCCGTTCTGAAAAAGTATCAAGAGATCAGGTTTTTAAGACGTTGAGTGGAGACTGAAAACTGAATTTTTAAAACAGTTTGATAAGGATGCGAAAAACATATCTGTGCAAAGTGTTCGTTATGAGGTAGTCAAGGCAATAAAAAACGTCGAAGACTCAACCAGCAGATCTCAAATCAAAGGATTAAAAAAGCTGAAAGGTTGCAAAAATGCCTTTCGGATAAAAATCGGGGATTATCGAATTGGAATTTTTATCGAAAGGAATAATGTCGAATTTGCACGCGTGATTCATCGAAAAGATATTTATAAGATCTTCCCGTAAGAAATCAACTGAATCAATCATTTTCCAGGATTTGTGTCTTGATTTTATTTTCTGAAATCCACTTTTCCTCAATATAGTTTACTTAATTATAGCAGGATTAAAGCACCCGCTTCGCCAATATTTTAGTAGCGAAAGTCGCAAATGCAACCACCGTAATTGAGCTGATTGGCATCAGGATGGCAGCCACTACAGGCGATAAATGTCCGGTGAGGGCAATCGACAAACCGACCAGGTTGTATAAAAATGAAATCCCAAAACTCATCTTCACAATCACGAGTGATTTGCGTGCGAAACTGATATAAGCCGTCAGCCGGTGAAACTGCGCGGCTTCGATAATCGCATCGCCTGCCGGTGAAAAATGGTAAATATCATCGGCAATCGATAGGGCCACATCGCTTTGCATAAAAGCCCCTGCATCGTTGAGTCCGTCCCCCGTCATCATCACGTTTTTCCCGTTATCACGAAGTTGGGTTATAAACTCCATCTTATTTTGCGGCTGTTGGTTGAAATAGATCTTTCCTTCCCTAAAATAGGGCAGGAGGTGCTCCTTTTCAGCGTCATTATCGCCCGACAACAGGTACAAATCGAATTGCTTTCCCAGTCGATGAATGACCTTGTCAAAGCCGGGTCGGTATTGATTACTGATTTTATAATGGCCCCTGATGACCTGGTTGATTGAAATATAAATGCCTGAATCTTTTACCTTCGGTTCATCGGACGCTCCGCAAACAAACGCCTGCGAACCCAGCTTAACGGGTATTCCATCCACCGTGGCAAAAATTCCTTTCCCCGACATCTCGATAAAACCGTGCGTTACGATCGGCTGGATATTTCCAAAATGCCTGTCCAAAGCCTGGCTTAACGGGTGGGTCGATTGCTGAACAAGCGACTTTACAGCCTGTATCTCCCAATCGGTTAAAGCGTTGCCCGTAAACCGGACGTTGTTTTCATCGGGTTTGGTAAGGGTGCCGGTTTTGTCGAAAACAACGGTGTCAATTTTAGCAAGTTTCTCAATCACGCGGATGTTCTTCAGGTACATTCCTTTGGTTCCCAAAATTCGCATAGCGGTACCTAATGTAAACGGCAGCGACATCGCCAGGGCGCAAGGGCATGCCACGATCAATACCGATGTGAGGACGAGAACGGCCGTATGAAAATCCCCCAGTATCAGCCATCCTAGAAATCCTGAAAGGGCAATGATAATAATGGTTACCGTGAAGTAGATACTGATTGAATCGATCAGGCTCGTAAGTGACCGGCGGTTATCCTGTTTGGGTTCCTTCTGGTTCCAGAGTTGGGTGAGATGACTTTGCTTCACTTCGCGTTCCACCTTCATCGTGATGGCGCCATTGATTTGAATACCTCCCGCATAAACAAAATCACCGGATTCCTTTTTAACCGGAACCGATTCACCAGTTACAAAGCTGTAATCAATCAGCGCGGTGCCCTCAGCTAATATTCCGTCGGCAGGTATGAGTTCTTTACTCCTGATAAGAAGAATATCACCAACCGTAATCTCCTCCAATAATGTACTCAGCTGAATGCCATTCTCGATCTTAGTCACCGCAACGGGGAAATACGATTTATAGTCACGGTCGAACGAAAGCGACTGGTAAGTCTTGCTTTGGTACCATTTACCAATCAGCAGGAAGAACAGGAATCCCGAAAGGGTATCGGAATAGCCCGGGCCACTGGAGGTGAGCACTTCGAAACTGGTCACGAAAAACAGTGCGAGGATTCCCAGTGCAATCGGCAGATCGATGTTGACAATCCCTTTCTTCAGGTTCTTCCATGCCGAAATGATGTAATCGCTGCCACTGTAAAAAACGAGCGGGACTGTCAGGATAAAACTGATGTAGTACAGGAAAGTCCCGAGTGAATCTCCCAGCGGTTTACCGTTGAAATACTCGGGTAAGCTGTACAACATCACATTCCCGAACACAAATCCGGCAACTCCTATTTTATACATCAAGGTCCGGTCGATGGAATGAATGTCTTTTTTCTCCAGCGTTTTAAGCGAGATGTCTGGAATATAATGAATGGAAACCAATAGTTCGACCAACTGACGCAGCGATATTTCACCGGTGTCGAAACTGACAGCCACTTCTTTCCTGATGAAATTAACGGACGATTGCTTAATGCCGTTGTCGAGCCGGGTTAGGTGCTCAAGTAGCCAGATGCACGAAGCGCAATGGATAGATGGGATGTAAAAGGTGATCCGGGCCAGACTCCCTTCCAAAAACTCATACATCTTTTGCTTTACCTCTTCCTTATCAAGGAAAGCATACTTGCCCTCATGAGCCTGGTCCTCAATTTTGACCCCGGGAGTATCCTGGATCTTATAGTATTGGTAAAGTTTATTTTCGTTGAGCAGCTGATAGACCTGTTTACAGCCGGAGCAGCAAAATTTTTGCTGATTGTAAATAACCGGGCTTTTACCGCAATCGGCACCACAATGGACACAGGCATTCTCTGACATCAAAAATCAATTACGAATTATTTACTTACAAGTGAATCAGGCTGACAACATGCGTGTTTAATTGCATTTACGGCTTTTTCCTGTTTAGACATATTCATATGAATAGTCGGAGTCATCTTTTCTGCCGGAGGACTAAGGTATGGAATTCCAAGGCTCAATCCACGGAGGATAAAAATGGCTCCAATTAAGACGACAATATAAGGAACTATTTTATTCATTTTATTCCTTGCGGCAATGGTGAATAAATTTCCGATCCACGAAATAAGCAGCATCATAGGGAGGGTTCCTAATCCAAAAAGTACCATAAATGCAATCCCTAAATAGACATTTCCGGTTCCAATCGCACCTGCAATGGCCAGATAAACCAGTCCGCACGGCAACAATCCGTTCAGCAGACCGATCAGGAATAATCCTCTGTACGAACGTGTCCGGAACAACTGCAGGATGGCCCGGCGCAGTGGAGCTGTAAAGAATTCAAAATTTCCCGGCATGCGGTTTCTAAAAATATAGGGGAGCGTCGCCGATAAAATCATAAAGCTTCCCATGATGATGGAAATCAGTTGCTGAAATCCCAACAGGTGAAAGCCTTGTCCGATCAGCCCAAAGATGGCGCCCATAGCACCGTAAGTGATGGTTCGCCCGATGTTGTAGAGCAGTCCGCCGGCTGTTTTCTGCCAGACGTTATTTCCCCTCAACGGCAGACTAAGTGCGATGGGACCGCACATGCCAACACAGTGAAAACTACCCATTAAACCTAATACGAAAGCTGTTATTAAGATTTCCATTAAAATTAAATTCGTCTTACATTTTTTATCTTTTCTTCACTCTACCAATTCTGGAGCCAAAGGCTAACTGCCAGTTGCAAATAGCCAGTTGCCAGTTTATTCGATAAAAAATTCTTTTTCAATCTGGTAGCTTTCCCGGTTGTAGTACCACTGGAATTTCACCATGTAACGACCACCGGAGAGGAATTCTTTTTTGACGATTAATGAGTCGGTATTGAGAAGACCCTGGTAGTTAAAGTCTAACTTTTTATCGGAAGGACGGTAGAAATAGACTTGCATCGTGTCGGTCATCTGATTTATTGCAGGTGCGAATCGGACAACCACGTTTTTATTTTGATTGAGTACCCAAATACTGTCATTATAAACAGCCGATCGGCCCGTAACCTCCATCTGTCGTGAATAATCGGCTCCCTTCTCGTAATAATCGGTGGTCACCAGGTCGTTGCTTTTGCTTAACGAAAAAACGACGAACGCGATGCCCATCATCACAAAGACCGTCAGAAATAAGAATATACTGTTTCCCCAATTTAGTTTCATCCGAATATTTTACTATTTATAATGTTTTTATTTGAATGTTCCGGTACTCCATTACACCGCGATCGGCTTCGAGTCCCAGCGGACCGGTGACCGGAAGCGTGAGCGCTTCTTCGAGTACTTCCCCGTTACAGGTGCACCGTGCAACATTATCCTTTACAACAACCTCAATTTTATTCCAGTCTTGCGCTTTGTAGTTTTTAAGTTCCTTGTAAGGACCTGCCACATCGTAATCGCGGCATTGTAATTGTTTTCCCCGGATAAAAATACCGCTGTCGGCATTCACACCTGCACGAAACTCAATTGTCATCGAGAAGTCGCCGGGATATTCTTGTTTTGTCCAGAGGCTGACAAAATGCGGACCCTTTACTTCATCCCATGGGTTGACAGTAAGGATTCCGTCTTTCCCGGTGAAACGACCATCTTTTGAATCATTCTTTCCATCGAATGATTCAAATACAGTTTCCTCCTGATTCTTATTTAAATATCCCCAGCCGGTTAAATCTTTACCGTTGAATGGATGGCTATGATTGCTGATCTCATCTGCAATGAGGACTCCAACCGGAGATTTTGGTGAGTCTGGTTTAGCAGCATTAACTGTTGTGACCAACAAGAATGTGAGGGTGAGGCAGAGGGAAATGCGCATCGCTGTTCCGGCCGACAGGATTGTTTGATTATCACGGATCAGTGAAATTAGTTTCTTCAACATCTGTTTTGTTTTAATTTTTCGTTAGTCTTCAATTTAAAATAAACTTACTGTTTTTTAGTTAGCGGGCCCCAGAAAATTTGTTGAATATACTTCAAGGAGTGTCTCCCCTTCAAAAATCCCCAACTCAACCGGCGTACTTTTTCCGGTCAATGTTTGCTTATTAATACTTAGGATTAACACACTTTCAAGTTTTTCCTGACTTTTCAAGGTTGTCTGTCCTGTTGTTAATTGCAGTTTGCCTGACTTAGGCGTTATCAGTTTTATTTGTAAATTCTTATCTGATTGTGTCTTGTTAATAATCTTTACAAGAAAAAGGTTCGAATAATTTACAGAATCAACCTGCTGGAAAATTGTACCCGGAACACGCAGTATTGTGGCTTCAATAGGTTTCCGGTTCATCACCATCGCCGATAAAACGATGAGCAATACGACCAAAACGGCGGAATAAGCATAGGTCCTGCCATTCAGAATCGATCGTTTGCCGCTTTCAATTCCCTGGAACGAATCGAACCGGATCAGGTTTGCTGGTTTGTTGATCCGTTTCATCACGATGTTGCATTCATCAATGCAGGCGGTACAGTTGATGCATTCAAGCTGACTGCCATCTTTGATGTCAATACCTGTCGGGCAAACTGTTACACACTGGTGGCAATTGATACAGTCACCCGTACTTTTGGGGCCGCGCGGTTCACCTCTTTTATAATCGTACATAACCGAAATCGACCGGGAATCGAGCAATACACCTTGCATTCTTCCATATGGGCAAATCATCGTGCAGACCTGTTCCCTGAAAAACGCGTAAATCCAGTAATAAAAAAGCGATATGCCCAGCATGAAAGTAAAGCCCAGCCAATTCTCACTAATCGGTGCTTTAACAATTTCAAGAAGCCGCTCCGGACCTATAAACCAATTCAGAAAAACATTGGCAATCAGGATAGAGGTGATCAGAAAAGTAATGTGTTTCGCTATTTTTAAAAGCGTTATCCCGGAAGTAACCACTTTTTGATGACGGCCATTCCCTTCAAAAAGGTATTCAATGCGTCGGAAAACCATTTCCAGAAATATCGTCTGCGGACAAACCCACCCGCACCAAAGCCGTCCATAAATTACCGTGAAAAGGACAATAAAGATTACCGTAATTACCATTATCAACGCCAAAAGGTAGGAATCCTGTGCCCAGATGATCTGCCCAAAAATGGAGAACTGGCGGTTGGCAATATCAAAAAGCATCAACGGGTTTCCGTTAATTTTCAGAAATGGCGCCAACACCAGAAATGCAATTGCGAACCATGCAACGATCGTTCGGCGGGTGTACCATTTCCCTTTGGGTTGCTTTGCATAGATCCATTTTTGCTGACCGCTTGCATCAATATTGACCGGGCGATCGCGAAAAGTAGAGGGGGTTTCTAATTCCATGGCATCAAATTAGGTTGACCGGAAACGGCCTGGTTATGGTTTGCATTCAACTCCCTGCGGTGCTTTTGCATTTTCCGGATTACTTCCTACCAAACCTTGCATAACATACAGTGAAACAGTTTTAATCTGTTCCGGTGTCATCATCGTTTTATAAGGTGTCATTCCTTTTTCAGGTTTTCCTTCAGTCACCATCGTGATCAGGTTTTCTTCTGAACATCCATTAATCCAGTAACTATCAGTAAGGTTAGGTCCTATATTGTTCCCTTCACCTTTCATTCCGTGACAGGCGATGCAACCTTTTTGGGTGAAGAGTTTGGCACCTTCGGTTAAAATCTCCTCACTGGTCATTACTGCCCCACCTTCGGCTGATGCTTGGTCCTGTTTTTTTTCCATTTCAACAGAAGCCATCTTATTCTTGTATTCGGTTACCTGATCATTTCCGTTGTTGGGGTAGCCAAAATAATGGATCAAATAGAAAAGCGAAAATCCATAGGTGAGCAATAATACAAATAGAATCCAATTTGGTGCCGGGTTGTTTAACTCCTTAATTCCATCCGAATCACTTCCATCATGGACTTTATCATCTTCTGAACTATTGATGTTATTGTTTTCTTCTGTCATAACAAAATAGGTTATCTTTATTAAATCTCGTTTGATTCCAACTCGTCGTTTTCCAGGATGGAGGCTTTAAACTTCATCAAATCTTTCCTGGGAATTTTTATTGTCCGGTAAAGTATCACAATAAACAGGGTTATAAATATGAGCAAACCCGCAATGTAATAGTATTGAATTCCATCAACGCCATTGAGAACTCCGCTTACAAAACTCATCACTTCAACTTTTTAATGATCGACTATTTTTTTTGATTTGCCGGTGAAATATCCCTGCCCATTTTATGTAAGTAGGCAATCATTGCAATAATTTCCTTATCCGGGGCAACCACCACTCCCGACACTTTTAGCTCATCCACAATTTTCTGAGCCTGTGCCTGGTAATCAGCAACTGCTTTTTGATCGTAGTCTTTAGCATACGGAACACCCAGCATTTGCATCACCCTGATTTTAGTCGGTATCTGACTTAGATCCACAACATTTTTCGCCAACCATGGGTAGGCGGGCATAATGGTTTGTGGATTAATTTCGAGTGGCTTCGTAAAATGGTTATAATGCCAGATGGCTGTTTTGTAAGTAGAACTCCCCACATAACCTGCACGTGCAAGGTCGGGACCTGTTCGACGCGAACCCCACTGGAAAGGATGGTCATATACAAACTCCCCGATTTTTGAATACTCGCCATAGCGGTCGGTTTCGTACCTGAGCGGCCGAACCTGTTGCGAGTGACAATTATAACAACCGTTGGCAACATATATATCACGCCCGGCTAATTCAAGCGGAGTGTATGGGGTAACTGCCGCAATCTTAGGAATATTTGATTGAATCTTGAGCATGGGGATGATCTCAACTGCTCCGCCAATTGCAAGGGCAATAAATACAAGTATAGAAAAAACGACCCCTTTTCTTTCGATCATGCGATGAAACGATTCTCCGTATTTACGTGCCGACGAATCGATCATGACCGGAGCTTCGGCTGGCTCGTTCGCAACCATACTGCCTGCATTAACGGTTTTAAAAATATTATAGAAGAACATTAAAAAACCTGTCAGAAAGAGCAAGCCTCCCAAAATCCGGAATTTATACATCGGAAGAATCTGGGTAGTTGTCTCCAGGAAGTTAGGGTAAGCCAGCAATCCATCTTTTGTATATTCACGTAACATCAACCATTGAGTGATTCCCGCCCAGTATAGCGGAATAGCAAACATCAGTATGCCAAGAGTCGCAATCCAGAAATGGGTATTCGCCAGTTTTTTGGAATACAACGGGGTTCTGAAAAGCTTTGGTACCAGCCAATAAAACATACCAAATATGAGTCCGCCGTTCCAGCCCATCCCCGCAATATGTGTATGCGCGATCGTCCAGTCGGTGAAGTGACTGATCGCATTGACGCTTTTTAGCGACATCATAGGACCCTCAAAGGTTGACATTCCATAAGCGGTTAAGGCGACAACGATAAATTTGAGATCTGCATTGTCACGAACCTTATCCCATGCTCCCCGAAGTGTCAATAAACCATTAATCATTCCTCCCCATGATGGTGCGATCAGCATGATTGAGAAGGTTACACCCAAAGCCTGCACCCAATCAGGTAAAGCCTGGTATAATAAATGGTGAGGCCCGGCCCACATATATAGGAATATCAAAGTCCAGAAATGGATGATCGATAGCTGATACGAATAAATAGGACGGTTGGCAGATTTTGGCAGGTAATAGTACATTAACCCAAGCCATGGCGTTGTTAAGAAGAATGCCACTGCATTATGGCCGTACCACCATTGTACTACCGCGTCCTGCGCTCCGGCGTACACCGGATAACTTTTAAGTAATGAGGCGGGAATTTCAATGCTGTTTACGATGTGCAAAATGGCAACACCCAGAAAAGTTGCCAGGTACCACCATACCGAAACATAAATATGCTTTACCCTGCGTTTTAAAATGGTGCCGATCATATTCCAGCCAAATGTTACCCAAACCACTGCAATCATAATATCAATGGGCCACTCCAGTTCAGCATACTCTTTCCCGGTTGTGAAACCCGACAATAATGTCAATGCTGCACAAAGGATGATAAACTGCCATCCCCAGAAATGGATCTTGCTCAATACATCGTTGAACAGCCTGGCTTTTAAAATGCGTTGCAAGGAGTAGTAGATTCCGGCAAACATCGCGTTTCCGATAAATGCAAAGATAACCGCATTGGTATGAAGCGGACGGGTACGGCCAAAAGTCGTATACTCGATCCCAAGATTTAATGCAGGAAATGCCAACTGCGAAGCGATCAATAAACCCACCACGAGAGCAACTGCACCCCAGATCATCGTGGCAATTATAAAATACTTTACTGTTTTGTTGTCGTAATTGAATTGCTGAATTTCCATATTACTTCTGTTTGTTTAGCTTACTTAACTTTAGGTTTATCTTTATCCTCTATCGTTGATTCCAAATCATCATCAAACAAAATCCTGATGGATGGGGTGAAAGTATCGTCATACTGCCCGCTCTTAACAGCCCAGATAAACAGGACCAAAAACAGGAACGCGACCAAAAAACTTACCCCGATAAGCAAAAACATGATATTCATCTTTTCCGGTTTCAGGTTACTAAGTTATAATTCTAATTTAAAATTCCGAGGCATCAAATTGCTGAAAGAACTGGCTTTTGTTTGATGTCAATAATAAAGTACAACAGAGGAGGATAATTGTTCAGTATTCTGCTGCAAGTTATCATATTTAGAGAAATTCCAAATAAAGATTCATGGAGAATTAACAGCATTTTGAGTGGTATTGATGCTCTAAAACTGGTTGTTGTAAACAAATCGGGAAAATTTTCGTTTACAGTAAATGCATTGTATCAGTTGTGATCATCAATTGATTTGTGTCATTCAACATCTTATCAGATAATAGTAATGGAGAATACATTTTACAATTTTTCAGCAAAAACCCTTCAGGGAAAAGTAAAAAGCATGGCCGATTTTAAAGGCAAAGTTGTTGTGATTGTGAATACAGCGAGTAAATGCGGGTTTACGCCTCAATATGCCGGTCTGGAGGAATTGAACAGGAAGTACAGCGAAAAAGGGTTGGTCATTTTAGGATTTCCGTGTAATCAGTTTGGCAACCAGGAACCCGGAAGTTCAAAAGAGATATCGGAAGGGTGCCTGATCAATTACGGTGTCAGCTTTCAGATGTTCGAAAAGATTGAGGCGAATGGATCAGGGGCACATCCAATATATGTTTTTCTTAAAAAGAAACTACCTGGATTTTTGGGAGGCAGGATTAAATGGAACTTCACAAAATTTGTAATCGATCGCTCCGGAAAGCCGGTTATGCGTTTTGCTCCAACCACGAAACCTGAAAAGATGGAAGAATACCTTTTGGAAATGCTTTAAAGTAGTAAGAATCGGAATAAGATTATCCTAATCCCTCTTCTTTTAATATTGCGTTAATTTCCTTTTTTGATATGGAAGATTGTTCACTTTTATCGTATATGGTTAGGAGAGTTATATTTTTGAGGTTTTCTGCTACCAAAATTTCGAAGTAAATTACCCGAAATCCACCGCTTATATTTAGTTTCGAATATATGGGTGAAATAGAGCGATATATTTATTTGAAAAGCTCGGTAATAGGTTTTACCTTCCCGGTTTTCATCTCTTTAATGGCAGTTTTAACCTCACGGTAAGTTTCGGCTTTTTGTATTTCTACCGATCCCTCTTTTTCCATCTCATTAATAAG
>Ga0209724_1003725_pt1 | contig 12306 bp, 14 predicted proteins | sample grotaG_FD_184143 | JGI IMG/M metagenome (GOLD analysis project Ga0209724, IMG submission 184143) | Glacier valley bacterial and archeal communities from Borup Fiord, Nunavut, Canada, to study Microbial Dark Matter (Phase II) -... | ecosystem: Environmental > Aquatic > Freshwater > Ice > Glacier ... | reverse complement strand
CCATCGAACAGGCAGCCAATTTTGCACCAAATGAATCGATTATCACTCTGTTCAAAAGCATGGATGAACTTCGTAAGAAATACCATGCTTTAACCCCAACCGGAAAGGATAAAGGAGATGATGAGCCCGGGAAAGAAGGAGATCAGAAATAAAACTTTAGGCTGAAGTATAATGAGAGAAGTGGTCTCAACAATTATTGGAGATCACTTCTATCTGATTATGAAATTAACTTAAATAACAATCTGTGAAAAATTGATTTTCAATGCGAATCTCTGTAATTTGTTATTGATATGCTTTTTAAGTAGTTTTGAATAAAAATAGATGGTATGATAGTTGAAAGAACAAATAATCAGATTGTTATTAAAGTTTCTCCGGATGTTGATTCTTTTGGATTTCAAAGAATCATGGACTACCTGGAATATCTTGAAATTACTTCAACGAGTAAAGCTACTCAGGAAAATGCCGATAAACTTGCTGATGAATTAAATGAAAATTGGTGGGCTAATAATCGGAATAAATTCATTAAATGACAATAATTGAAGTTCAACATGTAGAGAATAATGTGACTAAACCCATTACTTTTTTGTCAGCTATTCATATTTCCGAATCATTTTGGTTGAAAGCGGAACAATTGGTTTTTGATGTTGATCCAAAGGATACACCTTATGTGGCTTTCTCTATGTTTCTTAAAAGTAAAATTTGGTCCGGAGATAAAGTACTTCGAAACGGATTAATAAAGAAGGGATTTAAAAAAGTGATAACCACCGAAGAACTATTTGATTTAAGAGAATTAAGAATAAAAAACAGATAGAAATATGTTTACTTCTCAATCGTAATCCTTGCATCCACCGCCACAATTTTATTTCCGATACCCATCAATGGATTGATGTCCATTTCTTTAATTTCAGTTGCAAACCGGAGCATCGAGGATAATCTAACAATGATTTCAGCAAATTTCTCGCGATTTACACCCGGATGACCCCTGAAACCTTTAATAATGGGATAGGCCCTCAGATTTCGGATCATCGATAAAGCCTCATCGAACGAAAGCGGGGCAAGACCAGATGTCACATCTTTGAATACCTCCACAAATATTCCTCCGATCCCGCAAAGAATAACATGGCCGAATTTGGGTTCATATTTGGCGCCTAAAAACAATTCGGTTCCTTGTGCCTGTTCGGCAATCAGCACTGCCGTTGTTTCATGAATCGTCATCATACGATTAAATTCCAACCTTACAGATTCTTCTGAGCGAATGTTCAGCGAAACACCTCCCACATCTGTTTTGTGGATGGGGCCCACCACCTTCATTACTAAGGGAAATCCAATTTCATGGGCTGCTTCAATGGCTTCCTCTTCGGTCGTAACAACTCTTTCTTTTACATAGGGGATCGATGCAGCACTCAGTAATGCATGAATTTTATCGGGAGGCAGTTGACCTGTTTCGCAACTTTCGATGATGCGACGGATCTTTGGAACATCAACTCCTTCGAGCATAATACTTTCATCGGATGGGGCAGGAGTTCTGTAAACACGTGTTAATGCGCGACCCAGCAACACTTCATCGGGAAAATTCACATTTCCATGCGACAAAAAGTAAGCCAGGTCTTTTTTTACATTCATTACAGAAGGTAAAATCGGGTAGATTGGCTTTTTACACGTTTTCATCTTTTGATCGAGCACTTCATAAACATCTTTAACCGAAGTGAGTCCGGGACTTCCGAAGATAACTGCCATCCCATCAATCTCTTTGAAATCATTTTCACAGGCATCGATGATATCGCCCAATTGTTCGGCAGTCCCCGTCGCCAAAAAATCGACAGGATTTTCGACCGATGAACCTGCAAATAGTTTTTTACGAAGTTGTTCTTTTGCCGGAGAGTCGGGAAGATGCGGAATCGTTAATCCGCCGGCTTCGAGCGCATCGGTCAGCATTACTGCGGGTCCGCCTGCATGGGTAATGATGGCCATATTTTTCCCTTCGAGCTTCTTGTTCATGAAAATCCCGGCAACGGTTGTTAATTCTTCTCGTCCATAACATCTTACAATTCCCGCTTTGCGGAAAAGTGCCTCGACAGCCGAATCAGAATTTGCCAATGCGCCTGTATGCGACGAAGCTGCACGGCTTCCTGCCTGCGAACTGCCCGCTTTGATGGCTGCCAATCTGAAACCTTTGTTTACAAGTGACCTTGCATGATAAAGGAATTTGTCAGGATTGGCAATCGACTCAATATATAATAGTTTAACGCGCGAAAAAGATTCCTCTTCGGCATTTTGATTCCAATATTCCAATACTTCTTCAACACCAATCTGAGCAGAATTCCCCACAGAGATCACACGCGAGAAGTGCAATCCTTTTGGGATCGCCGATTCCATAATAAATACGGCCGTTGCCCCTGATCCGGATACAAAATCGCAACCACATGATTCGAGTTTAGGGATCGGGGTTGTAAAAACACCCGCATAATTTGGGGTAAGCATTCCAATGCAATTGGGGCCGATTAAACATCCGCCGGTTTTATTTACGCTGGCAGTCATTTGTTTTTCGAGGATTTCACCCTCCGCGCCCATCTCGCTAAATCCACCTGAAATCACGATAAAAGCTCGCACATTCTTTTGTGTGGCGAGTTTCTCAACCATTTCGGGACAAATTTTAGCGGGGATTGCAAGGATGGCCAGATCGATCTGAGGCAGATCGTCAAAATTATTGAAGGTGATAACCCCTTGTATATTCGGATCGGTTGGATTAAAAGCGAATAGCTGTCCCTTATATTCGTGTTCGATGAGGTTTTTAAGGATTTTACCTCCTGGTTTGGTGATATTATTGGATGCTCCAATGACTACAATACTTTCGGGAGCCAGCAATTGTCTGTTTAACATGATCTTCTATCCGATTAGTTTTTTCCGAAATCAAACGTACTCGAAAATTGGACAATTACAAATGAATTGAATCAGTGTATGAAAAAAAAGGTGGTGATGAATTAACAAGCATCTTAAGTGATTTTTAATTGCAATTGAATTTGTTCATTTGAGAACAATCAATATAGCAAGAAAGAATAACCATGTATTATATTTTGAGATTTTTGAATTGCCATGGTATTTATGTCGTGCGTAGTTGAATAAAGAAAGCAAACAAGGCTTTAGCCCAATTTGAGATTTAGTCATATTATCATATGGTGTTATTTCTGTAGTTTGAATCTGCGGCACATTCAGATGAATTGTTTCAATTGGCCTTTGCAGATGTGCCTCCTACTGTTGTGCCATTGTTTACCCCGGGTTGTGTCGTTCCTCCTTACCCGGGGTTATTAATATTTTACCCTTTCAGGGTATGGTTTTCAATCCTCTGGGTTATGGCATTTCAATACCTGAATTATTTTAGTAAAAAGATACGTGAGTGATCCGTAAATCTCCTGTTCACATTTTCTAATTGTCGAATTTACAAATTGTCTCATTACCTTAATGCCAAATTATATTTCCTAATTTTGGGCAATGGAAAATGGAGAACAGAAGATATTTGTCTGGTGCAACTTTACGGAAGGGATGAATGATGCAATTATACATGGAATGATGATTGCGATAACGCTACGTAAAGAGCTTTGTCTCTTTCACCTTTTAGATAAAAGCGTTCATGAAACGATTGAGATCGCAGAAGCCCGTCTGAGGGGAGTTGCTGCAAAGATTTCGCCACTAATGTCAACGGTTTCAGTTAAATATTTTGTAAAAGATCAGTCGATTAAGCTTAGTCTCGATCAGTTGGCACAGTTGTATGAATGCCTCGTACTTGTGGCACATAAAGGTTCTGTTCCGCAACTCTTACCGGTTTTAGAATATGCTGCCTTCCCTTTTTTATTTGTTTCGGCTAAAACAAATATTGAACCGATCTACAAACGAATTGTTGTGCCGGTTGGCTATATGAAAAAAAGCAAGGATCTTGCTTTATGGGCCAGTTATCTGGGGCGACATAACGGTGCAATGATTGATATTTTTATTGCGGAAGAAGGATGGAAGGCCGATCAGCAAGTTGTCACAAACAATATCTTTTCCATTAAAAGGCTTTACGGGAAATTCCGGTTCCCTTTTCAGGTCGTCGAAAGTCACACTTCAACCTGGAAATTACAAAAAGCTGCGCTTCAACATGCACTTGGACTGAAATCGGCGATGTTGATTGTGTCTGCAAGTTTTAAACCAACCATCATCGATTCGCTGCTTGGACTCACTGAAAGAAAGGTAATTAGTAAATCGGAAGACCTTTCGGTGATGTGTGTGAATTCGCAGCAGGATTTTTATACATTCTGTGGTTAAACAGTAATCGTATTTATTAAACTGCATGTGTGCATGTAATTTAATATTAGCCGATTCGGAGCCTTTTCTCTAAATTTATATTCAATATAAATAGCGTCTAATTGCCACGATTGGGAAAAAAATTCTATGAAAGGAGATAGCGAATTGTTTAAATTGATACATTTGCCGCTTCAAATCCAAAGTAAAAAAGGTCAGGTAATTTCATGGCCAACTGAGTTAGATAAATAATTTAAATATGGAAAGTAGCGCACTTTTAGTATTTTTTCTGGCGGCAATAACCCTTGTGGGATTGGCCATGCTTTTCTCCAGTTATGTTCCCCCAACTTCAAAAAATTCAGCAAAATTTGAACCATACGAATGTGGTATTGAAACTGTTGGTGATGCCTGGCTTCAATACACCGTTGGTTATTATCTGTTTGCAATTTTGTTTCTTATTTTCGATGTGGAAACTATTTTCCTTTTTCCATGGGCAATCGCAATGAGAACTGCTGGTATCGCCGGATTTGTTGAAATTCTGATCTTCTTTGCGATTTTAGGATTGGGTCTGTTGTATGGTTGGAAAAAACATGCTTTGAGATGGGAATAAAAAATAAAAAAGAATTCGAGAAGAACGATTACCCCATTATCGCTGAATACGAAGGTGGAGGTATCATGTTGGCCTCGCTCGATGCTATGGTTAATTGGGCAAGATCCAATTCCTTATGGCCACTTACTTTTGGTACACGTTGTTGTGCGATCGAATTTATGTCGGCTGGTGCTTCACGTCATGATATGGCCCGGTTTGGTGCCGAAGTTGCGCGTGCTTCACCGCGTCAGGCTGATTTGCTGGTTATTTCGGGAACAATTAATTATAAAATGGCTCCGGTATTGAAGCGTTTGTACGATCAGATGGCTGATCCAAAGTATGTAATTGCTTTGGGTGGTTGTGCAATATCGGGCGGACCCTTTTTCTATAACTCTTATGCAATTGTAAAAGGGGCGGATCATATTATTCCGGTTGACGTTTATGTTCCAGGATGTCCGCCAAGGCCTGAGGCTTATCTTTATGGTCTTATGCAATTACAAAAGAAGATCATGCGTCAGAAAAATTTTGGAAAGGTAAAGTATTCGGAAGCGAAGCCTATTATTTCTGATAAAACGTCAATTTAAATTACAGGTCAAATGACTAATGACGAATTAAAAACAGTTTTGACTGAGCGATTTCCCGCTGCAGAGATTAAACAAGGATTTCAGTATGTTGAGATGACAGTAAAGGCTGAAGATCTTCATGAGATCGCAGTTCAGTTAAAGCAAACAGATGAATTCTATTTTGATTATCTTATTTGCCTTACAGGAGTAGATTATCCCGAAAACATGGAAATCATCTACCATCTTGAATCTATTAAACACCGTCATGTTATGGTGCTTAAGGTTAGAACTGCCGACCGGGTTAATCCGGCAATTGATACAGTAAGCGATGTTTGGATTACTGCAAAATATCACGAGCGTGAAGCTTATGATTTGCTTGGAATTCATTTCAACAATCATACCGATTTACGCCGCCTTTTTCTGGAAGACGGATGGGGATTTCCCCTTCGAAAAGATTATGTGGACGAAGTAAGAATTGTAGAACGATAGATATATGTCCGAAATAAAAGAGGTCATTGTAAAAACCGACAGGATGGCTACCGACAGGTACCAGGTTAATATGGGTCCACAGCATCCTTCTACGCATGGAGTGTTACGATTACTCGTTACGCTGGAAGGAGAGAAAGTTCTTAATGTTCAGCCTCACACAGGTTACATCCATAGCGGCATTGAGAAAATGTGCGAAGCGCTTACTTACCCGCAAATTATTCATCTGACAGACCGAATGGATTACCTTTCGGCTCATATGAGTAACGAAGCGGTTGCTTTGTGTGTCGAAAATGCGCTGCAGGTTGAAGTTTCCGACCGTGTCAAATACATTCGTACCATTATGGATGAGCTGACACGTCTTGCTTCACATCAATTGTGGTGGTGTGTTTATGGAATGGATTTGGGAGCGCTTACTACCTTTTTCTACGGACTTCGCGACCGCGAATTGATCCTCGATATTTTTGAGGAGACTTGTGGCGCAAGAATGACGGTGAGCTACAATACACCGGGGGGATTGATGTTTGATATTCATCCCAATTTTCAAAAGCGGGTTAAAGATTATTTAAAATATTTCAAAACAAAACTTCCTGAATACGATGAATTGCTTTCGGGTAATGTAATCATGCGCGAGCGTACCGAAGGTATTGGTTATCTCACGCTGGAGGATGCAATTGATTTTGGGGTAACCGGTCCATCCGGAAGAGCTTCCGGCTTTTCGAACGACATTCGTAAACACCAACCTTACAGCGCTTATCCTTTTGTCAAATTTAATGAGATTCTTGATCATCGCTGCGATTCACTGGCGCGGTATGAAGTCAGAATTAAGGAAATGTGGGAATCAATATCCATTATCGAACAATTAATCGATAATATCCCTGAAGGCGATTACGCCTTAAAGATGAAGGGAGTTATGAAGCTCCCGGAAGGAGAATTTTATCAAAGGGTTGAAACAGCACGCGGCGAGTTCGGCGTATTTATTATAAGCGACGGAAAGAAAAATCCTTATCGCTTAAAATTCCGATCATCAGGTTTCTCAAATCTCTTTGCGCTTAATAATATGGCGAAAGGTCATAAAATCGCTGACCTTGTCGCGATTATGTCGACGCTCGACCTTATCATTCCCGATATCGACCGGTAATAATTGAAGATCAACACTGACGCTAAAGATATTTTCAATATGGCTTTTAATATTTACGACTTTACAACGTTGACCCACGATATTCATGTGGGATTGGCTGAAAGTTTTTCACCTTTTCTCGCCACAACCATTGAGTGGGTAATTGTAGGGGTTGTTTACCTTATATTCGTTGCACTCTTTGGATTGTTTTTGGTTTACGCCGAACGAAAAGTTTGCGCTGCATTTCAACAACGACTCGGGCCTAACAGAGTTGGCCCCTGGGGTATTTTCCAAACAATAGCCGACTTTATAAAATTGTTGATGAAGGAGTTGATCATGCCCCGCAAGGCCGATTGGTTTCTTTATAACATTGCTCCTTTCATTGTAATCATTGCTTCTTTTCTTGCAATAGCTGTGTTACCATTTGCACCGGGTCTTCAATCACTCGATTTTGACATTGGTGTCTTTTACCTGACTGCTGTTTCATCTGTAGGTGTGATTGGTATTTTGCTGGCAGGCTGGTCGAGTAACAACAAATTTTCGATCATCGGTGCCATGCGTAGTGGTGCACAGATTCTAAGCTATGAACTTTCTGTCTCGCTTTCACTTTTAACGATGGTTGTGTTTGCCGGATCAATGCAATTCTCAACAATTGTAGAAGGGCAGCGCGATGCATGGTTTATATTTTCGGGACATATTCCTGCAATCATTGCATTTGTGATCTTCCTGATAGCAGGTACTGCAGAAACAAACCGCGGGCCATTTGACCTTGCAGAAGCAGAATCGGAACTGGTTGCCGGTTTCCACACCGAGTATTCAGGTATTAAATTTGCAATGTTCTTTCTTGCAGAATACATCAATCTTTTCATTATTTCAGCTGTTGCAGCTACCGTATTTTTAGGAGGCTGGATGCCGTTACATTTCGGCAATTTCGAATCCTTCAATCATATCATGGATTTTATTCCACCGATCGTTTGGTTTTTCATGAAGGTACTTACTGTTATTTTTATCATCATGTGGTTTAAATGGACGTTCCCCCGCTTACGTGTTGACCAAATCCTTACCCTTGAGTGGAAATACCTGTTGCCAATCAACCTGGTCAATATTTTACTGATGGCGCTTGTTGTATTGACCAAATTTCATTTTTAACTGAATAATAGGCAAATATGAAGTCTTTTATCGAATATATCGTTTCAATATTTAAAGGTGTCTGGACGCTTTTAGTCGGGATGAAAGTTACCGGAAAGTATGTCTTTACGCCATGGAAACATGTCACACATAAGTATCCCGAAAATCGCGAAACGCTTGTGATGTTTGAACGTTTTCGTGGCGAAGTGATTATGCCGCATGATGCAAACAACGAACACAAATGTACCGGTTGCGGAATTTGCGAGCTCAACTGCCCGAATGGCTCGATTGAGATTATTTCCAAATCGGTTGTTACAGCTGACGGTAAGAAAAAACGAATGATTGATCAGCATATCTATCACCTTGGAATGTGTACACTTTGCAATCTTTGTGTGAAGGCTTGCCCGACCGGAGCGATTGTAATGGGACAGAAGTTCGAACATGCGGTATGGGATCGTTCAGAACTTACCAAAGTTTTGAACCAACCTGGTTCGAAGATGTCGGAAGGTATTAAAGAATAAATATAAATTCTGCATTTCAATTTAATTCAGAATTAAAAGAATACGAACTATGGTTAATGAAGTAATGTTTTATCTGATTGGCACGATGATCCTGATTTTTTCGGTATTGACTGTTACAACCAGGAGAATTTTAAGGGCTGCTGTTTATCTGTTGTTTGTCCTGATTTCGACAGCCGGATTATATTTCATGCTGAATTATAATTTCCTTGCAGCTGTTCAGTTGACTGTTTACGCCGGGGGTATTGTGGTATTGATCATCTTTTCGATCCTCCTTACAAGTCATTTAAGCGAGCGGGCTGTGATTGCTCCGCTGAAGCAAAGTATTTTGTCAGCGCTGGCGACTTTAGCGGGTGCAACTTTAACTTTGATGACCATCTTAAGGTTTGCCTTTGTTCCCAATCCTGGTGTTGATCCTCAGTTCAATATGACTGACATCGGTAATTCAATGGTTTCATATAATCGTGATGGTTATGCACTTCCTTTTGAAGTAATCTCCATCCTTTTACTCGCATCCATGATTGGTGCCATCGTTGTGGCAAAGAAGGAAAGAAAAATAAAAGAATAGTATTCAAATAGTAATTTGAATTTAAGATATTTAGATAATTCAATTGTCATATGATCCAAAACATTCCGCTCAGCTATTTTTTAGTAATCAGTACATTGATGTTTTTTATTGGCATCTATGGTTTTCTGACTCGCAGGAACCTGATTACAATGTTGATGTCTATCGAGTTAATTCTGAATTCAGTCAATATCAATTTTGTGGCGTTTAACCGCTATCTCTATCCACAACAATTGCAGGGGCATTTCTTTATGCTGATTGTCATTGCTGTGGCTGCTGCCGAGTCTGCTGTCGCTATTGCAATCATCATTAATATATATCGCAATTTTAAATCTGTTGACGTTGAAAATGTCGACGAAATGAAATACTGAAAATTTAATAACCGAAAAGAGAATCATCAGTTATGGCCGATTATACTTACACATTACTCATTCCGCTGATCCCGCTTTTTGTTTTTTTGCTGCTGGGTTTGACGGGGCATAAAATGAAACCGCTTGTTTCCGGATTAATTGGATCAACAGGTCTGGGGATTTCAGCGATCTTATCTTATGCAACTGCTTTTAAATACTTTATTGGATCACATGTTGCCGGAACAGGGTACGCTTCCATAAAAGGTTTCGAAGTTTCATGGCTTCATCTGACGGATAAGCTAACAATTCACTTAGGTGTGCTGATTGATCCGATTTCGGTGATGATGCTTGTTGTTATCACGACCGTATCGTTGATGGTGCACATCTATAGCATCGGCTATATGAAAGGTGATCCGGGTTTTTACCGTTTCTTCTCTTTCCTCTCCTTATTTAGTTTCTCAATGTTAGGATTGGTGCTTGCAACCAATATATTCCAGATGTATATTTTCTGGGAACTTGTTGGGGTATCGTCCTTCCTTTTGATCGGATATTATTACGAGAAGCCGAGTGCAGTTGCTGCATCGAAAAAGGCTTTTATTGTGACACGGTTTGCTGACCTTGGTTTCCTGATCGGAATCCTGATGTTGTCTTTCAATACCGGAACATTCGATTTCCAGACATTAACTGATCCAAACGGACCCGCAATTGCATCGGCCGGAGGAGCTGCCTTCATGGGCATGTCAGTATTAACATGGTCACTGATTTTTATATTTATTGGTGGTGCCGGTAAATCAGCAATGTTTCCATTCCATATATGGTTGCCCGATGCAATGGAGGGTCCAACTCCGGTTTCTGCATTGATTCATGCTGCGACAATGGTTGTTGCCGGCGTTTATTTGGTAGCCCGTCTTTTCCCTGTTTACGCACTTGGCGCACCCGATGCACTGATGGTTGTTGCATGGGTTGGAGGTTTCTCTTCGATCTTTGCGGCTGTGATTGCCTGTACACAAACAGATATTAAAAGGGTTTTGGCCTTTTCAACAATGTCGCAGATTGGTTACATGATGCTTTCCCTTGGAGTTTCCGGTTACGGAGGCGAAGAAGGTTTGGGTTTCATGGCCTCCAACTTCCACTTATTTACCCACGCCATGTTTAAAGCTTTGTTGTTCCTTGGAGCAGGAGCCGTTATTCATGCCGTTCATACCAACGAAATTGGTGGTATGGGAAATTTACGGAAGCATCTTCCGATTACTCATATTACTTTTCTGATTGCCTGTGTTACAATCGCAGGTATACCTCCATTCTCAGCGTTTTTCAGTAAAGATGAAATTTTGACTGCAGCGTTTCACAGTAATAAACTGCTGTTTGCCATTGAATACATTGTTGCCGGTTTAACTGCCTTCTATATGTTCCGCTTGTATTATGGAATATTCTGGGGAAAGAATACGCAATACCATCACACACCTAAAGAATCTCCTTTGGTGATGACAATACCTTTGATGATACTCGCATTTGGATCTGTGTTTGCTGGATTTATCCCCTTCCATTCGCTGGTTACATCCGATGGATTACCATTTGAGACAAAAATTGATTGGTTGATTGCAATACCTTCCGTACTGATCGGTGTGTTAGGAATTGTCGTTGCAACGGTCATGTATAAGAAAGAAAATACACTTCCGGATAAAGTGGCCGGAACGTTTAAACATCTTTATAAATGGGCTTACCATAAATTCTATTGGGATGAGATCTATTTGTTTGTTACTCGTAAAATTATCTACCGCCATATATCAGAACCGATTGCCTGGTTCGATCGCCATGTGATTGATGCTACAATGAATGGCGTTGCTGGTATTGTTCAATATACCTCGTATGCCATTAAGGGATTTCAATCGGGCAGACTTCAGCAATATGCTTTCGTATTTGTCAGTGGAACCGTTGTTCTCGTTCTCATTTTTGTTTATCTTGTATAAGAAACTGAATTTAAGATGAATATACTGAATTTATTTATAATTGTCCCCGTGCTTACGGTCTGCGGAATTATGCTGACCAAGGATTTAAAGCAATCGCGACTGGTCTCAGCGATAGGGATGGGCGTTCAACTTATTTTGGCGTTTGTATTGGTCTATCTTTACCTTTCTGAACGGAGTGCCGGAAATACAGAAACGATGCTTTTCATGTACGACGCACTTTGGTTTCCTGCGCTGAATATCCATTATGCACTTGGTGTCGACGGTATTTCTGTTGCAATGATTGCACTTACGGGTATTGTCGTCTTTGCGGGAATCTTTGCTTCGTGGAAAATGGAATATCTTCCGCGTGAGTTTTTTATCTCGCTGATTGTTCTGGCCACCGGAGTTTACGGATTCTTTATTTCGATCGACCTGTTCACAATGTTCCTCTTTTATGAGTTAGCGGTGATCCCGATGTATATCTTAATTGGAATCTGGGGAACCGGTCCGAAAGAGTATTCGGCAATGAAACTGACGTTGATGCTGATGGCTGGCTCTGCGATGTTGATGGTTGGTATCCTTGGAATCTATTTCTATTCTGCACCTGCAGGAAGTCCATTGACATTTAACCTGATGGAGATATCCAAAGTTCATATTCCGATAGAAATGCAACGTTTCCTGTTTCCATTCACCTTTGTTGGTTTTGGAATACTTGGTGCGCTGTTTCCCTTCCATACATGGTCACCCGATGGACATGCTT
>Ga0209724_1003724_pt1 | contig 12308 bp, 11 predicted proteins | sample grotaG_FD_184143 | JGI IMG/M metagenome (GOLD analysis project Ga0209724, IMG submission 184143) | Glacier valley bacterial and archeal communities from Borup Fiord, Nunavut, Canada, to study Microbial Dark Matter (Phase II) -... | ecosystem: Environmental > Aquatic > Freshwater > Ice > Glacier ... | reverse complement strand
GTGATACCACCAGCACTTTCAGTATTTCCTCGAACAAACTGGCGGTTAGTAACGCCTCCACCTCAACCCTGTCCTGGAAGGATGCTTTTGGGGCTGACCAGGAAGCTAGTGTAACCCTCAGCACCATCCAGGCCAGTAGCGGGATGCTGGCTTTGGGACTCAAGGCTCAGGATAATACTCAATGTAATAACCTTCAGGTGCGCTATTTGCCGGGTAGCAATAAAGTGCAAGTATTCGCCTGTAGCAGCGGCACTTCTACCCAGCAAGGGGCGGATATTTCGGTCGGTTTCGCGGCTGGGGACAAGTTTGGGGCTAGAGCCAAATCCAATGGCACCGTCGAGGTCTACAAAAACGGGACGCTGGTGGGCAGTGTCACAGTAGCAGGAAGTTGGCCTTATTTGGCTCTGGGTGGCAAGATTGGGTTAGGGGCCAGTAATGCCAGTGGTACCATTTTTGACGATTTTGGGGGTGGCAGCCTACCGACCCCACCCGCCGCTTCCAGTGAGAGTTACAGCTACGACACCATCGGCAACCTGACCACTAAAGCCGGGGTGAATTACAGCTACCCCACCGCTGGACAGGCTCGACCCCACACCCCCAGCTCGGTAGCCGGAGTGAACCGCACCTACGATGCCAATGGCAATCTGACAGGTGGGGACAGCCGCATCTACACCTGGAATTACGACAATAAGCCCAGCAGCGTCACCGGGATAGATGGGGTGCAGGAGCAATATGGCTACGACGGGGACACCAACCGGGTTTATCGCAGCAGGAATGGCATCACGACCTTCTACCTGGGGCAGTGGGAAGAGGACAGCACCGGGGTCAAGAAGCAGTATTACTCCTTTGGTGGCAGCACCGTAGCAATGCGGGACAGTCTGGGCAACCTGACCTACCTGCACAGCGACCACCTAGGGAGTGTGAGCCTCGCCACCACCAGCAATGGCAACATCGCCAGCCAGCAATATTTCGACCCCTGGGGCAAGGTCAAGAGTGGGGGAATAGGGCAAACCAGCCTCAACTACACCGGGCAAAGACTTGATGGCACGGGACTACTGTATTACAATGCCAGATACTATGACCCAGCTTTGGGTAAGTTCCTCACCCCTGATACAGAAATACCAGGAGCAGACTCACAGAACCAAAATCGTTATACCTACGTCAGGAATAACCCCCTTAGACTCACTGATATAACTGGACACGCTGCTGAAGATGTTATAAATGCGGCTCAGGAGCGACTAAAAGCACAAGTATCCAATCTTGACGCTAAGGTTAAGAACGGTGGGGGCGCGCAGGCACAAAACGAACTTGATGCCGTTAATCAAAATGTAAATTATCTTTTAAATAGAGAAGTCTCTCCTGAAGATAAAGCATCATTTTGTGACTTCATGTCTAAAATTCAAGCTGGTACTATAATGAATTACACGGGTGTTCCACTATTACCCTGGGAGAACCATACTGCAATAGGTATTGACGAAGGTATAATGATGCAAGCACCCAATATAGGTTCGACTGTTAACTGTTTATCTGCCTTTACACTTTGGACTGCTGAAAATTATCATATGGAACATGTTAGTTTGTATGAGGTACCTGGTATAACTGCTCAACAGAGACAAAAGGCCGCCGATTTTGCACGTAAGCAGTTTGGCAAACCTTATAATTGGGTTTTGGCTGATACTAATTATGATAGTTTTTATTGTACAAAGTTAGTTGTTTCCGCTTTGCAAGAGGCTGGTGTAAAATTTTACCATCCTGGTATTGATGAGTTATTAGGTTTGGAAGCCGGTAATAATGAATTCAATCCCTGGAATATTGCGGATGCTAAAGTAGATGCTGGAGAAGGTAAAAAAGATTTACAAAAAACTTATGATGGTAGTAAGGATTATCATAAAAAATAAATGATTTGTAATTTGCAAAGATTGAAAAAGTTGAGGCTTGAGTTTTTGAAGCTTTTTTGGCTTCATTCTCTAGTCCTTGCGACGCAACCTAATTGAGTGGAATGCCCATATGGACAAAATTGGCTAAATACCCATCGCTTGCAGCGGGACGGTCTTATTCGTTAGGTATTAAATGCGAAAAATAATAATTATAGCTATTAGTTTAGTAGCTCTTATTTTGGTCAGTTGGTTTGGGATAAACTGGTTTGTGACAGATGTCCTTTCTTCTGCTAAACTTGAGGGGTTCAAGGGTGATTTAGTCAAAGTAGCTTGGTCGCCAGATGGGAAAATCCTGGCAACAGCAGCTAAAGGAGATCTTTCTGTTCGCTTATGGTCCCCAGACGGCAAGTTAGTTGATACCATCACTGACCCAGATTGGTACTCGGTTTATGATTTTGCTTGGTCGCCAGATAGCAAACTCATTGCGGTTTCACCTGCTTTAAGAGTTTTAGCTATTGTAAATATCGAAAACAAAACTAAAATTAAGCTGGTAGGTCATACTTCTTATGTGACGAGTGTCGCTTGGTCACCTGATGGAAAAACCCTTGCCAGTGGTTCAGTCTCTAATAATGATAAAACTATAAGGTTATGGAGTAAAGACGGAAGCCCCCTAGCTACTCTCGAAGGACATATAGATGGCATAACAGGTTTAGCCTGGTCGCCGGATGGTAAAATCCTGGCTAGTGGTTCTGCTCAGGGGAAAGACGGCACGGTTAAATTATGGACTGAAACAGGTGAATTAATCACAACCTTAAACGCAGATGGAACTAACTATGCTGGTAGTTTGAGTTGGTCGCCAGACGGTAAAACCCTGGCATTGGGTGTCAGCGAGAATTATTTAGGATTATGGAATAGAGAAAGTCAGTCATTAGATACAATAAGCATACCAAAATTGCTTGGAGAGTTGGCTTGGTCACCAGATGGGACAAAATTAGTTGGAGGATTTGGAGATGGTACAATCCGCTTATGGGATAAGCAGGGTAAGCTTTTAGTCCAAAATAAAAGACAAAAAAATATTGTTTCTCAAATGGCCTGGTCGCCAGATGGTCAAATGTTCGCTAGTGCCTCCTGGGATAAGACTATCGTTATTTGGGACTCAAATGGCAATTTCAAACAAGCTTTAGAAGGTCACACTACAAATGTTGAAACTATCGCTTGGTCGCCAGATAGTACAAAACTAGCCTCTGGGTCACGGGACAGAACCGTTAGAATTTGGAAAATCAAATAAATCTTTTGAACTGAAATCAGAACAAATAAGTAATTCCAATTCTCCCCCAACTCGGTAGCGGGGGTGAACCGCACCTACGACCTCAACGGCAACCTGACCGGGGGTGACAGCCGCAATTACACCTGGAACTACGACAACAAACCCTCAAGTGTCACCGGGATAGATTTGGTGCAGGAGAATTATCTGTATGACGCTGACACCAACCGGGTTTACCGCACCCGGAATGGCATCACCACCTTCTACCTGGGACAGTGGGAAGAGGACAGCACTGGGGTTAAGAAACAATATTATTCCTTTGGTGGCGGCACCGTAGCGATGCGGGACAGCCTGGGCAACCTGACCTATCTGCATAGTGACCATCTGGGGAGTGTGAGCCTTGCCACCACCAGTGGGGGTAACATCGGGTAGAAACATAAATCGGGCAAAAAGAGTTGGTAAGGGTTACATTAATTTATTTTCAAGCTCAAATTGCCGTTTTCGGCTTACGAGTTGGCCCGAAAAACCAAAAAAAGGCTAGAATAAATAAGGCTCTGCAATAAGCACATTCTCCTTAGCGAATCTTTCTGTCTAACTTATGTTCCTACCCGGTCTTGGGTGATAGTCACAGAAATTAGTATCTTCCGCTAAACTTAAATGTTCTAAAAAGCTTCTTTAACACTCCAGTTTAGAACATTTGCTCGATACGTTAAAACCTGTTCCATTGCTACTCAAGAGCGAATACCCTGTGTGTTTTATATTTGGTTTTGAGCTGGTGGTGACTTCCTGAATCCTTCCGGGTGCTGGCCTCGACTCCTAGCAAACAAGTCACGGCGGTATTGTTCACCAGCGGCGGTCAAGCTGCCTGCCTGACAGATATAAGAATCTGAAAGTTTAGTTTGCAATCGGCGAGCTGAATCTTCGGCAAAAGGGCCGTATGGCGTTCCCTCATCATCAAAAACCCAGTAATCCACTTTGGGTTGTTTCCGGCTCTTGGTTGGTCGAGGGGATTGCACTGGTAGTGTTTGCGATTGTTGGCGTTTTCTCTCGCCCTGGATTCGCTGTGAAGTTCGGCCACGTTCGGCGGCAGTGGTGTCTAACAAATCGTTGAAAATTTCGGGTGGTACCTCCAGGGCGGTGGCAAGTTTGATTAAGGTGGTTTGTTGGGCTTTACGGCGGTCATTCTCAAGCTGGCTTATGGCAGATGGGTCAACATTCGCTTTTGCTGCCAGTTGCCGCACGCTTAATCCTCGCCTGGTACGCTGTTCTTTTAGGCTGTTCATTATCTGGTTGTCTCCGGCGTAGTGTTTACGATTGTTGGCGATATTATAGGCGGCACGGGGAAGATACGGCAAATAAAACACTTCTAGCTTTTCACCTATGATAACGCCGTAGAATATAGCTGTAGTATAAAGCAGTCTAGCCAGGGAATTATTTAGGGCTAAATAAATAGCCCGTGTCTGAAAAACTGTCTGAAAACTACTGTCTGACTGTCTGACAGGTTCAAAATGAGACTCTTTCAGTCAGTCAGACACCTCGCCGGTTAATCCTAAGTTTCTGATTAGCTGCTCGGCTTGATACCTTGTCACCCCCAGAGCAACGGCCAATTTCCTGACACTATTCGCCCCTTCTTTCCATGCAAGTGCCGCCCTATCTTCAAGGGATTGCCCTCCGCCGTCCCGCGCTACGGTGGTTTTAGGGCTGGGAGGTGTAATAACACCACCGTCATAAATCAAGGGGTTTGTAGGGCTTCCTGTAAGGTGGGCTAAATCTTCCCCGGTTAAGTTGGGGATTGCCACTATTCCCGGCTCGACAATCCCGGCTAACACGGCCCGCCCTGGCTCTAATGTTTCCAATAACTTAGCGGTTTCCTTGTCCAGTCCGGCCCGTTGTCCTTCGGCGTTGGAAGTCTTGAAAACGTAACGGCTTGATAAGGCATCCCTGACAAGTCGCCCGTTAAATTGCGCTGCTGGAAGTCCCTGCCCGGATATAAGTGCGAACATGCCAACCTTCCGCCCTTCTAAAACTACTCGCCCGATTGCTCCCCCTGCCGCTTTGCTACTGAGGGCTATAACTGGTAGCTCGTCACAAAGGGCAAGCATAGGCGTAAAATCCCGCTTACCTTCCCGGCGTTGCTCTAATCGGGTTTCTAGTTCCTGCACCATCCAGGCGGCGGCGGTGTTAAGTTCCTCGCCGCTCGATGCCTCAAAGTCAACGGGTGCGCCTGTCACATCTTCTAATATGCTACCGTGAGGGTCGAGGACTAACGCTCTCCCCCCGGCGGTAACAACCTGCCAGAATATGAACCTGAGTAGGGTGCTTTTGCCCTGGCCCGGTCTGCCAGCAATCCCCACTGATAACAGGTCTGAAACTGCGCCGTATATTGGCCCTGCCAGATTGAAGCCTAATAACATTCGTTGTCTGGTCGGCCTCCATCCCCCGGCTACCAATTCCGCAAGACTGGGGGCGGTTGGTAGGGCGGTGGGCGGTAATTCTGTCACCGAGATAGGGTTAACAATCTGGGGGCGGGCCGTGTCGCTGCCGGTGGTGATATGAGGACTATAGGTAAAGCTTTGGGGGGTTGGCTGGGCATAGTTTCCTGGCTCCAACACAATAACACCGTATTGGGTTATCCGGGCGGGGTAGTTGCCCTGGAAGTCTGGGTATAGGGTTACTTGCTCCATATCCCTTTTATGCTGGGCCTGTCGCTGCGTTTCCTTCCCTCTGGCAATTGCAAGCCAGAATACAAGGATAGCGGCGGGTATCATGAGGGCAAAGGTAAACACTGCGAAAAGAGCAGCTAAGATTAGCCCTAACTCGTTGGTATTCATTTGGTTTAGTCCTTCTGGTGACTATCCCAAAGCTGTCATAGGGGCGCGTCAATCGCATGATATAATTGCGCTGCTCTGCTGCCCGTTCTGGCGGGCTTTGGGGGATTGGCCCTAAAGGTGCTAGTAACACCAGTAGAGCCTCGTTATTTATTCGGCCTGTTGTAACTGTTCTCTGATGGCCTTAATCTTTTCTGGGCCTCCCGGCTCTCTTACCACCTCGGCAAGTAGGGCAAGGGCAATATCACAAACCTCTGAGTCGTCCTTAATTCGTATCCTGGCGCGTGTCCCTAATTCCAACACGGCATCATTTAGGCTATTTAACCCTGCATCGGTCAAGTAAAATGTTTTCTTTACTTTGGTTATCCCTCTCGGCCTCCCTCCTGGGTTTCTGGTAGTTAGTGACGTAATTGCGGTATTTGCGGCAAATACTGCATTATCATTAGATTGTTCCTCCACCACTGGCGCGGATTTTGGCTTGAAATTAAAGCTACTTCTAACGTTGTCGGGCATGCCTTTTGCCATTGGTTTATACTCCCGCTTTCTCAATTACAAAGGTGGATAGGGTTTGCCAGTAGGGGGCTTCGGCTTCTCCGGCTGGTCGCTGCTCCGCGCTGGCCCGCAAGTATTCCACCCTGTCGGGTAATGGTGGGCGGCATAACTCCCCAAACTGCTCCTGCAAGATGGCTAATGCATCCTGTTCAATCTTTCGGTTTGCCGTGTACATGGTCGGGATTACTGCCAGAATCTTAAGGCTCTGGTTTATCTCCTGAACCATTCCCAAAGTATTGATAAAGTCCTGGAGGCCCTGCAATGCCATTATCTGACACTGACACGGCACTATGACCCCCTGAGCCGCAACCAGGGCGTTTAGGGTTAGCCTATCAAGGTTGGGCGGGGTGTCCAGTAGGATAAAATCAAACTCACCCGCTATTGAGTTTAGAGCTTTCTTTAGTAGCCCGTTCGGGTTTATGTTGGTAGCGATTTCCTGAGAAATGGGGGCAAGCCTAATTGATGTGGGGATAATAGCAAACGTCTCGCTCTGCCTTAAAATCTCAGCCTTTCCATTTTTGAATAAATCGAATGTTCCCCCGGCTAGTTCGTTGGGGTCTATCCCGACCCCCTTTGTTAAACTGGCCTGGGGGTCAAGGTCTACCAATAACACGCGCTTTCCTGCGGCGGCTAGTGCTGCCCCTAGATTTATGGTAGTGGTAGTTTTACCGACTCCCCCTTTTTGGTTGGCAATGGCGATAATCACGCTATTAACTCCTGTGCTGTAAACACTTCTAAAAATATAGAGAAGTATTTACCGCAATAACTCTAATAACTGTTAAGACGTTCTTGAGGTTATTGTAGCTTTTATAATTAAAGCTGTCAATAAAGTAACAACGGTAAAAGTTTCAGGATACCAAAGCATTGATTAGAAATGGCAATTGAGCTTTTAAATTGCTTAACTTGTATAGCCTAATCAATGGCTCTTTTTATAAGTATTTCAGATTCTAAAGAACTGATAAAGGCGTTTATTACACTACGTGTAATAGTGTAATTGACAAGAAATCAAATTGGTAGTAACATGTCCGCATGTTCGTAATAGAATTTGCTGATAAAAATCTTGATCGATTGGAGACTGACCCGAGTTTTACGAATGGGTTACAGCGACCTTTAGTTCGCGCTTTTCGCAAAGTGATGCAAGCACTTCGCGCGGCAAATAACGAACTGGATCTTTATAACTCGAAAGGATTGCATTACGAAAAATTGAAAGGTAATCGATCTCATCAAAGATCAATTCGATTAAATGACCAATGGCGACTCGTTCTAGAATTAAATAGCGAAGTACCAAATAAGAAGGTCACAGTGATAGCAATAGAGGATTATCATTGAATAGGGGGAGAAATGTATGAGTGAGCGAATACCTGCCGAAATTTTCCCACCCGGCGAGTATCTCCGGGACGAACTTGAAGAAAGAGGCTGGACACAGACGGAATTTGCCGAGATCATTGGCCGCCCTCCTCGTGTGATCAATGAAATAATTGCGGGTAAACGTGGAGTTACGCCAGAAACGGCACGAGAAATTTCTGCGGCATTAGGAACCAGTGCAGAGTTCTGGATGAATTTAGAATCGGTATATCAACTTTGGCGAACACCACGCCCTGATACAAAACTTATAATGCGTAGCGCAAAACTACGGGAACGGTTTCCTGTACGAGAAATGATCAATCGTGGGTGGATTGAATCTTCATCTAACGCTGAGGTTATAGAAACTCAAGTTCTTAGTTTTTATGATCTAAAATCTTTGGATGATGAAATCCATATACCGCATGCCGCGAAAAAAAATAAGAATAATTATTTCGGTAAAGAAATTCTACCAGGACAGTTGGCGTGGCTTTATAGGGTGAAACAAATTGCATTATCTATCTCAGTACCTACATATTCAGAAAAAGCTCTTCGTGAGGCACTTACACAACTTCGTGAACTTTTAATTGCACCCGAAGAAATAAGACATGTTCCACGTATTATGATGGAATGTGGTATTCGCTTTATTATCGTTGAGTCTCTACCCTCCGCAAAAATTGATGGGGTATGTTTGTGGTTAAATAAAGCATCCCCTGTAATTGGAATGTCTTTGGCGCGAGACCAAATCGACAATTTTTGGTTTGTTCTTCGCCATGAAATTGAACATGTTTTAAATAAGGACGGTCAGGAGGAAGGTTATGTAGTTGACCCAGATTTATCAGGAGAAAATGCAGGAACTAGCACAGACCTACCTGAAGAAGAGCGGCGCGCAAATATCGCTGCTTCTGATTTTTGTGTTCCTTCTGAAAAAATTGAATCTTTCATCATTAGGAAAGATCCTTTTTTCTACGAAAAAGATGTTATTGCATTTGCTGCACTACAAAAAGTTCATCCTGGCTTAGTAGTGGGGCAAATACAATTTCGGAGAAATAAATATGATTGGCTAAGAAAACATTTGGTTAAGATTAGACAATATCTTTTCCCAGGTGCAATGGTTGATGGTTGGGGTCATGTGGCTCCGATTTCATTGTAGGAGGTCATTATGGGTTATAGAAGACCTACAAAAGTAGAAGAACTTCAAAATCTTTTTCATCGGTTCACAAGCGAACACGGTCATTGGCCTACAAGTGCCCGCGAGGCTGTAGAATGGGCAGTCAAAAATGGCCTAGCTCAATTGCCTATAATTGACCCTCTTGATGTTCTTGCTGGTGAAATGGCAAGAGCGTTACGCGAAGAGTACGAGACCGATGAAAAGGGGCGCAAATACCGAGTTAATCATGCTGTTCGAGTGACTAAAAACGGCGTTCAACAATCATTTTGGTCAGAAATGGGCTTTGCGCCCCACGAACATATGGTCAAGGCTTTTAACCAGCGTCGTGAACAGGTAATTGGAGACTGTGTTCAGCTCAAAACTGATGTTGATGCCTACAATGATAAACATAAAAACAATATGATTCAGTTAATTCTTGATTTTACCGATGATGTTGCAGAACGCCAACACTGGGACAAAGGTGAAGAAGCGGCTTAGATAAAACTGGAGAAAAGTTGGTATGTCATTCAAACACACGCAGCGAGGCAAATGGTCATTAGCAGGAGTTCCTCATCGCGGTTGGTCTTGTGTGTACGTTGAAGATGTAGAAGAAGACCAGCTCACCTGTGAAATGTGTGAGAGTAGCGAGGTTCGTTTTGTTCACTATATGAAACACCAAGATTACCCCAATGAGTTAGCTGTTGGGTGTGTTTGTGCCGAACATATGGAAGAAAACTATCAAGACCCAAAACACCGTGAACGTAAAATACGTAATAAGGCTAGGCGGCAAGTAAGCTGGGATAAACGTAAATGGCTTATATCGGCTAAAAAAAACTCCTATCTAAATGTTGAAGGTTTCAACATTGTCGTATATGAAAAGATTGATCAACAAGGAAAATATTGGTTTTATAAAATCACAAATCACGCTACAGGAAATGCAGCCTTCCCACGCCGTCGTATCGCAACAGAGCAGGAAGCAAAATCAGCTTCTCTCGGTGGTCTTATATGGGCTAAAGAACATCTAATCTCTAACGAGGAGCCCTAACAGAAGCTCAGGAAACACGCCGGAAAGATGCTAACCAGATAGGGAACTCGCGTTCTACCGCCCGGAGCTGACCCGCGAGTTTGAAGGGTTTAAAGGCCGTGAGCGGAATTTAACCCGGCTGGTTATTGGCCTAGTCGCTGCCTTTGTTATCTTGGCTGCCCTTGTAGCAATTGTGGCGGTGATATTAAAGTAGGAAATTTGAAATGATAAATATAGAAGAATTAAAGATAAGAGTTTTTGGGGCAGAATGGACAAATTTACAATCAATACCATCCAAATTATTTGACTGCGGCTATTGTGGGAAAACGGTAGCCTCAAAAGAGGGCTATTTGGCAGCTAAAACTAATACAACTGGATATTTTGGATTTATTTATATTTGCCCAAATTGTACCGCTCCAGTTTTTTGTACAAAACACGGGGATACCTACCCTATTAAAACTCCAGGGAATGATATACCCAATTTGCCAGATGAATTAGATAAACTTTACAACGAGGCTAGAGCTAGTGCTGGTGCTGGTGCTTTTACTGCGGCTGTATTGGTTTGTCGCAAAATGCTTATGAATATAGGGGTAACCGAAGGTGCAGACATTGGCGGAAAAAATTTTCTTTATTATATAGAGTTTTTATCCCAGAAGGGGTTTATTCCACCGAATGGTAGGGCTTGGGTTGACTACATCCGTACAAAGGGTAATGAGGCAACACATGAAATAGCTCTTATGACAAAACAGGATGCCCAAGCACTTATCAATTTTGTGGAGATGCTATTAAGGTTTATCTACGAATTCCCTAACCTAGTACCATCTATAGCCCCTTAACCTTCGACCAACCCCATAGCCCCATGCTATCAATCAACCCCTAACCGATAGCTATCTATCTGGCAAGGTAACTGGAATGTGTTTTCCCACAAGTTAATGAATATTATCCCTCTGGCAAGGTAGAAAACACAGTCGGGTATAGTACCCTTACCACTCCTATAGAACACTTCTCAAGTGTTGGTTATTAGTTATCCCCTAGTGTTGGGTTCAGTGCTGTTGGTAGTGCGGGGTCTTGGTAACACGGTAGTGTGGAGTACAAGTAAAGCGATAGTGTGGAATCTGAGTAAAGTGGTAGTGTGAGGTACAAGTAAAAATAACAAAGTTCACACTACCGTAAACACTAGAGTTCACACTACCATACCTTTGAATTTAGCCTATTACAAAGCCCTAAATAAAGGCTAAAAAATCCTAGTATCCTTGATTTTGCCTCACAAGCACCCTAAAACTCCCGACCAAACTCTTACGCAGAATCCCACAGAGAAGCACCTGACCAAAGGCAAAAAATCCGTCAGTAATAGACAGAGAAACCGAACCAACACCCTACAGAAAACTCAGAAACCGAAGCTTTGAAACCGAGTATCGGGGTCCGATAGTGCTTAACCAATTGGTATTGTGAAGCAGCAAACAACTGGTGGAATTGATGTGGTATACATGCTGGAATTAACAGTAAATAACCGATGGAATTAGTAGCAAACAACTGGTGGAATTGATGTGGGGAAATAATTCCGTATCAATTCCACATCAATTCCACCAGCCCTTTGAATTTAGCCTATTACAAAGGCCTAAATAGAGGCTAAAAAATCTTAGTATACCCCAGTAGTTATGCGTTGAGATTAGGGTTAATTTTTGACCAAATTGAACCCAAAATCCATGATCTCAACCATTTGCCTGTTTTGTACTTAAATGCCAATACTGTCCAAAACCGACAATGTTGCCCTCGATGAACAAAACTTCGGCGGAGTAAATGCAAGAGGTTTCCCTGAGATATATGGGTCTTGAGCCTAATTTTAGATTTATTGAACTCACAATCTCAACGCATTATAGCTGAGTATACCCTGATTTGCTGAAAACCAAACTAAAACTATCACCGAATTACATTCCAGTTTTTCCCATATCGGCCCCCTGTAATTTGCCTCTGCACATCACCGAAATGCATCCCAATCGCTGCCCAAATAAGCGGAGAGCAGTGCCAAATGGCCGACAGCAACGTAGCAAACTACCTTTTACAATACCGCTTGAAGCCTGGGCAGCAGAACTGGGGGAGTGGTAAAAACAAATCGCCAACACGGGGGGGGTGTTAGGCTAACACCCATAGGCATCAACTTAAGGAAAAAGGAGAGCAGAAAGACAAAAGAAAGCACTTTTGAGAAAATAAGGAGGATTTGAAAAACCCATATTTAGCAAAAGGAGCTTTGCCCTGAATACGATAGGATCAT
>Ga0209724_1003723_pt1 | contig 12312 bp, 12 predicted proteins | sample grotaG_FD_184143 | JGI IMG/M metagenome (GOLD analysis project Ga0209724, IMG submission 184143) | Glacier valley bacterial and archeal communities from Borup Fiord, Nunavut, Canada, to study Microbial Dark Matter (Phase II) -... | ecosystem: Environmental > Aquatic > Freshwater > Ice > Glacier ... | reverse complement strand
GGTTATGTGAAGTAAACGCTTATGTTAAGTCACAACATAAAATATTTGTATTCAGCGCTTTTCTTGTTATCTGACTTTACATAATAGTCCAGAATTTAAATATGGTATATTAATGCCAAATATTTATTCTGGAGGATAAAAGATATGTATGCTCAAAAAACCATCAGCTCTTTAATTGAGGGAGCTACCAAAGAACTTAAGCTACAGAATTACTCAAAGGAATCACTAAGATTTTACACTGTCATATGGAATCAATTAAAATTGTATGCTGCCCCAAAAGGTATAACCTGTTTTTCAACTGAATTCGGATATAACTTTCTTGAACAGCATTATGGTTTTGTTCCTGTGGAGAAGCTCGACAGAAACTCAGCCATGAGAATTCGAGCAATAAACGTACTGTCGGACTATCAGCTTCATGGAACCGTGCTTATCAAAAAATGCATTAGGAATTATGAATTTCCAGAATGCTTTAGAACTATCATTTCTGAATTCATTAGCTATCGTAATTCATTAAAGATAGTAAAGAAAAGCATGCAGACAGCACAGCTCTATCTAGAAAGATTCATTTTCTATCTGACTAGGTGTGAAATTACTGATCTATCACAGGTGGAAACTTATCACATCAACGGCTTTGTCAACACCATAGCTATCTATTCCAAACCTACCATGGCAGGTATGCTACGTCATGTACGTCACCTGTTTGGATTTGCATATCAAAGGGGTTATGTTACCTCCGACCTTACACATAAAATACCTGTCATTAAGTATAACCGTGAATCAAAGATTCCTTCAGCCTACAGTACAGAAGAAGTAAATAGACTAATCCAATGTATTGACAGAGGAAATCCTGCCGGAAAGAGAGATTACGCTATCATACTCCTAGCAGCAAGGCTCGGTATCCGTGCAAGTGATATACATTCACTTTGTTTCACTAATATTAACTGGGAAATCAACTGCATTGAGTTGATTCAGCAGAAAACTGGAAACCCATTATCTCTTCCTTTATTAGAAGATGTAGGTGAAGCCATCATTGACTACTTGAAATATGGTCGTCCCGATACAAGTGCACATGAAATATTTGTCCGCCACAAAGCTCCATTTGGTCAACTCACTTCCACAGGAATATATCAGTTGGTATCCAAATACATTCAAAAGGCAGGAATACCAGTACCTCATGGAAAAAAGCATGGTCCACATGCGCTGCGACACAGTCTTGCTGGAAAACTTCTTGAAAACAATATACCACTTCCAGTAATATCTGAAATACTTGGACATGCAGACAGTAAGACAACTACTGTATATTTAAAAATTGATGTATCGCATCTTCGCCAATGTGCTCTTGAAGTACCATTCATAGGAGGTGCAGTCATATGAGAAACACAGTTAAAACTATCTCATTTTATGGAGTTTTTGGTGAGCTATGTGAGGATTTTCTCAAGTATAAGCAGTCTTTAGGCTTCAGATATCATGACGAAGCTAAAGTAATGAGAAGATTCTGCCACTACTGCTCTGAAAACAATGTTAAAGAAGCATCTCTGACAAAGGAACTCGTTTTGGGCTGGACAGCAAAACGTAAAGGCGAAAGCATTAGCACTAGACAGCACAGGATTAGCTGTATACGGGAATTTGCAAGATTTCTTAACACTCTTGGTTACAACACATATGTATTTCCTCCACAGAAAAATACATGTAACAAGTCTTTTGTTCCATACGTTTTTACCCATTCAGAAATTAGTACCATCATAGCAAGCTGTGACTGTGTTAAGCCACGTGCAGTATCACCATATATGCACAAGATTCTTCCGGTTTTAATCCGTCTTCTATACGGATGCGGACTGAGGATAACAGAAGCATTAAAACTTAAAAACAGTAATGTTGATTTGATTAATGGTATTCTAACACTTCATGATACCAAGTTTGGAAAAGACCGCCTGATCCCGATGTCTGCTTCGCTGCAAGCTATTATGTCAGACTACTCACGTGAAATGCATGAAATACCTGTTCCAGAAGGTTTCTTTTTTATGGCACGCGATGGCTCAATGATTAGCCCTATGACTATATATCAGCGTTTTAGAACAATACTGTTTGAGAGCGGGATACCTCATGGCGGTAAATGCAAAGGGCCACGTCTTCATGACATGAGACACACTTTTGCAGTGCATTCGCTGAATAAATGGATTTACGATGGAATAGATATTTATTGTACTCTTCCAGTTCTTTCAACATACATGGGGCATACCTCAGTAAGTGCAACTGGTAAATATTTAAGACTTACCGCCGAGGTGTTTCCATACATTACTGCTGAAGTTGAAAAGACCTGTGCATATGTAATTCCGGAGGTAAATTCTTGAAACCAACAAATTTCGCCTACCACCTCACAGAATATCTATCAAAATACCTTCCTATGCAAGCAGGTGTCAGCCCTAACACAATCTACTCCTACAGGGATACCTTCTCACTGCTTCTCCGATTCTGTTCTGATGAAAGGAATCTCGCGCCTGAAAAAATATGTATAAAAACGCTTGATAGGGAATTAATTAGCACTTACATGGAATGGATAGAATTAGGCAGAGGGTGTAGCATTTCAACCAGGAATCAGCGTCTAGCTGCCATTCATGCTTTTTTTCGTTATCTCCAGATAGAAGCTCCGGAGTGTATACATCAGTGTCAGCAGGTGCTTTCGGTTCCATATAAAAAAGCTCCGAAAGCATTTGTCAATTACCTTACGCTAGAAGCAGTTAAAACTATTCTTGCAAAACCCGACAACAGTAGCTTCAGTGGCAGACGAGATTTAGTCCTTTTGTGCCTTATGTATGATAGCGGTGCACGAGTACAAGAAATTGCTGATCTCCTTGTTTGTGATGTACGTTTACAGGAACCAGCAACCGTAAAGCTTACTGGGAAAGGAAACAAATGCCGCATTGTGCCAATAATGTCGCAAACTGCGAAACTGTTAAAAGTGTATGTTGAAGAAAGAAAACTAATGTCACCAGCCCTGCAAATGCATCCGTTTTTTTACAACAGGATGAACAGTAAACTAACACGTGCAGGTATTTCATACATTCTGGAAAAATACGTTGTTGCTGCACGCGAGTCAAATCCTGGAATTATTCCGGATGTCATTACACCCCACTGCATAAGGCACAGTAAGGCTATGCATTTGCTTCAGTCCAATGTTAATCTAATTTATATCCGTGACCTGCTTGGACATGTAGATATAAAAACAACTGAAGTTTATGCAAGAGCGGATGCTGCAGCAAAACGCAAGGCATTAGAAGATGCGGATCCAAATGTATCTGCTGGGAAAATACCCTCTTGGAATAGAGATGAAAACCTATTATCTTGGCTGAAGAGCCTTGGTAAATAGAAAGTAATATGTAAAGTCATCACACAAAGAATGCTGTATTTATATACATCTCGCGTGGTGACTTTACATAAGTACTTACTTCACATAACCTACCCCACCTTTTTGATTAGTTATTGCTACGATTTTTCCCATTTATTTGCCCCCAATAATTATGTATGTAATTTATTTATTTCATTATACACTATACAGTTTCATTTGACAATGTTTTTTATACACTAAGTAATATCAAGAAACATTATATATTGATATTTGAAACATATAAGTGTATATTTATTTAGAGGTGAAATCAATGCTATCCATGAGTGAAAAAATAAGAATCATATTAAAACGTAAAAAAATGACTGTTGGGGATTTGGCAGCAAAGTTGAGTACATCAAGCCAAAACTTATCAAATAAACTTACCAGAAACAATTTTTCTGAGCAGGAACTTTACAAAATTGCTGAAGCTTTGGAATGTCGTTTTGAGGGTTACTTTATATTTAATGATAATGAGAAGATATAGATAAACAGATGGTATTGTAAATGAAAACTGCCATCTGTTTCCTCAATCTATAATCCTTTCTGAACTCTGAGTGAGATTATTATATTCGACACACTTTCAAAAAGAAATTTTGAAATATCAAATCGGAATAATATAAAAATAGTGTAAAAGCAGTAACTCCAGGGGGTTCAGTTGAATATTATACTATATACCAATATACAATGTACCGAAGGGTGTATTAACCGATATAGGAACCGAGGAACTTGCACATATGGAAATTATATCTGCAATTGTTTATCAGCTCACAAAAGGTTTAACAATTGATGAAATCAAGAAGAGTGGCTTTGACACCTATTTTGTTGACCATACTACAGCATTATATCCTGTGGCTGCATCTGGTATGCCTTTCACGGCAACATACTTCCAATCCAAAGGCGATCCTATTACCGATTTAATTGAAGATCTTGCTGCAGAGCAAAAAGCTAGAACTACCTACGACAATATTTTACGCTTAGCAGATGACCCTGATGTAAAAGATCCTATTAAATTCCTCCGCGAAAGAGAAGTAGTACACTTCCAAAGATTCGGTGAAGCACTAAGAGTAGTACAGGAGCATTTGGATTCCAAGAATTTTTATGCCTATAATCCTGAGTTCGACAAGTAAGATAAGACTCATTATCATTAAGTAAATACCTAAAAAGTAAAGGCTCCATTTCTTGGGAAGCGGAGTCGTTTACTTTTTATAGAGCTAAGTAAATAGTTATTGAGTAATGCCATAAATGTTCCTGGCATCACTATAATGCAAGTCATCAGCTTTTGCTGGCTTGCTGCTGTTTGCTTTGTTTTACTAAATGCATATACCATCAGTCCATTGGCCAAAAAAACATAAAGAGCAACCCAAATGAATGTTGGAATCGTAGGTGTCTTGAAGGAAGGATAAACTGGCACAAAGCATACATTATACAAGTCGGAATCAGTAGAATTGAAATAACTTTTAATCTTATTCTAATCCAATTATCCTAAAACAAATGTGAAGAAACTATACCATCCTACTGATAAAAAACTATAACTGCCCAAAATTATATCAATTAGGATTTTTTACATAAAACATTTACCCAGAATTCATTTTTCCTATCTAGGCGGACATCTTGGGTCTTCCAGACTCTAATTGCTAATAAGTCTTTATGTTTTTCAATAAGGCTTTTCAATGTTTCTTCATTATAGGAATTAAAAAGTCTGCCGTCCCTTATTATTTCTTCATCTCCGAGTTTAAAAGACGCATAAAACGTTCCTTGTGGCTTTAGGCAATTTGTGATTTTTTCGATCACCTCATTTATTTCATTCCTGCTCACATGTAAAAGTGAGGCACAAGCCCAAACTCCATCAAATTCCTCAAGAAAGCTTATATCCTGAAACCTCATTTTTAAAGTTTTCTGTCCTGTAAGTTCAGAGCTAAGACGTACCATTTCGTCTGATGCATCAAGAGAGACAACAGAAAGTCCCTTGCTTAAGAAAAATACAGTGTCTCTGCCCGAACCACAACCAGCATCAAGTACCTTCCCCTCAGGTTTAACATATTTCAGAAACTCTTCATGTGTTTCAGTCATGTCAGCAGAAACTGTATTAATAAAAAATTCTGCTGCATTTACATTATAAAACTCTATACTCATATTTATTATTCCTTTCTATTCTTCCTGCTTCTTGTATAACTTAGCACATTTATCTCTTAGCCTGTATTCAAGTATATCTTCAATATGCTTAACAAATAGTGTACTATTGAATTTTAATATTTCATCAGAGATGTATAGTTCCCTATTAATTTCATCATAGTTGAAATAAGCCGAGCTTTTATCTATATATTTAATGGGCATTTTTATAGCCAGACTTTTAAATTGATCAATCGTCCAATTTAGATAGTCTTTACTTCCTGTATCTTTCATATCTACAGAATTCCTTGGATTATCATAAAAAATCTTCATTCTAAGTGCTACTTCATCTGCACTCACCTTTAGAGAAAGCTTTTCATCTTTGATAAATGCCCTTATTGTTGGAATTTTATATAGCTTGACCATATTCATAGTCTCAATTTCTAATAAGAACTTCTCGGCAGCTGTATTTAACCACTCTTTTTCTTCTTCCTCTAACTCCCCAAGTTGAGCTATTAAACCAAGATATCCATTTTTAAGCTTAATGAATTCTGAAGTTTTAATATCAGATCCCTCAAATATTTCGGTTCTTGAAGGTCGCCTCCCAAGTTCCTCTTTCAATCTATAATACTCATTTCCAATTCGAATAGACAACTTTTCATTCTTTCTAAGTTCTTCGAAAAGATCAAGTAATTTCAAATCAAACTGCACACTGCAGCCTTCTGGGTACTCTATATCAACAATAGACTTATTGTTTCGGCTCATTGGACTTTTGCCACTCAAAAGCATTGGAAGAATATGTGCCCGTCTATAATTTCCTATAAAGTCAAGTACCATTAAATGGTTCTTGCCAGGGAATTTTCTCAAGCCTCTACCAAGCTGTTGAATAAATACTGTATAAGATTCTGTAGGCCTAAGAAATAAAACGGAGTCCAGTTCTGGAATATCTACACCCTCATTAAAAATATCAACAACAAAAATAACTTTTATTTCTCCCTCCATTAATAAGTCAATTGCCTTCTCCCTTTGTTCTTTATAATCCCCATCACCGGTATGTACTGCCACAGCTTTAATACCAAACTTATTAAATTCACCAGACATGAAATTGGCATGACTTACCGAACAGCAAAAGGCTACAGTTTTTTTCAAGTTAAACATTTTGTAATATTTAACTACTAAATCTGATCGTTTCTCCACTGATAATGCTTTTTCAAGTTCTTTTTCATTATATTTTCCATTTTTAAAATCAATCTTTCCATAATCAGTATCATCATAGATGCCATAATACCTAAATGGGACCAGATAATCTCTTTCTATAGCTTCCTTTAAATTAATCTCATAAACAAGGTTATCATCACAAAACTCAAATATATCCTTATTATCCATTCTAAATGGCGTAGCTGTGAGACCAAGTAAAAACTTTGGCTTGAAATAATCTACGATAACCTTATAACTTCTTGCAGCGACATGATGAAACTCATCAATAATAATATAATCAAAATAGTTAGGTTTGAAATACGCTTCATTAAGATAGCTTTCTTTCCCAAGTGTCTGCACACTTGCGAAAATAACCTCTGCATCCTTCTGTGTATTCGACGCTTTAAATAGTCCAAAGCTTTTTTCAGGCATAACCCTCTGAAAGCTATTGTAAGCTTGGTTCAGAATCTCTTCTCTATGTGCTACAAATAAAATTTTCTTGTATTTTAGGCAGTCAAAAGCTGCCAAATATGTTTTTCCCACGCCTGTAGCCATAACAACAAGACCTCTATCCATGCCCTCTTCTCTTGTTTTGTTCAAATGATAAAGAGCTTCTATTTGAGCCCCATATGGTTTTATAGGTTGTATAACCTCATAGGCATCCTCGGGTTCTGCTGCAACATTTCCTGCATGTTTATCTTTGTTTTCCAAATGTTCTATACTGGCACCATCAAAAAGCCTGTTTTTCTTCCAGTCTATACTGTAGTCTTTCAAAGCCTCATCATCAAGCTTAAATGCGTGCTCTTCAAACAGCTGGTCAAAGTTAACTAAAAATTGATTAAAGTCATCTTTAACATTATTCTTCACAATTTTATAATTCCATTCAATACCATACTCTAACGCAGACTTAGAAATATTTGACGAACCAATATATATTTCACCATTCTCAGCATCCTGAAAGATGTATGTTTTAGGGTGAAAGGAAATGCCTTTATGTTTAAAAATCCGCATATCTACTGATTGGTCAAGTGCCATCTTGAGTAAATATAATGCAGATGGTTCTGTTATCCCAAGATAATAGCCCGTGAGAATCTGAATTTGGGCGCCTTTATTTAAGGCATAGATAAGATCATCTAGAATTAGTCTGACTCCAGATTCCATAATAAATGCAGCTAATATTTTTATTTTGCTTGAATTTCTTATTGCTTGCTTAAGGGATGAAAGCAAGCTTGTGTCTGTGTTGGTTATTAGTGTGTTTTGTGGAAGCATAGTACCTAACTTTCATTATTTAATAAATGTTTATTTATCAAGATTCTCTCTTCTACACCATTTGAAAAGAGAAATAGTAATTTTGTTTTATTAGGCTTTCGTATTTTTATTATCTGCGAAACTGTATATTGTAGCATTATGATCTATAACCTTTTAATTAAAAAAACTGGGATGTTAAACGTTCAATTGTTAAACATCCTTATTTATTACTTCCTTACATTTTGGATAATTGGTACAGCCATAAAATTCCTTACCAACATTTTGACCCTTTTTCGCTCTACGGAGAACCATTGGTATACTGCATTTCAGGCATGAAATCGTTTCATTATTATTTTGAACAGCTTGTGTTTCCTGTGTCCTTTTAATGAGTACCTGCAATTTTAAATCTAAATTATTATCAAAATACAAACTATTTTTTATCAAATATTTTGTTTATTCTGTATTCAGTCTTTCTACCATTTTCTATGGAAATAAGCAAATCCATAACAACCATTTCTTTTAAAATAGTCAAAGCTCTTGTTTGTCCAATGTTTAAGTGATTTTGTACTTCCTTTCGTGTTACAAAACCATTCTTTTTAATTAGTTCAATAACTTTTAGATGCTGAGTTTTTAATCCGATTTGTTTAGAATTCCCATTATATACATCTTGTTTTGACACTTGTTCAATATAATGCAGATTTGGAAGCACTACCTGGAAAGCCCCATCTAATGCTTTAATTGTAGGTTTTACATTACCATTTTTATAGCTAGACATAATTTTAACAATTCCAGTTCCATAAGCTTCTATCAGCTTTAAACGATAAAAAATGTTTGCCAATCTTTCATTTCTTGATTGGGAAACGCCTACCATAATTGCCTCCAAAGATAATCCTGGTACTAAACCACCCAATGAAACAAATTCAATACGGTCTTCAAAAACGTTAATTAAAGTACTCCCACTGAATGAATACTCGCGATGAACAATTACATTTAGCAAGGCTTCACGAACAGCCTCAGCAGGATAATCGCGTTCATCAATACGATTTAGTTCTGAAAAAGTTGCTCTAGTCTTATTAAATAAATCTAAGTAATTATATGCTTGTGCCAGTTGTTGCAGTAATGAGCCATTAAACTCTCTACGGTCCTTAAATATACTTTTTTCCGTCCCTTCAAAATAAGCGACTTTGATAGAATGTACGCACTGGTCTGACAACAAAAGGCCCAAATTATTGTATAGTCCATCGCTCCCAATAACACCTAATGTTTTTTGCTGAGAAATACCAAACTCCAAACCGCGCTTTTTCATTTCGGAAAGTGTATCATCGAAGGTTAAATCCTGATTTAGCGAACGTATCTTTTCATAAGTATCACCATCTGTTTCTTTTATCATTTGACGAATTGCATCATCAGAAGCCGGAACAGAGGCACTGCCTTGACGAACATATACACCTGAAGGTTTTAAACCCTTTTCGGATAAATAATATGGTCGGGCTACTCCTCGTTGCACAGAAATTTTAATTATGTTTTTATCTTGATTTTTTTCCATAGTACAATCAGTAAACATGGTAACGTCTGGTTTTATGGAGTCTCGAATGACATTAACTGCCTGTAGCAACACTTTATCTGGAGTTTCCAAGCCAATGATTGCTCCATCATCAGAAACACCGATATAGATAGTTCCTCCATGCGTATTGGCAAAAGCAACTACTTCTTTCTTTATATCAGCTACAAATACTTCTTTTAACGCCATAGCTACACTCTCTACAAAATTCACGCTATCACCTTCCAGTTATTTCTATCACTTCTTGTCTTAATATCTCCCATTATAACACTTTCTATCAGTGTTATCGATTTTACTTCTTTATTGGGGAAATTATTCATTCACTAAATTCAGCCACATATGGGTTTCTCTTTTTTTATATCTATCACTATTTATTTTTTTAATTGCTTCCTGCTCGTTAATATCAGGTATATAAACTCCACGTTTCTGCCAAAAATTCTCCACAGTGGTGAAAATTGTACTGTTCCAGCCGTAACCCTCACCATATTTATTGGTCTTTTGTACACGTCCACACATGGTAATGAACATACTCATTTGTAGCTCAACTATAGCACGCTCAAACTTAGATTTATCTTCTTTTGTAAAACATCCAAGCTGCTTGATTTCATGAAATGCGATTGCTCCGTTTCCACAGATAATATCATAAATACGTTTTGCAGTATGGCTAATTATACCGTTATCATAAGCTTCTTGAAAGCTTTCACCTTTTCTGCTAATCGCAAAAAAATACGGGAACCATAACAAGAAAAGCTTGAATAAATTCCACAACGTGATTCAATCATTTAACTTTCTAGATTGCCTGCCAATCAGTTAAGCTTATTTTTCCTGTGTAAGGCAGTTTTCCACAGGGTATACCTGTTTCAGCATGGACAGATAGCTCGTTTTCTATATATCCCAAATTGTTGGGCATGTTTCTAGCAGCTATGATGCTCCCGACACTCACTCCTATATAGAATAGATTGTTGTCAACTGCTTGTTTTAGAATATCATTAAATCCGGTGCGGTTGATTTCACAAAGCAGATGATCAGGATCTTTGGATTGTGCCATTTTATTTGGTAAACGATTTACTACATTACAAGATATAAATTATTTATGTAAGTATATTTTTGATTATTGATTTAATATGAATTTGCGTAGTATTAAGAATCACAGTTTCTATATCATTTTGTTTTATCATCATCGGCAGTTCTGTACAACCTAAAACCAAAGCATCTGCATTTTTTATTTTGATAATATTGTCCGCAATTTTTAACATCTTTTTCTTGTCTTCAGGAAAAACAATCCCATTTTCAAGATTTGGAAAAATAATGTTATGGACTATATTTTGATTTGGAATATCGGGAACAAGAGCCTCAATGCCATATCTCCCAAAAGCGTTTGTATATAAGCCGCTGTTCATAGTAAATGAAGTTCCCAAAACAACAACTCTCTTACACCCTATGTTTTGTGCATATTTGCATGTTTCGTCAACAATGCTAACAAGTGGCAATTGCGATTGACTATTAACTTCATCAAAGACTATATGAGGTGTATTTGATGCTATTACTGCAAAATCAGCACCAGCAGCAGCTAAATTATTTATTGAACGTAGTAAAAAAGAAACAAGCTCATCTAAAAGATTTTGAGAAAGGTAACCCAGCATTTCAGTCATATTTACACTTTCAATTATAATTTTAGGGTATTCATTATTTTGGGTTATTGCTCTGTAACCATCGATTATGTCTTTGTAGTAATCTAATGTTGATGCAGGACCAATTCCTCCAATAATTCCAACTTTTTTCATGATGCTCTCCTTCAAATTATATTCTTTAATTAGTAACATATAAATACTACGAATCAATTAAATCTCCAAAGCCCGTTTTACAAAATTTACGCTTGTACATGGCTACCTCCAAATTAACATGTCAGGAATAATTAGAGCTGGGCTAATTAAAATCTATAATTAAACTATTCAGTAGAAAAAGGAAACCAAATAATCTCTGTGGAATTAAGCAATTTTTCTGCAATTAATTTACCATTAGATAGCTCTTCAATTCTTATATTGTAAGGTTTCAATGAACTTTTCCAATCTTGATTCGAAGTAAATGATGATGAATTTACAAGATATGATTCAATAATTTCTTTTAATTGCTCAGGTGTTATTTTTTCCATATCCATGTTGATTCCTATTTTAAACAATTTCTTATTTGGATCAGCAGCTAATCCTGTCAAAGTTATGCCTGGTGTGTTTCTAAGCTGGTTTAAGTTCTTTGACATACCTTCACTAATTTCCGTAAATGTTTTAATACCGTTGTCTTCAGATTTTAATAAAAGAAAGGTTATACCAACTACACAAATCATGACAACTAGACACAATAAAGATATTTTCATTTTAAAAGATGTTTTCACTTTTTCTATCAACTCCTTTATTTTGCTAATTTAATTGATAAACTACATAGAAAAGGCGCTTTATCGGTTATTTTCATTAAAACCTTGACTAATACAAAACTCTTTTAACACTCTTCGTTCGCATTTTCAAATAACTGCAAAAGTCTGTTACCTATTAAAATTTAACTTTTATCCAATATTAACAGATCGACTTTCTTGTATAATATTTGGATTCTATACGACTCAAACAATTCTACTCAAGAATAAAGAGTATGTCATTCTTCACCCCTGCCACATCCCTAGTACTTAGAGAAGCCCAGAAAGCAACAATAATATCCCAATAATATTCAATATAAACCAAAACACAATTACATATTTAATAATATTTAGCTTGTCATTCATTGATCTAATGTTATTTAAAACTTTAATCAGAATATATTGATT
>Ga0209724_1003722_pt1 | contig 12313 bp, 11 predicted proteins | sample grotaG_FD_184143 | JGI IMG/M metagenome (GOLD analysis project Ga0209724, IMG submission 184143) | Glacier valley bacterial and archeal communities from Borup Fiord, Nunavut, Canada, to study Microbial Dark Matter (Phase II) -... | ecosystem: Environmental > Aquatic > Freshwater > Ice > Glacier ... | reverse complement strand
TGTTGCCGTCGCGATCGACCGCCCGATACAGGTACTTCCACTGGCCGCCGACCTTGACGTAGGTTTTGTCCATTCGCCAGCTTCGACCGACCGGGCGCTTGCGCCGACGAAACACCGCCGCCAGCACCGGCAGCACCTTGATCGACCAGCGGTGCAGAGTGGAGTGATCGACGAACACGCCGCGTTCAGCCATCATCTCTTCGATGTTTCGAAAGCTCAGCGGATATGCCGCGTACCAGCGCACGCACACCACCATCACTTCCAGCGGATAGTGCAGCCGCTGGAGAACACCGCGTAGTTCTTTGATCATCGCCGTAGCCTACGCCAGCTGGTTATTGCGACAGAACCGGCAATCGTCCGTCTGGGCCTCGGCTCACTTTTTTTGCGCCTGCTGCAGGCCGCGTTGTCGCCGGCGCCGGTCACACGAGCGTCGCGTCCGCCGGCGCGTGGCGTTCTGCTCTACGCTTGAACGTCGCCCTCTTCATCGTGTCGAGGTCTTGCTGCCTGGCCACGGATCGCATCGCCAACAGCACATGGGAGAAAGCGAATTTGCAGGGCCGACTATTTAAAGGCGCAACTAAGTTATTAAAGTCGTAATACAACAATAGATTCGTTAATAGCAAAATTGCTCTTCGATCCCACGGCCCTCCACGAAAGCTCGCTGAGCGGTGAGTCACCTTCGGTTGCGAAGGCTGCTTGGCGATTGATAGTCAGTCGGCGCTGGCGCCTGAATCCTTCGCGACCTTGGTCCACTTCGCGGTCTCTGATTTGATAAAGCCGGCTAGTTGCTCCGGAGTCATGTCGCCCCCGGACACGCCCTGCTCATTGAAGCGCTTCTGCACGTCCGGCAGCTTGACGATCTTCAGCAGTTCAGCGTTCAGGCGTTGTTGGATCGCGGGCGGCGAGCCGTGCGGCACCATGATCGCGAACCAGGTCGTGACGTCGAAGCCCTTGATGCCGGCTTCGTCGAGCGTCGGGACGCCCAGATACGCACTCGAGCGCTTGGGCGTGGTCACGGCAAGCGCCCGGACCTTGCCGCCGCGAACCTGCGGCACGGCTGACGGGCTCGTCTCGATCGCCATCTGGATCTGGCCGCCGATGAGGTCGACCATCATCGGTGCGCCGCCCTTGTAGGGGATGTGAACGATGTCGGTACCCGTCATCGATCTGAACATCTCGCCCGACAGGTGCTCGGTGCTGCCGACGCCGGCCGAGCCGTAACTCACGGCATGGGGATGCGCCTTGATGTAAGCGACGAGTTCGGCGACGGTCTTGACGGGGATCGACGGGTTCACGAGCAACACGTTGGGTGTGTACGCGACCATCGCGATCGGGTCGAAATCCTTCGTGAAATCGTAGGGCAGCGACTTGTAGAGGCCGGGTGCCATCGTGTGGGCGACCGTCGCCATGAACAGCGTGTAGCCATCGGCGGGTGATTTCGCCACCAAGCCTGCACCGAGGTTGCCGCCGGCGCCTGGCCGGTTGTCGACTACGACGGTTTGCCCTAGCGAGAGAGCGAGCTTTTCCGCCACGGCGCGCGCGAGGATGTCGGTCGTGCCGCCAGGCGCGAAGGGCACGACAAGCGTGATGGGCTTGGCCGGCCACGGATCGTCGGCGTACGCGGCCGCTGCAGCCGCGAGCCCTAAGGCCACGGCCGCCAACGCGCGTATGGCGTGCAGGCGAATCGATGCGAGTTTCATATCCGTCTCCAACCTTTCTTGCGCGGCCGATCAGTCGCTACCGAGCTTGAGCCTGTCAGGCAATCGCTTCTCGATCGACCACTTGAGCAGCGCCGCGCTTCTGAAGATGCCGTGGGCGAACTTGCCGTAGGGCAAGGTCGCGAAGAGCGCCATCACGACGCCGAGATGCACGGCCAAGAGAATAGGCATCGTGCCGCTGTCGCGCCAGGCGAGCAACCCGATGCCGGTGATGCTCACGAGCAGGAGCAGCGCGATGAACCCGCGGTCCATCGGGCGCTGCGCGACGTCGCCAGCGGCCGGGTCGCGCTGGACGTTCAGCCACAGGAGGCCTGCCGGCCCGACGATCAGTCCGATGCCGCCGAACGTGCCGAGAACCACGGGCAGGCTTGTCAGCGCATAGGGCGCGTGCAGACCAAGCAGGTAGTGGTAGAGCGTCGCCACGCAGGTCGATGCGAAGCAGAGCATGAAGCCGTAGAACGTGAGGTGATGGAAACGCCGGCGAGCTAGCGTGAAGGCATCGTCCGCTTCGTTGCAGCCATCGCCATGACCGCCGCCGAGATAGCGCAGGGCGAGCACGTTCTTCGTCGCTTCGGCGGTCGCGACGGCGGTGATCTCACCGGGGCTCACGTCGCGCCAGAACCGCGTCACGCCGATGCCGAGCGCCACCACCGCAAAAGCGAACACGGCGCCGAACATCGAGGCCATCAGGTTGTGCGGGAACACCGCATAGAAGTTGCCAGCCAGAGGCTCGCGAACCAGCGACCCCGTCGTGAGAACGGCCAGCAGCAGGAGCAGCGCGAGCCCGGCTGCTAGCGCAACCGCGAGCGTCGTTCCGTTGCGCTTGTAAAGACCGCCGAACGCCGCCGGCCACGCATATTCGACGTACGTTTCGCGCCGAACCATGGCCATCGCCTTCGGCACGTTCACTGCGAACTCGTGCGGAGGCGCGTACTGGCAAGCGTGATAGCAGGCGCCGCAGTTGTGGCACAGGTTCGCGAGGTAGTTGACATCGGCCTTCACGAAATCGAGCCGGCGTGTCATCGCGGGAAAGACGGCACAGAAGCCCTCGCAGTAACGGCAGGCATTGCAGATCTCCATCTGCCGCGCGACTTCGCCTTCGGCCGGCGACAACAGCATCATGATCCCCTCACGCGGCGACATGTTCTGCTCCTCGCGCGAATGTGCCTGCGGCGCTTGCACCTAGCGCGACGCGTACGGCCTGTGTGCCCGCGATGCGCCCGAAGGCCGTACCGATCGCCATGCCGACGCCCGCTGTGTAACCCTTGCCCAACACGTTGCCGGCCATCGTTTCGCCGGCGGCGAAGAGATTCGGGCTCGCCGCGCCATTGAAGAACACGGCCGATGTCTCGTCGGTCTTCACACCCAGGTAGGTGAACGTGACGCCAGGTCTTACGGCATACGAGTAATAGGGAGGCGTGTCGATCGGCCTTGCCCAGTGCGTCTTCGCGGGGGCGAGCCCATCGGTGCGGCAGTCGTCGAAAATGGTGTGATCGAAGGTGCCTGGGCGGCACGCGACGTTGAAGGCCGCGACAGTTCGCTCGAACACTGCGGCGTCGAGGCCGGTTGCGGTGGCAAGTTCTGCCAGCGTGTCGGCTCGAACGCCGGGAAACACCGGCGGCATGAAACGGCCGATCGACTTGGCGTCGATGATCGAATAGGCGATCTGTTGCGGCTGCTGCGCCACCAGGCGACCCCAGATGGCGTAACGCTTCGGCCAGAAATCCTCGCCTTCATCGTAGAAGCGCTCGGCCTTCGCGTTGACGACGATGCCGAGCGAGACGCAATCGATGCGGGTGCAGATGCCGCCGTCGTAGAGCGGAGCGCGCGCGTCGATCGCCACCATGTGCGCTTGCAAAGGATCGCTGATCATGTCGGCGCCCTGATCCATCAGGTACTTGATCAGCACGCCCATGTTGAAGCGCGTGCCGCGGATCAGGAAGTTGTCGGCGACCCATGCGCCGTCGACCTGGCCCCACGCTTCGCGCAACCATTCGCGGTTCGACTCGAAGCCGCCGCTGGCCACCACACAGGCCTTCGCCTCGAAGCGACGATCGCCACTGTACGCAGCGATGAACTTGCCGCCCTTCAGTTCGAGGCTATCGACGGGCGTGTCGTATCGAACTTGCACGCCGAGGTGTTCTGCGCTGCGGTAATAGGCATTGACAAGCGCCTTGCCGCCGCCCATGAAGAAGGCATTGGTGCGCGCCACGTGCAGGGTGCCGGACAGCGGCGGCTGGAACCGCACGCCGTGCTTCACCATCCACGGCCGACAGGTCGAGGAGGCGCGGATCGCGATGCGCGCCAGGTGCTCGTTAGTCAAGCCGCCGGTGACCTGCAGCAGATCCTGCCAATACTCTTCTTCGGTGTAGGCATCGACGAGAACGTCCTGCGGCGCGTCGTGCATGCAGCGGATGTTGCGCGTGTGCGGCGAATTGCCGCCGCGCCATTCGCGCGGCGACGACTCGAGCATCTGCACGCTTGCGCCGGCCTCACGCGCCATCAGAGCAGCGCAGAGCGCCGCGTTGCCACCGCCGATCACCAGGACATCGACCATCTGACTCTGCTCGTTCAAATTGACCCGCGAATGTAAGCAGCGCCCGCCGACGCCGCCACCGGGCAAACGGCAAGAGGGCTTCAGGAATCGTGAACGGGCGAGTGCAGACGCGCTCCCATCCATCGGCCGCCAAGCACGAGGGACCGGGCCACGCTCGAGAGCGTCACGCGCGCGGCCAAGCCGGCGGGCGACAGCTCATCGTCGGACAAGCTCGCGAGGAGATTCGGTCGGTGCGCATCGGGATCGGTCAGCTCGACAGATCGCAGCGGCTCGCCCCAAGGCCGCGCGAGCGCTGCGCCCGGCTGCAGCGTGGCGCCGAGCCCGGCTCGCACGGCATCCATCAACAGCGCTAGACCGTCGATCTCGGCGGCCACGCGTGGCTCGGCCCCGCTGCGCGCGAAAGTCGCGTTGACGAGCGCGCGCAGGCCGTGCGTGCCGGTCGGCAGCACCATCGGCAGGTCGAGCATTTCGGCGAGGGTCGCGCGGTCGCCCGGAGGCATCCCGGGCAGGTCGGCGCGGCCGATGACGAAAAGACGTTCGTCGAGCAGCGGAATGACGCTCCAGCTGCGTGCCGCGTCGCTCTGGAACACGACCGCGAGATCGAGTTGGCGCGCATCGAGCATCGCGGCCAGGTGCCCGGAAAGCGCCTCGACCAGATGAACCCGCACCTCGGGGTAACGCTCGCGCATCGCCAGCAGCATCGGCACGCCGAGCATTGCCGCGGTGCTCGGCGCGAGGCCGATGCTCACGTGGCCCGAAAGCCGCGCCTGTTTTGCAGCCTGCACCGCGCCTTCGGCATGACGCAGCGTGAGCTGCGCCTGCCGCAGGAAGGCGAGGCCGGCGGCGGTCGGCACCACGCCGGTCGTGATTCGTTGCAGCAGCCGCGTCGACAGTTCGCTTTCCAGCCGGCTGATCTGCTGGCTGAGCGCGGACGTGACCACGCCGAGGTCGAGCGCGGCCTTTCCCATGCTGCCGAGTTCGACGGTGCGGACGAAATACCTCAACTGACGCAGTTCCATCGTCTCTCCCTTCGGTTTAGGCCGCGCTGCGCTCGCGGTTTAGCCCGATGGCTGATGAGAACCGTCGGGACTACCATCATTCGCAAAGCAATCGAGAAACACCGATGGACATGCGGCAGTTGAGGTATTTCGTGCAGATCGTCGAGAGCGGCAGCCTCGCGAAGGCGTCGCGTCAGGTCTTCATCGCGCAACCGGCCCTGAGCCAGCAGATGACTCGCCTCGAAAAGGAAGTCGGCAAGCCGCTGTTCGTGCGGTCGTCGAAAGGCGTGACGCCGACCGAGAACGGCGAGGCGCTCTATCACCACGCGAAGTTCATGCTTCGGCAGCTCGACCAAGCCGTGTCGGTCGCGCGCCAAGAGCACGCGACGATCAGTGGCCGCGTCGCGCTCGGCCTCGCGCCGACAACGGTTTGCGCGATGGGGCTGCCGCTGATGAAGCATCTGCGTGCGAAGTATCCGGGCATCGTGCTGAATGTGATCGAGGGGTTGTCCGGCCACCTCGAGCACATGACCCGTGTGGGCCAGCTCGATCTGGCGGTGCTGTTCAGCCAGACGGCGGCTTCGGAACTCAGTTGTGAGCTGCTGCTCGAAGAAGAACTCTTCGTGATCTTGCCGATCGAAAGCAAGCTGGTGCCGCGCCACAAGCTCGAGCTCACCTTGCAGGAGGTGCTGCAGCTTCCGTTGATCTTGCCGAGCCCCGGCCACGGGTTGCGAAGGCGCGTCTCGTTGGAATTCGAACGGGCCAACCTTGCCGTCGACGCGGTCGCGGAAATCGATTCCCTTCCGCTCCTCATGCAGTGCGTCGCCGAAGGCGTAGGCGCCACGATCAAGCCCATGGCCGCCGTGCATGCGCTCGGTGCGTCGCCGCGACGCTGGCGCTGCCTCCGCATCGCCAACGCGACGATGACGCGTCTGAACTACCTCTACGCGTTGCAACCTGAAAAACTGTCGCCTTGCGCATCGATCGTCCGGCACGAGGTTAAGGTGCTGGTGGGCGAGCTCGTTGGCAGCGGCGCTTGGCAGGGTGTGAAGCTGGCAACCCCGCCCGACACGCCAGCTCCGGCGCGGCATGACACGGCGCTCGCCGAAGCCGGCCTTTGACTTCAGGCATGCGTGCTCGCCGCTTCAGCCGTGCGGGCGGCTCCAGCAGCGAAACGACCCGCGCGCCGGCCTGACGAAAATGCCCACGCCAGGTGGTGGCCATGGCCCTTCAGCAACAAGCCGCCTTGCCCCGTCGACCCCGCAGCAAGCAGGCCGGAGATCGGCGCACCGGCCACATTGAGCACGCGATGCGACTCGTCGACGCGCAATCCACCCTCGGCGTGCACGAACACGGCGCGCACGGGGCCGAGCGCGATGAAGGGCGCGACCGAGAGGCCTGGCATGATTTTCGAACTGGCGATACCGGCTTTCAATGAAGCCGCGTCCATCCCGAGCCGGGCCGCGAGTTCGTCGATCGACGGCGCTTCGGTGTAGACATCGGGTCGGTTGCGCCGGTAATCCTCGAGATAGGCATAGGCGATTCCAGGTGCCGTCGAGATGAAGTTCGGCCACGCCGAATAACGCGTCGCGATGCGGCCGTCGATGACGATGTAGCCGATCGCGCCGGGCTGGTCGGGCAGGCGGAACGCAGGCTTGTCGGTCTCGTCGCCGAAGCGTTCGCCGCGGGTGTTGACGAGCAGCGCGCCGTCGTCGAAAAGGTTCGTCGACGGTGCCAGCGCAGTCGTCAGGAACTTCATCATGAACGGGCGCAGCAGCGCCTGCGGCATGTGGTCCATCGCCCAGGCCATGAAGACGGCGAGCGCACGCCACGGTGGCAGGCGGCGCACGAAATTCTCCTTCTCCGGCGCGATGAAGCGGATCTCCGGGCCGAGCGCTAGATCGCCATTGAGAATCTGCGCGCCGAGCTGTTCGGCCATGCGCTGGCCATCGCCCGTGGCGGTCACGTTGACACCGCCGACCTTCGCCTCCTGCGGCCCCATGAAGCGCGCTTTCAGTTCCGGGCTGTTGGTGAAGTCGCCCGCCGCGAGAATCACCGCGCCGCGTGCGTCGATGCGCCGATCGGCGCCGTTCTGCGACACGATCACGCCGCGAACACGCGCGCCTTCAATCACCAGCCGCGCCACGTTCGCGCCGGTCCGGATGTCGACGTCCGCACGCTTCGCGCGGCGCCCGAGGTGATAGATGAACGACCTCGAATTCGGCAGCACGTTGTGCATGCGCGGCTGCCGGTGCGGCGGTTCCGGCATTGGCCCGTAGAAGCGCACGCCGCTGTCGAGCAGCCACTGGAAGGTCTCCGGCATCGCCTCGCACAGCACGCGGCGCAGGGCGTCGTTGTCACGCGCAGCGAGCGGCCCCGCGAAGCCGGGCATGTCGGCCCAATGATCGGCCGGGTTGTCGACGATGCCCATGGCGCGTTGATGCGGCGTCTGGGTGGCACTCACGGAGCCGATCGACCACGCGGTCGACCCGCCGAGCGCGGCGTTCTTCTCCAGCAGCACGACCCGTGCGCCGGCCTCGCGCGCCTCGATGGCAGCCGCCAGACCCGCGCCGCCGCCACCGACGACAATCACGTCGACCGTCTCGTCCGGAGGCACCTCCGGACGCAGCGCTGCCATGTCGAAGATTTCGGCCTTCATCGTCAGATCAGGCCCCCGTTGGGTTGCACGATCTGCCCCTGCACCCACGAGGCCTTGCCCGATGCGAGGAAGCAGATCACCTCGGCGATCTCCTGTGGCGTGCCGACGCGGTTGAGCGGGCTCATCGCCGCCGAACGCTGCTTGGCTTCGTCGTTCTTGCCGGCGCGGAAGAGGTCGGTGTCGACCGGGCCGGGCGCGACCGCGTTGACACGGACCTTGCGTGCCGACAGTTCTTTCGCCATCGACCGGACCATGCATTCGACAGCCGCCTTCGTCGCGCTGTAAGGCCCGAGACCCGGTGCGGCATGACGCACGAGCGACGTGCTGAGGGCGACGATCGCGCCGCCGTCTTCGACCCGCTGGGCCGCTTCGCGCAGGATGTTGAAGGCGCCGACGATGTTGACCTCGACGAGTTTGCGGAAGTCGTCAGTCTTGAACTGCGCCATCGGACCGGGCGGCACGTTGATGCCGGCGTTGGCGACGACGAGGTGCGGCGCACGGCCGAAATCCTTCGCTGCATCGGTGAAGACTTTCGCGACCGCATCGGCGTCGCTGATGTCGGCCGGGTAGCCGCGCACCGCGGCGCCGAGCCGGCCTTCCTGTTCGCGCGCCTGTGCCGCGTTCGAGACATAGGTGAAGGCGACGTCGTAGCCGTCGCGCACCAGCGCATCGACGCTGGCGGCGCCGATGCCGCGGGAGCCACCGAAGACAATTGCGAGTGGGTTGCTGCTCATGGGGAATCCTTTTTCAGGTCACGGTTGCGGAAGGCTTCGCAGCCCGATCGGCGCGGGTCGCGTCGATCGTTGCGAGGATCCCGCGTTCGATGTCGTATTGCGGCTCGTAACCGAGCTCGACCCGCGCACGGGTGATGTCGAGTGCGCCCTTCACGGCGCTGCGGACGCGGCCGCCATGTGCGTACGCGCCGGCGCTGCCGAAAGTGATTCGCGATCCAGGCACGGCTCGCTCGACAATCGCGGCCACGTCGGCCACGGTCGGTGCCTCGCCGGTCGCGATGTGGTAGCTCTCGTAGCGATGCGTCGGCTGGTCGAGCGCGAGCAGAACACCCGCCACGGTGTCGGTGATGTAGACCTGGTCGACCGCCATGTCGCCGCCGCCTTCCACGTGCAGCGCCTCGCCGCGCAAGGCCGCTTCAATGAAGGTGCGCGGCATGCGCGGCCGCGGCAGCCGCGGGCCGTAGACCCAGCAGGTGCGAACGTTGATGCATTCGAGGCCGTGGTCGCGCGAGTAGACGCGGCCATAGTGTTCGACGGCGAGCTTGGTGATGCCGTAGACGCTCACCGGCTTCTGCGGATGTTCCTCGTCGATCAGCGGCGAGAGGAAGTCGCCGTAGGTCTCTTCGGTACTCACGTGCACCACGCGCTTCACGCCCGACGCCCGCATCGCCTCGAACAGGTTGATCGAGCCCTCGACGTTGACGCGCAGCGCTTTGATCGGGATGTCCGCCGTCTGGATCACGCCGACGAGTGCGGCGGCGTGAATGACGGCAGCGGGCCGATGTTCGCGAAAGACGTCGAGCACCTGGTGCCACTCGCCGAGATCGGCGGCCACGGTGCGCAGCCTGTCATCGGCCTTCGCCATCGCCCCGAGTTCCGCGCTGACGATGAGATCGATGCCGACCACCTGGTCGCCGCGAGCGAGCAGGGCGCGCACGATCTCCGCGCCGAGCCAGCCCGACGCTCCCGTCACGAGTACCTTCGTCATCGCGGCTGCGGCTCCTCGTCGGTCGGCGGGCTGGTAATCACGAGGAAGACGAGCGTCTCGACGCCGGTGTTGTGGAACTCGTGCACCACCCCGGGCGGGATGTAGGTGACGTCGTTGCCGCGGACCAGCCGGCGTTCGCCGTCGATCACCAGGATGCCCTCGCCGCTCAGCACGTGGTAAATCTGCTCCTGCACCTTGTGCACGTGACTTTCCACATACGCGCCCGGCTCGTAGCACGAGATGCGGTGATCGAAGAAGCGGCTGCCAACGGTGTCGGGGGTGACGATCGCCTTGGAGAGCGCCTGGTTGAAGTGGCCGGGGTACTGGATCCACACCAACTCGCTGAGGTTGCGCGTGACCGCCTGCTTCTCCTTGGCGGCGTGCTTGAAATGGTTGTCGTCGGGGACGATGGTCGTCATTAAGAACTCCTTGTCGTTTCGAAATCGGCGGAGCGCACCAGCAGGTGACGCTGGTTGTGCGCCGCGATGAAACCGAGCCGCTCGGCGGCGTGCGTCAGATCGTAGAGCGGGGCGAAGGGCTCGCGCTCGTAGACCTCCGGGCGGCGGATCTCGACGGCGCCGCCATGCAGCCGGCGCAGGCGGTCGAGCGTGGGCTCCGGTGAGAGCGTGACACGTGCCGAGAGGTAGAAGCGCTCAAAGTCGCCGGGCTGCATTGGCAGCGTCAGCGCTAGTCGAAAAGCCCGGGCGACGTCGCGCGCGTCGATGTGATGAAAGAGCGGCCCGCCTCCTGCCGCCGATGGCCCGCACGCGGCCGGGCCACGATAGGCCACAGGGTTCTGCGCGCGCGCCACGATCTCGCCCGCCATCTCCGGGTAGGCGACGAACACCGTTCGCAGCGCGACCACGCTCATGCCGCGCCACGCGAACGACCGCGCGATGTCTTCACCGAGCACCTTGCTGACGGCGTAGGGGTCGGTCGCGAGCAAGGGGTGGGCGATATCGAGCGGCGCGTATCGCGGCGCCAGCATCCGGCCTTCGCGCACGGTGTAGCCGGCGACCGAATCGCTCGAACAGAAGACGACCCGTTCGATGCCTGCCGCCTCGGCGGCTTCGAAGACGTTGTAAGTGCCGAGCGTGTTGACACGCATGATGGTCTGGCCGTCGCCCGACCAGATGTTCGGAATGGCGGCCATGTGGATCACCGCGTCCATGCCGCGGGCGGCGAGCTTCGACGCGGCGGTGTCGGTCACGTCGCCGACCTGCCATTCGATGTCGGCATCACCCGCGCGCCGGTCGAAGCCGCGAACCTCACAGTCCCGGTCGCAAAGCTCCTTGACGACGAAGCGCCCCAGCAGGCCGGCGGCACCGGTGACGAGCACGCGCTTCATGCCGCGACCCCGGCGGGGCAGTCGACAAAGCCCATCGTCGCGAGCAGCCGATGGCTGCGAAGGATCGCGCCTTCGGGCTGCGGCTCGATGATCTCGAGCATCACGCTGCCCTCGTATCCGATCTCGTCGAGCGCAAGTGCGACATCCGCGAAGGGAACGTCACCCTTGCCGATTTCGTCGTGACGCCACGCCGCGCGCGTCGTGTCGGACAGATGCACGATGCTCACGAGCGGGCCCAGTTCTCGCAACCCAGCCGCCGGCGATTCGCCGATGAAGTGAGCATTGGCCGCGTCGTAGCAGACGCTCAACACCTTCGAGCCCACACACCGGACGAAGCCGCAGAGCGATGCCGCATCGGGGAACGACGCGAAGGGAACGTTCTCGAGTGCGAGTCCCACGCCACGCGATTCGGCATGCGAGATCAGCGCGTCGAGGCTCTCGCGCATCCACGTCTCGCGCTGCCGGACGGGCGGTGGCAGCAGCGGGCTCATGCGCCCGGGCACGGTGACGAGCCGCGTAATGCCGAGGTCGGCCGCGAGATCGATCGCGTCCTTGAAGACCTGCACCGAATACGCGCGCATGCGCTGCATCGAACTCGCGAGATTAGTGTCGAGGCTCGGAAGGTTGAGCGAGCTGATGACGATGCCTTCGGATCGAAGCGCACTGACGAGCTCGCGCATCCGCGGTCGATCGTCGATCGCCAGTGCGAGATGCGGCGGGTTCACGACGACCTCGAAGTAGTCGTAGCCCTTCGCGTGCAGACCGCGCAGGCAATCGGCCATCGGCGTCGACCAAATGTAGCCGTAGGTGTTGACTCCGAGCGGGCGCGCCGTCATCGCTATCGCGCCGCTTCGAGGACGAGTTCTTCGAGCTCGTTGGCCTGAGCGACGCCGAGCAGGCGCTCCTGCTGGGACTTGTCCGCCGCGAGCACGGAGGCCGCACCGCAGAACACCACCTTGCCGTTGACGAGCACGTAGGCCCGGTCGGCCATCGCCAGCACCGAATCGGCATGGTGTTCGACGATCAGCACGCTCGCCTTGGCGCTGAGCTTGGCCACGGCTACACGCACTTCCTGGACCACGGCGGGCGCCAGACCCTCGAACGGTTCGTCGAGCAGAATGATCCGGCTCGGGGCCATCAATGCGCGAGCAATCGACACCATCTGCCGTTCTCCGCCAGACAGGTTCTCCGCGCGCGACCGCATGAGCTTCTGCAGCTTCGGAAACAATTCGAAGATTTCCTCGGTGCCCGCCCCGCCCGTTCGCGCAGCGAGCTTCAGATTCTCATGGACGGTGAGATTCGGGAACAGCC
>Ga0209724_1003719_pt1 | contig 12318 bp, 10 predicted proteins | sample grotaG_FD_184143 | JGI IMG/M metagenome (GOLD analysis project Ga0209724, IMG submission 184143) | Glacier valley bacterial and archeal communities from Borup Fiord, Nunavut, Canada, to study Microbial Dark Matter (Phase II) -... | ecosystem: Environmental > Aquatic > Freshwater > Ice > Glacier ... | reverse complement strand
GCAGGATCTTCACGGGCTCGGGTGGCGCGATGCGCGCTCGCCGTATTGGGTGTCGACCCACTCGCGGTAGGCGCCGCTTTGCACGTGGCCGACCCACTGCTGGTTGTCGAGGTACCAGCGCACCGTTTTGCGGATGCCGCTCTCGAAGGTTTCGACCGGCTTCCAGCCCAGTTCGCGCTCGATCTTGCGCGCGTCGATGGCGTAGCGGCGGTCGTGGCCGGGGCGGTCGGTCACGTACGTGATCAGGCGGGCGTAGCTGCCGGCCGGGTCGGGCTGCATCTCGTCGAGCAGGGCGCAGATGGTGTGCACGATGTCGATGTTGGGCTTCTCGTTCCAGCCGCCGACGTTGTAGGTTTCGCCCGGCGTGCCGCGTGCCAGCACTTCGCGAATGGCGGCGCAGTGGTCTTTCACGAACAACCAGTCGCGCACCTGCTGGCCGTCACCATAGACCGGCAGTGGCTTGCCGGCCAGGGCGTTGACGATCATCAGCGGGATGAGCTTCTCCGGGAAGTGATAGGGCCCGTAGTTGTTCGAGCAGTTGGTGGTGACGACGGGCAAGCCGTAGGTGTGGTGCCACGCGCGCACGAGGTGGTCGCTCGCGGCCTTGCTGGCCGAGTACGGGCTGTTCGGCTCGTAGAGGTGGGTCTCGGTGAACGGGGCGTCACCCTTGCCGAGCGAGCCGTAGACCTCGTCGGTCGACACGTGATGAAAGCGGAACGCGGCCCGGGCCTCGCCGGCCAGCGTGGCCCAGTGCGCGCGGGCGGCTTCGAGCAGCGCGAAGGTGCCGTCGACGTTGGTCTTCATGAACGCCTCGGGGCCGTGGATGCTGCGGTCCACGTGGCTCTCGGCGGCGAAGTGCACGATGGCGCGCGGCTGGTGCTCGGCCATCAGTTGCGCCAGCAGTGCGCGGTCGCAGATGTCGCCGCGCACGAAGGTGTGGCGCGCATCGCCCGCGAGCGTTGCCAGGTTTTCCTGGTTGCCAGCGTAGGTGAGCGCGTCGAGGTTGAGCACCGGCTCGGCGTTCACCGCGAGCCAGTCGAGAACGAAGTTCGCACCGATGAAGCCGGCGCCGCCAGTGACGAGGATCATGGGTAGCAAGGTCCTGTAGATGGGGAAAAGAAGGCGCGGGCTACTTGGCGCGGCCGTAGGTGTCTTCGAAGCGCACGATGTCGTCTTCGCCGAGGTAGCTGCCCGACTGCACTTCGATGATCTCGAGCGGCACCTTGCCCGGGTTGGTGAGCCGGTGCACCGTGCCCAGCGGGATGTAGGTGCTCTGGTTTTCGGTCAGCAGGATCACCTGCTCGCCGTTCGTGACTTCGGCCGTGCCGCTGACCACGATCCAGTGCTCGGCGCGGTGGTGGTGCATCTGCAGGCTCAGGCTCGCGCCCGGCTTGACCATGATGCGCTTGACCTGGAAGCGCGCCCCGGAGTCGATGCTGTCGTACCAGCCCCATGGGCGATGCACCTGGCGGTGCAGCGTTTGCTCGCTGCGGCCCGACGCGTTGAGTTTGCCGACGATCTGCCGGACCTCCTGGCTGCGCGACAGGTCGGCCACCAGCACCGCATCGGGCGTTTCGACGACCACCACGTTGCGCAGGCCCACCACGCCCACCAGCCGGCTGGTGGCGTGCACCAGCGTGTTGTGGCTGTCACTGATGAGCGCGTCACCGACGCTGCTGTTGCCTTCCGTGTCCTTGGGGCTGACCTGCCAGACGGCGTCCCACGCGCCGAGGTCGGACCAGCCGGCGTCGAGTGCGACCATGCGGATGTCGCAGACCGAAGGGCACTTCTCCATCACCGCGTAGTCGACCGATTCGCTCGGGATCGCCGCGAACTCGGCCTTGCCGGGGCGGATGAACGGCGCATCGTCGGTGCGCGCCGCCCAGGCCGCGCGCGAGGTGGTGGCGATGTCGGCGCGGAAGCGTTCGATGGCTGCCAGCCACACCGAAGCGCGCACCACGAACATGCCGCTGTTCCAGTAGTAGTGGCCTTCGTCGAGGTAGCGCTGGGCCGTGACGGCGTCGGGCTTCTCGACGAACTGCGCGACCTTCAACGCGTCGTCGCCCGCGCCGGCTGCGGCGCGGATGTAGCCGAAGCCGGTCTCGGGCCGGTCGGGCGTGATGCCGAGGATGACGATGGCACCGCCTGCGGCCACGCGCACCGCACGTTGCAGCGCAGCGGTAAAGGCGGGCTCGTCGGTGACGGTCTGGTCGGCGGGGCTGACCACGAGCACCGGGTCGGTGCCACCTTCCAGCGCGTGCAGCGCGGCCAGCGTCATGGCGGGTGCGGTGTTGCGGCCCATCGGCTCCAGCAGCACGGTCGGCGGCGCGAGCGCCAGCTCACGGAGCTGATCGAGCACCAGGAAGCGGTGTTCCTCGTTGCCGACGATGCACGGCGCGTTCACCACGATGTCGGCTGCCGCCAGCGCGCCGAGCCGCGTGGCGGCCTGCTGAAACAGGCTGCGGTTGCCCTGCAGGACCAGGAACTGCTTCGGGTGCTGGGCCCGCGATAGCGGCCACAGCCGCGTGCCGCTGCCGCCGGCCATGATGACGGGTTGAACGTGAAGGGAGTTCATGTGCAGGGGTGAGGGTGGGTTCGACGAGGCCGGAGCTTCAAGGCGCGAGGAGCGTGCAAAGCGCGGTCAACCCACCAGCCCGTTCGGGTTCATGCGCTGCCAGCGCCAGGCATCGGCACACATGGTGTCGATGTCGCGCGTGGCCTGCCAACCCAGCAACTCGCGGGCCAGCGTGGCGTCGGCGTACGACGTGGCCACGTCGCCGGGGCGGCGCGGGGCGAAGTCGCACGGGATGCGCTTGCCGCTGGCGCGCTCGAAGGCCTTGACCACGTCGAGCACGCTGTAGCCCCTGCCGGTTCCCAGGTTGGCGGTGATCGAGCCCTTGCCGGCCAGCAGGTAACGCAGCGCATCCACATGGCCGGCAGCGAGGTCGAGCACGTGGATGTAATCGCGCACGCCGGTGCCGTCGTGCGTGTCGTAGTCGCGCCCGAACACCTGAAGGCGCTCGCGCTTGCCCACCGCCACCTGCGCCACGAAGGGCAGCAGGTTGTTCGGCGTGCCGCGCGGGTCTTCGCCGATCTGCCCGCTCTCGTGCGCGCCCACGGGGTTGAAGTAGCGCAGCAGGGCCACGGCCCACTGCGGGTCGGCGCGGGCCACGTCGCGCAGGATGTTCTCGCTCATCAGCTTGGTGGCACCGTAGGGGTTCGTCGCCGACAGGGCTGCGTCTTCGCGGATCGGCAACAGTTCTGGCAGGCCGTAGACCGTGGCGCTGGAGCTGAATACCAGCGTCTTGCAGCTGTGCCGAGCCATGGCCTGCGTGAGCGTGAGCAGGCCACCGACGTTGTTGGCGTAGTACGCCAGCGGCTTCTGCGTGCTTTCGCCGACCGCCTTGAAGGCTGCGAAGTGAACCACCGCATCGATGCGTCCCGCCGTGAACAGCGCGTTCACTGCCGCCGCATCGCCCACGTCGGCGCGGGTGAAATCGGGCGTCGTTCCACTTAAAGCGGCAAGCCGCTCCAGCACCTGCGGGGAACTGTTCGAGAAGTCGTCGATGCCGACCACATCGATGCCGGCCGCCAGCAAGGCGAGCCAGGTGTGCGAGCCGATGAAGCCCGCCGCGCCCGTGAGCAGGATGCGCGGCGCGCTCATCGCAACGTGAACTGGGCAATGCAGCTGGCGGTATCGGCGGCGTACGAGAAGCCCGCGAACGTGGCGCTGGCCGACGCGTTGCGCGTCACGTGTGACAGGCTGCAGCCGAAGGTCAGTGCGCGCGAGAACGCGTAGTTCGCACCGAGAGAGAGGCTCTTGGTCTCGTCGGTGCGCTCGTTGTTGCTGCCGTTGCCGGCCACGGTGAACGAATCGACGAGGTTGCTGCGCCGCCACTGCGCGCCGGCGTTGACGCTGATCTTCGCGGTGGCCGCATAGGTGGCGCCGACCGTCAGGCTGTTCGTGGTCTGGCTGCTCTCGGACAAGCCGAGGGCGGTGGTGCCGATGGTCGGGTTCGTGAGGTTGAAGAAGCTCGCGTTGGTGCCGGCGTCACGCGCCAGCGAGGCGTTGAAGCCGAGCTTGGCCGTGGGCGCGTAGGAGGCGCTGAGCGAGCCGGTCAGGCCCGAGAAGTCGCGGCCTCCGACGCGCGAGTTGCTCTGTTTGGTCCAGCTCACGCGGGCACTGGTGGTGGTCAGGGCGCTCGGGCGCCAGTCGGCCAGCAGGTCGATGTTCTGGCCCCGCGCGCTGTTCTCTTCGAACACGCCAGCGGCCACTTGCACACCCTTGGGCGACACGCTGCGCGACACGCGCAAGCCCGCGCCCACGTTGAGCGTGGCGCCGACCCGGTAGTTGCTGCCCAGGCTGAACGAGTCTTGCGATGACTCGGACGCCGCATAAGCCGCCGCCGAGTAGTGCACGCGGCTGTGCGAATAGGCGCTGTTCAGCGTGAGCGCCGCATCGCCGCCCCAGGCAGCACGCGCGGCGAACTGCTCGGTCTGCGCGAGGTTGCGGTCGGTGCTGGGCGTGAGCGTGTTGTTGTTGTCGGCGTTGACGAGCTGTTGCGAGGCCGAGAACGACAGGCCGCCGGAGAGCTTCATGATGGTTGCGAAGTCCCAGCCCAGCGAGGCGTTGTAGCTGGTGTTGTCGAGCGTGGTCTGGTCCTGGTACTTGTTCAGCTGGACGCTGGCATTCGCATAGATGCGCTGGCGGCCGATGGGCTGGTCGAAGCCGCCGACCAGGCCGGTGCTCGAGTAGTTGTCGGACACGCGGTTCGGTGCCCGGTACACGTTCGAGTTATGCGTCAGGCTCTGCGTGACGCCGATGAAGTACGGGCTCTGCTCATCGGCGCGTGCCGCGCCGCATGCTGCTGTGGCAGCCACTGCCACGAGCAGCGTTTGCCAGGGTGCGCGCTGCGCAGGCGTCAAACGATTCATTCGATTTCTCCCCGGGGTCAATAGGCGTGGCGGTCGAAGAACACCAGCCGAATCGTGCGCACGATGATCTGCAGGTCCAGGCCGAGCGACCAGTTGCGCAGGTATTCAAGATCGTATTCGACGCGCGCCTGCATCTTCTCGATCGTGTCGGTTTCGCCACGGTGGCCGTTCACCTGCGCCCAGCCGGTGATGCCGGGTTTGACCTTGTGGCGAACCATGTAGGCCTTGATGATCTGGCGGTACTGTTCGTTGTGGGCCACCGCATGCGGGCGCGGGCCGACGATGCTCATGCGGCCTTGCAGCACATTCAGGAACTGCGGCAACTCGTCGAGCGAGGTGCGGCGGATGAAGGCGCCGAAGCGGGTGATGCGCGGGTCGTGCTTGGTGGCCTGGCGCACCACCGGGCCGTTGTCTTGCGCCGTCATCGAGCGGAACTTGTAGACCACGATCTCGCCGCCGTCCAGGCCGTTGCGCCGTTGCCGGAAGATCACCGGCCCGGGCGAGCTGATCTTCACGCCGATGGCGATGGCCAGCAGCAGCGGCGAGATGATCAGCATGATGACGATGGCCAGCACGACGTCGGACAGGCGCTTCACGAGTTCGTTGGTGCCGGTGAACGGCGTCTCGCAGATGCCCACGACCGGCACACCGTTCATGTCCTGCAGGCGGCCCTGGATGATGCTGATGCCGAACACATCGGGCACGAAGAACAGCGACGCGGTGGTGCCTTGCACTTCTTCGAGCAGCTCGACGATGCGCGGCTGCGACCCCAGCGGCAAGGTGATGTAGACCTCGCGGATGCCGTTCTCGGTGACGAATGCGGCCACGTCCTTCAGGCCGCCGCGGCGCAGCGCGACGGCGTCGCCGTGAACCCGGTCGTCGGTGCGGTCGTCGAAGTAGCCGGCGAAGTCCACGCCCTGGTCGCCGCTCTCGGTGAGGGCTCGCGCCACCTTCACCCCCAGGCCGCCGGCGCCGACCACGATGGCGGCCCTGCGCGCTTCGGGCCGGGCCGCCAGCTTGCGCACGATCAGGCCGCCCAGCCAGACGGCGACCCACTGGAGGACCGGCGTGACGACCAGCCACGTCATCAGCACGTTGTCTTCGAAGTAGTGCAGGCTGCGGGTGGCGTAGCCGCACAGCGCGAGGATCGCGACGAGCGTTACCCAGCTGGAGGCGATGTCGACGCCAGCCGCGATCAGGTTGTCGCGAAAGCGGTTGCGCCCCGGGAAAGTGAGCGCGAAGACGAGCAGGCAAAGGGTCAGCGCGGGCCGGTCCACGAGCTCGCCGAAATACACGGTCGCGAGCAAGAACGTGAGCACCGTGATGCTCGGCTCCAGGAACGCGGCGACCAGCGACGTCACCGACTGCGGTGCGCTGTAGAACGTTCTCTTGTAGGTGCGGTCGTCAAACATCGGTTCGGGTTGTTGTCACGGTTTGGCGCCAGGTGCCATCGAAAAGCCGATGCGAGCCGAAAAGTCTGCGGGTCCAGTGCCATCGTGGGCCCAGACGTGTGACGTGACGCGCGGATTCTCCATCAAAAACCGGACCCGACGAGCCTGCTTCCGAGGGGGGAGACGGGGTCGGCGTGCCTACAATCCGTGCATGTTCCACACTCTCAACTCGCTTCTCGGCTCGGCCGCGATGGAGCGCGCCACCTTGCTGGCCAACCACGTGATCGGCGCCGAGCCGGCGGCCGTGGCGCGCCTGAAAGCCCACGCCGGAAGAAGCATCCGGTTGCACTTCGAAGGCTGGCCGCAGGTGCTGCCACCCTGGCCGCCGATGGCGTTCCGGGTCACTGCGGCGGGCCTGCTCGAATGGCGCGGCGATGACGCTGCAACCGGGGACGCAGGCCTTGCGACCGACGCCGACCTGCGCGTGAGCATCGACGCCTCGAACCCCGCGCTGGGCATGGTGCAGGCTCTGACGGGCGAGCGCCCGAAGGTCGACGTGGCTGGCGATGCGGCCTTCGCGGCCGACCTGAACTGGCTCTTCGACAACCTGCGCTGGGACCTGCAGGACGACCTCGAACGCATCGTCGGTGCGGCACCGGCGCGCGAGATCGCGCGGATTGCGGGCGGCGTGGCCGCCGGCTTGCGCCAGGCCGCCCAGGCGCTGGGTGCAGCCGCCAAGCGAGCCGGCGGCGCGGGGTGGGGCAGCACCGGCAAATGAGGCACGTCGCGCGGCTGTTCTTCATCTGCATCACGGTTCTGCGCTACGGGCTCGACGAGCTGGCGCTGTCGAGCTTCCGGCAGCGCTGGGTGCGGCTGCTGGTGCGGGTGATGACGATCGGCCGCACGCTCGATGCCCCGCGCGGCGAGCGCCTGCGCATGGGCCTGGAGCGGCTCGGCCCGATCTTCGTGAAGTTCGGGCAGGTGCTGTCCACGCGCCGCGACCTGCTGCCCGAAGACCTGGCCGACGAACTGGCCAAGCTGCAGGACGACGTGCCGCCGTTCCCCGCCGCGCAGGCGAGGGCGCTGGTCGAGAAAGCGTTCGGCCGGCGCATCGACGAGGTGTTCGCGCGCTTCGACACCGAGCCGGTGGCGAGCGCATCGATCGCGCAAGTCCACTTCGCGCAGCTGAAAGACGGCCGCGAGGTGGCGGTCAAGGTGCTGCGCCCCGGCATGCTCGCGGTGATCGACGACGACCTGTCGCTGATGCGCACGATCGCACGCTGGGTCGAGCGGCTGTCGCCCGACGGCAAGCGCCTGAAACCGCGCGAGGTGGTGGCCGAGTTCGACAACCACCTGCACGATGAGCTCGACCTCGTTCGCGAAGCCGCCAACGCCGCGCAATTGCGCCGCAACATGCAGGGCCTGGGCCTCGTGATGGTGCCCGAGATGGTGTGGGACTTCTGCACCCAGGGCGTGATCGTGATGGAGCGCATGAACGGCGTGCCGATCAGCCAGATCCAGCGCCTGCGCGACGCGGGGGTCGACATCCCGAAGCTCGCGCGCGACGGCGTCACGATCTTCTTCACGCAGGTGTTCCGCGACGGCTTCTTCCATGCCGACATGCACCCCGGCAACATCCAGGTCAGCTTGGCGCCGGAGACCTTCGGCCGCTACATCGCGCTCGACTTCGGCATCGTCGGCACGCTCACCGAAGTCGACAAGGAATACCTGGCCCAGAACTTCATCGCCTTCTTCCGGCGCGACTACAAGCGCGTGGCCGAACTGCACGTGGAGAGCGGCTGGGTGCCGGCGACGACGCGGGTCGACGAGCTCGAAGGCGCGATTCGCGCGGTGTGCGAGCCGCACTTCGATCGGCCGCTGAAAGACATCTCGCTCGGCCAGGTGTTGCTGCGCCTGTTCCAGACCTCGCGCCGCTTCAATGTCGAGATCCAGCCGCAGCTGGTGCTGTTGCAGAAGACGCTGCTCAACGTTGAAGGCCTGGGCCGCCAGCTCGACCCCGAACTCGACCTGTGGAACACCGCCAAGCCGTTTCTCGAACGCTGGATGCACGAGCAGGTGGGCTGGGCCGGCTTCGTCGAGCGGCTCAAGAACGAGGCGCCGCGCTACGTGCAGCTGCTGCCCGAGTTGCCGCGCCTGCTGCACCAGGCGCTCAGCCCCAAGCCGGCCGCCGAGCAACGCATGATCGCAGCGCTGCTGTTCGAGCAGCGCCGCACCAACCGGTTGCTGCAGGCCATCGTCTACGCGGCGCTCGGCGCGCTCATCGGCGTGCTGGCCGCGCAACTGGTACTGCACTGGCGCTGAACACCCCGCTGCGACGGGCGCCCGCCGCGCCGTACCACCGTACAATGCGCGGTTGTTTTCAATGGATCAAGAGCCCTGATATGCCTATCTACGCCTACCGCTGCGCTGAATGCGGGCACGCGAAGGATGTGCTTCAAAAGATGTCGGACCCGCTGCTCACGCAGTGCCCTGCGTGCGGCGCGCAAGCCTTCACGAAACAGGTCACCGCCGCCGGCTTCCAGCTCAAGGGCTCGGGCTGGTACGTGACCGATTTCAAAGGCGGCGACAAGCCGGCCGCGCCGGCCAAGGAAGGCGCCGCCGGCGACCCGCCGAAGCCCGACGCCGCTCCGGCCGCCAAGGGCGATGCACCGGCCGCCGCGCCCGCCGCAGCTGCGCCGGCTGTTGCCGGCTCTGCCGCCGGGTCTGCGCCGGCTCCCGCGCCCGCCGCCGCGCCGGCCGCTGGCACCAAGTGAACGAAGTTCGCCCTCCGCCAAGCCCCGCCACGCGCCGAGAACCCACGTGAAAAAGTACCTCATCGCCGGCCTGCTGGTGTGGCTGCCGCTGGCCATCACGATCTGGGTGCTGCAAGCCGCGCTCGGCCTGCTCGACGGCGTGTTCGGTTGGTTCCTGACCGCCACGCAAGCCGTTCTGCCCGGGGGTGCTGCCGGCACCATCGGCCTGCTGCGGCAGATCCCCGGCCTCGGCGTGATCGTGCTGCTCGCCGGGTTGCTGCTGACCGGCGTGTTCGCCGCCAACATCGTGGGCCAGTGGTGGCTCAACCAGGGCGGGCGGCTGCTCGCCAAGATCCCCATCGTCAAGTCGATCTACAGCTCGGTCAAGCAGGTGTCCGACACCTTGTTCTCCAGCAGCGGCAACGCGTTTCGCGAAGCCGTGCTGGTGCAGTACCCGCGCCAGGGCAGTTGGACCATCGCCTTCGTCACCGGCAAGCCGGGCGGCGAGGCCGCCATTCACCTGAGCGGCGACTACGTCAGCGTTTACGTGCCCACCACGCCGAACCCGACGTCAGGCTTCTTCCTGATGGTGCCGCGCGCCGACGTGATCGTGCTGCGCATGAGCGTGGACGAAGCGCTGAAGTACGTGATTTCGATGGGCGTGGTGGCGCCGCCCATGCACCCGATGAACGCCGCACTGGCCATACCCGCCGCCCACGCGGCCGCGCCCGAGACGGTCCGAAATTGACCGGGCTGGGCGGCCCGGCCGCTGCCCAGCGCCACGGCCTGCAACGCAGTGCCGCAGAGCCCCTGAACAACACCTCGACCGCAGGCGCGGCGCGTGCCTGCCCTTACCCAAACACCGTGGAGTGATTTCATGAGAACAACGTATTGCGGCCTTGTCAGTGAAGCGCTGATGGGCCAGACCGTGACGCTGATGGGCTGGGCCCACCGCCGCCGCGACCATGGCGGCGTGATCTTCATCGACCTGCGTGACCGCGAAGGCATCGTGCAAGTCGTGTGCGACCCGGACCGCGCCGACATGTTCAAGGTGGCCGAAGCCGTGCGCAACGAGTTCTGCCTCAAGATCACGGCCAAGGTTCGTGCGCGGCCCGAAGGCACGGTCAACGCCAACATCACCAGCGGCAAGATCGAAGTGCTGTGTCTGGAGATCGAGGTGCTGAACCCCAGCATCACGCCGCCGTTCCAGATCGACGACGACAACCTCTCCGAGACCACCCGCCTCACGCACCGCGTGCTCGACCTGCGCCGCCCGGCCATGCAGCGCAACATGATGCTGCGCTACCGCGTGGCGATGGAGGTGCGCAAGTTCCTCGACGTGAACGGCTTCATCGACATCGAAACCCCGATGCTGACCAAGAGCACGCCCGAAGGCGCGCGCGACTACCTGGTGCCGAGCCGCGTGCACGAAGGCATGTTCTTCGCGCTGCCGCAGAGCCCGCAGCTCTTCAAGCAACTGCTGATGGTGTCCGGCTTCGACCGCTACTACCAGATCGTCAAGTGCTTCCGCGACGAAGACCTGCGTGCCGACCGCCAGCCCGAGTTCACGCAGATCGACATCGAGACCAGCTTCCTCACCGAGGAAGAGATCCGCACGATGTTCGAGGGCATGATCCGCAGCACCTTCGCCCATGCCATCGGCACCGAGCTGCCGGCCTTCCCGGTGATGAGCTGGGCCGAGGCGATGCGCCTGTACGGCTCCGACAAGCCCGACTTGCGCGTGAAGCTCGAATTGACCGAGCTCACCGAGGTCATGAAGGACGTCGACTTCAAGGTCTTCTCGGCCCCGGCGCTGATGGCCGACGGCCGCGTCGTGGCACTGCGCATTCCGGGCGGCGCCGAGATGAGCCGCGGCGAGATCGACGCCTACACCGAGTTCGTCAAGATCTACGGTGCCAAGGGCCTGGCCTGGATCAAGGTGAACGACGTGGCGAAGGGCCGCGAAGGGCTGCAGTCGCCGGTGGTCAAGAACCTGCACGACGCCGCACTCGCCGAGATCATCAAGCGCAGCGGCGCGCAGAACGGCGATCTGCTGTTCTTCGGCGCCGACAAGGCGAAGATCGTGAACGACGCCATCGGCGCGCTGCGCGTGAAGGTCGGCCACAGCGACTTCGGCAAGGCGCGCGGCCTGGTGCAGGGCGTGTGGGAGCCGCTGTGGGTGGTCGACTTCCCGATGTTCGAATACGACGATGCAGCGCAGCGCTGGAACGCGGTGCACCACCCGTTCACCGCGCCGAAAGACGGCCATGAAGACTGGCTCGAGACCGACCCTGGCCGCTGCATCTCGAAGGCCTACGACGTGGTGCTCAACGGCATCGAACTCGGCGGCGGCTCGGTGCGTATCCACCGCGAAGAAGTGCAGAGCAAGGTGTTCCGCGCGCTCAAGATCGACGCCGAGGAAGCGAGTTCCAAGTTCGGCTTTCTGCTCGACGCGCTGCAGTACGGCGCCCCGCCACACGGCGGCATCGCCATCGGCCTGGACCGCTTCGTGATGCTGATGACCGGCGCAGAGAGCCTGCGCGACGTGATCGCCTTCCCGAAGACGCAGCGCGCCCAAGATTTGCTGACGAGCGCGCCGAGTGCGGTGGACGAGAAGCAATTGAAGGAACTGCATATCCGCCTGCGCAACGTGCAAGGCACAGCAGGGTCGGACGGCAACGCGCGATGAAGATCGTCAATGTCGGCAATTTTCCATCGGGCTGGAACTGGTTGGCGCCACGCTTCTCCGGTCACCCCGAATTGGAATGGATGTCGGCATCGACGAACGACGTGGCTTTGCCTGGCTGGCTGCCGCTGCGCCACGTGGCGCAGCGGGCCGGCGCGGCGATCAGCGCACGCCGGATGACGACACGTGGCGCGGCCCTGCTGGTCTCGCACTCGCCCACCATCTCGAAGTACGCCGAGTACGCGAATCGCACGGGACGCAGACGCAGCGCGCACTTGGCCTATTCGTTCAACTACACCGCACTGCCGACCGGCCGGCGCCGCGGTGCCGAGGCGCGCGCTTTGCGCACGATCGATCGGTTCGCAGTGTTCTCCAACGTGGAGCGCACGCTGTACGCCGAGCACTTCGACATTCCGCCAGAGCGGATGCGGATCGACATGTTGCACTGGGGCGTGCAGCCGCCCCAGTTGTCACCTGACGAGCGGCCGGTGGTGGCAGGCGACTACATCTGCGCGGTCGGTGGGCAGGGTCGCGGTTACGGTGTACTCATCGA
>Ga0209724_1003718_pt1 | contig 12321 bp, 13 predicted proteins | sample grotaG_FD_184143 | JGI IMG/M metagenome (GOLD analysis project Ga0209724, IMG submission 184143) | Glacier valley bacterial and archeal communities from Borup Fiord, Nunavut, Canada, to study Microbial Dark Matter (Phase II) -... | ecosystem: Environmental > Aquatic > Freshwater > Ice > Glacier ... | reverse complement strand
CGGTGATGGTGCAGCGACCCGACCTGTTCAACGCCGTGGTCTGCGAACAGCCGCTGCTCGACATGAAGCGCTACAGCCAGTTGCTGGCGGGCGCCTCGTGGATGAGCGAATACGGCGACCCGAACGTTGCCGCCGACTGGGCCGTGATCTCACGCTACAGCCCCTACCAGAACGTGAAGCCCGGCGTGATCTATCCGCCGGTGCTGCTCACCACCTCGACCCGCGACGACCGCGTGCACCCCGGCCACGCGCGCAAGCTGGCGGCGCGCATGCTGGCGCTCGGCAACAACGTGCTGTTCTTCGAGAACATCGAGGGCGGCCACGCCGGCTCGACCGACAACGATCAGCGCGCGCGGCTCAACGCGCTCGTCTTCACCTACCTGTGGCGGCAGCTGGGAGGCTGATCTTTCGGCCGGCCTGCAGCCGCCACAGCCGCATCGCCGCCAGCAGCCGGCCGAGGAAAGGCCACCCGAAGAGCGCTGCGCCGATGACAGCGTTCCTCGGCCACCCTGCGGCCACGCTCGCCATGCGCCCGAGCGTGGCCAGCGCGAGCACCGACGACAGCACGCCGGCACAGGTGCCGGCACGGCCGCTGCCGCCGCGTGCCAGCGCCCATGCGAACGCTGCCGTGATCACGCCGGCCCGGGCCGCACCGGCCAGCAGCTGGCTGGTCACGAGCAGCGAGAGATTCGGAGCCACCACCGCCGCCAGCGCGAATGCGGCCGCGGCGACCGCTGCAGCAGCCAGCACACGCGGCGCGGTCTAGCGCCTGCAAGCGAGCGAGAACGGGGACATGCCGAGGTTGAAGCCGATCCAGAACAGCGGCATCAACGTCGGCAGCGAATCGGCGCCGGCCAGTCACCCGATCGGCCGTGACGCCGCAGGCGAAGTCGGCCAGCCCGAAGATCTGCTGGTCGAGCATCAGGATCCTGCCGGCTGCGGCCTTGTGCAGACCGGCCTGCACCACGAGCTACGCCAGGAAGACCACGTAGACGATCTGGGTCGCCGCGAAGGCGAACTGCAGGGCGCCGAGGACCAGGCCGAAGGAGGCGGTCATGCGTGGAGCCGCGACCGCCGTTCGATCATCCGGCCCGGCGCGAAGTCAGTGGTTGTCTCTCGGCACGAAGGAGCCGCGTTGACCCACCAGGAAGTCGAAGTCGACGCCCTGGTCGGCCTGCAGCACGTGGTCGACGTAGAGCTTCCAGTAGCCGCTCGCCATCGGCGGCGGCGGTGCCTTCCACTCGGCCAGGCGGCGCGCCAGTTCGGCGTCGCTCACGTGCAGGTGGATGCGGCGCTTCGGCACGTCGAGCTCGATCAGGTCGCCGTTCTGCACCACCGCGAGCGGCCCGCCGGCGGCCGCTTCGGGCGCGGTGTGCAGCACCACCGTGCCGTAGGCGGTGCCGCTCATGCGCGCGTCGCTGATGCGAACCATGTCGGTGATGCCCTTTTTCAGGATCTTCGGCGGCAGCGGCATGTTGCCGACCTCGGCCATGCCCGGGTAGCCCTTCGGACCGCAGTTCTTCAGCACCAGCACGCAGGTCTCGTCGACGTCCAGCGCGTCGTCGTCGATGCGCGCGTGGAAGTCTTCGATCGATTCGAACACCACCGCCCGGCCGGTGTGCACCATGAGCGCAGGCGTGGCCGCGCTCGGCTTGATGACGGCACCGCGCGGCGCGAGATTGCCGCGCAGCACGGCGATGCCGGCCTTCTCCTTGAACGGCGCGGCGACCGTCTTGATCACCCGCGGGTCCCAGTTCTGCGCATCGGCGATGTTGGTTCCCATCGTCTGACCATTCGCGGTGACCACGCCGAGATGCAGCGTGGACGCGATCTCCTTCATCAGCGCCGGCAGGCCGCCCGCATAGCAGAAGTCTTCCATCAGGTGCTCGCCCGAAGGCTGCAGGTTCAAGAGGCACGGCGACTCGCTCGCCAGCCGGTCGAAGTCTTCCATCTCGAGCTTGACGCCGAGCCGCCCGGCAATGGCGATGAGGTGGATCACCGCGTTGGTCGAGCCGCCGATCGCGGCCAGCACCTTGATGGCGTTCTCGAACGCTTCGCGCGTCAGGATCTGCGAGATCGTCTGGTCTTCGTGGACCATGTCGACGATGCGCCGGCCGGCCATGCGCGCCAGCACGTTGCGGCGGCCATCGACCGCGGGAAAAGCGGCGTTGCCGGGCAGGCCGAGGCCGAGCGCCTCGACCATCGAGGCCATCGTGCTGGCCGTGCCCATCGTCATGCAGTGGCCATGGCTGCGGTGCATGCAGCTCTCGGCCTCGAGAAAGTCTTTGAGCTTGAGCGTGCCGGCGCGCACCTGCTCGCTCATGCTCCACACGCCCGTGCCCGATCCGAGTTCCTGACCGCGCCACTTGCCGTTGAGCATGGGGCCGCCCGAGAGCCCGATGGTCGGCAGGTTGACGCTCGAGGCACCCATCACCAGCGAAGGCGTGGTCTTGTCGCAGCCCATCAGCAGCACGACGCCGTCGAGCGGGTTGCCGCGGATCGACTCCTCGACGTCCATGCTGGCGAGGTTGCGGTAGAGCATGGCGGTGGGCCGCAGCAGCGTCTCGCCGAGCGACATCACCGGGAACTCGAACGGAAAGCCGCCCGCTTCGTAGACGCCCTTCTTCACCTCGTCGGCCAAGGTGCGGAAGTGCGAGTTGCACGGCGTGAGCTCGCTGAAGGTGTTGCAGATGCCGATCACCGGCCGGCCGTCGAACTGGTCGTCGGGCACGCCCTTGCCCTTGATCCAGCTGCGGTAGGCGAAGCCGTCGCGGTCCATGCGGCCGAACCACTGGCGGCTGCGCAGGTCTTCGGGCTTCTTCTTCCTTTTCGCGGCATCGCTCATGGCGCGGGCCTCCTCATGCGTTCGTCGTCATTCCTTGACCGAGCCGGTGAGGCCGGAGACGTAGTACTCGACGAAGAATGAGTACACGAAGGCCACCGGCAGCGAGCCGAGCAGCGCACCGGCCATCAGCGGCCCCCACTGGTACACGTCGCCCTGCACGAGCTCGGTGACCACGCCCACCGGCAGCGTCTTGATCTCCGAAGACGAGATGAAGGTGAGCGCGTAGATGAACTCGTTCCACGACAGCGTGAAGGCGAAGATGCCGGCCGAGATGAGGCCGGGCACGGCCAGCGGCAGGATGATCTTGGTGAGAATCTGGAAGCGCGTGGCACCGTCGATCAGCGCGCACTCCTCGAGCTCGAACGGTATCGAGCGGAAATAGCCCATCAGCAGCCACGTGCAGAACGGGATCAGGAAGGTCGGGTAGGTGAGGATCAGCGCCCAGCGGGTGTCGGAAAGGCCGAGCTGGAACACCACGTCGGCCAGCGGAATGAACAGGATCGAGGGCGGCACGAGGTAGGCCAGGAAGATCGACAGACCCACGTGTTTGGAGCCATTGAAGCGCAGCCGCTCGATCGCGTAGGCCGCGAGCACCGACGCGGCGAGAGAGAACGCGGTGGCCACCACCGAGACCAGCACGGTGTTCCACATCCAGGCCGGGAACTGCGTCTTGAACAGCAGGTGATGGAAGTGCGTGAGCGTGGCGTTGACGACCCAGAACGGGTTGCCGGTGCGCGAGAGCAGCTCGGCGTCGGGCTTCACCGAGGTGATCGCCATCCAATAGAACGGGAATAGCAGCACGATCAGGAACACGAAAAGCGGCAGGTACACCACCACGAAGCGCCGGCTCCGCGTTTCCAGAAAGCCCATGCCCCCCTGGTCTTTCGAGGCCGCGCTCACTTGTCGGCCCCGCCCTGCTGCCAGGCGCGACGCTGCAGGCCGAAGAAGCTGAACATGATGCAGGCGAGCAGGAACGGCACCATCGTGATGGCGATCGCCGCGCCTTCGCCGAGCGCACCACCGTTGATGGCGCGCTGGAAGGCGAGCGTGGCCATCAGGTGCGTGGCGTTGAGCGGGCCGCCGCGCGTGATCACGTAGATGAGCTGGAAGTCGGTGAACGTGAACAGCACCGAAAACGTCATCACCACCGCGATGATGGGCGTGAGCAACGGCAGCGTGACGTGGCGGAACTGCTGCCAGGGCGTGGCGCCGTCGATCGCCGAGGCCTCGTAGTACGAAGGCGAGATCGTCTGCAGGCCAGCCAGCAGCGTGATCGCCACGAACGGCACGCCGCGCCACACGTTGGCCGCGATCACCGAGAGCCGCGCGTTCCACGGCGAGCCGAGGAAGTCGATGTAGTGGTCGATCACGCCCATCTTCACGAGCAGCCAGCTGACGATCGAGAACTGCGAGTCGTAGATCCACCAGAAGGCGATCGCCGAGAGCGCCGTCGGCACGATGTAAGGCAGCAGGATGACGGCGCGAAAGAAGGTCTTGAAGCGGATGTTCCGGTTGAGCAGCAGCGCGAGCCACAGACCGAGGAAGAACTTCAGGATGCTGGCGACGACGGTATAGAAAAGCGTGTTGAAGAGCGCCAGCCGCGTGACCGAGTCGCCCCACAGGAACTCGTAGTTCTCCAGCCCGACCCACACGCCGGCGCGGCCCACCTTGGCATCGGTGAAGCCGAGCCACGTGCCGAGGCCCAGCGGGTAGGTGAGGAACAGAATCAGCAGCACCGCGGCCGGCAGCATGAACAGCATGCCGAGCGCGTTGCGGTTGTTCTGGAGGCGGTCGAGAAAGGTCATCGAGTTCCAGCGAAGCAATTACGGCTCGAAGATGCGAGCCGAAACCGCATTGAAGGACGCGCGCAGCGCGGTCCTTCGAACAAGGCTGATGCTGACGTCGTCGGTCAGGGCGTCGTCAAACCCGGTAGTAGCGTTCGGCGCGCTTCTGCGCCCGCTCCATCGCTTCCTTCGGCGTCTTCGATCCGCTGATCGCCTCGGCCACCATATTGACCATGATGAAGTCGGCTGCGGCCCCGGCCGACGCGTAGCCGAGCCGCCCCGCGTAGCCAGCCGGCCGCAGGTTCTTGACGGCGTCACGGTACGGCTCGTTCTTGGGGTCCGAGGTCCAGATCGCGCTCTTCGCGTATGCGGCGAGCGGCGGCGCCACGTAGCCCTGCGCACCGGTGAGCCACGGGTCGAACTGCTCCTGCTCCATCATGAACTGCAGGAACATCTTGGCCGCGATCGGGTGCTTGGTGTACTTCATCACCATCTGGTTGAAGTACAGGTGCGACTCGGTCGGCACGCCCACCGGGCCCACCGGGAAGGAGGCGTGCTGGATGTCGGCCGCCATTTCCTTGATCTTCGGATCGGCATTGTTCTTGGCTGCAACGTAGATCGAGATGCCGTTGTTGGTGACGGAAATCTGGCCGTCGAGGAAGGCCTTGTTGTTGTTCGGATCGAGCCAGGAGAGCGTGCCCGGAATGAAGTTGGCGTAAAGCTCCTTGCCGTACTCAAGCGCCTTGCCGGTCTCGGCGCTGTCGATCACGACCTTGTTGTTGGTGTCGACGAGCTTGCCGCCGAAAGCCCACACCAGCCAGTTGCACCAGAGGCCGTCGCCAGTGGCGTTGCCGAGGGCCATGCCGCCGGGCACGCCCTTCTCCTTCAGGGCCTGGTACATCTTCAGGAAGGTGGCGGTGTCTTTCGGAAAGGTGTCGAAGCCCGCCGCCTTCACCATGCTCTGGCGGTAGACCATCATCGAGCCGGCCGCACCGAGCGGCAGCGCGATCCACTTCTTGCCGTCGGGCCGGTTGAAGGCCTGGCCCGCGGCGTACCAGCCGCCGTACTTCTTGCCGAGGTACTCGGCGAGGTCGGTCAGGTCGAGCAGCTTGTCGGGGTAGAGATTCGCATCGTCGTTGGTCGAGAGAATGATGTCGGGGCCGGCGCCGGTGTTGGCCGCCACGGCCGCCTTGGGCCGCACGTCTTCCCAGCCTTCGTTGTCGACGCGCACCTCGATGCCGGTCTTCTCGGTGAACTTCTTGACGTTGATCATGTAGGCGTCGATGTCACCCTGCACGAAGCGGCTCCAGCGCAGCACGCGCAGCGCAGCGCCCTTCTCCGGCTTGTAGGTGAGCGCCTGCGCATGAACCATCGGCGACCACAGCGCGGCGCCTGTGCCGAGCCCGGCCACGGCCGCGGCGCTGGCCGTGCCTTCGAGGAACTTGCGGCGATTGAAGGGGGTTTCGTTCATCGAGGTGTCTCCTGCATGGAAATGTCGTCGAGCCAAAGGAATCACGCCGCGAGGCGCTGGCCGCTGCTGGCATCGAAAAGATGCGCGCGGTCGAGGTCGGGCAGCAGGTGGATGGTGCTGCCGGGGGTGAAATCGTGGCGCTCGCGGAACACGGCGGCCATCTCCGTGACACCGTGGCGGCACGAGACGAAGGTGTCGGCGCCCGTGGGCTCCATCACGACCACGCGTGAAGCGATGCCGCCTTCGGTGGCCAGCTTCAAGTGCTCGGGGCGCGTGCCGAGCACCACCGGCTGGCCGTCGATGCCGCCGGCATGTGCCGGTGCGGCGAGGCGTGAGCCATCGGCCAGCTCGAGGCGAGCGCCGGCGGCGTCTCGGCGCAGCGTGGCGGGCACGAAATTCATGGAGGGCGAGCCGATGAAGCCGGCGACGAACACGTTGGCCGGCCGGTCGTAGAGCTCGAGCGGCGAGCCCATCTGCTCGATGCGGCCGTCTTTCATGACGACGATCTTGTCGCCCATCGTCATGGCCTCGATCTGGTCGTGCGTGACGTAGATCGACGTTGTCTTGAGGCGCTGGTGCAGCTCCTTGATCTCGCTGCGCATGGCCACGCGCAGCTTGGCATCGAGGTTGGAGAGCGGCTCGTCGAACAGGAACACCTGCGGATCGCGCACGATCGCCCGGCCCATCGCCACGCGCTGGCGCTGGCCGCCCGAGAGCTGGCGCGGGAAGCGATCGAGCAGCGTGGTCAGCGCCAGGATCTCGGCGGCGCGGCCGACCTTTTGCTCGACAGTGGCCTTGTCCTTCTTCGCGAGCATGAGCGAGAAGGCGAGGTTGTCTCGCACCGTCATGTGCGGATAGAGCGCGTAGTTCTGGAACACCATCGCGATGTCTCGCTCTTTCGGCGGCACATCGTTGACCTTCCTGTCGCCGATGCGGATCTCGCCGGCGCTGATCTCCTCGAGCCCGGCGATCATGCGCAGCAGCGTCGACTTGCCGCAGCCCGAAGGACCGACGAGCACCGTGAACGAGCCGTCGGCGATGTCGATGTCGACGCCGTGCAGCACGGGCGTCTCGCCGAAGTTCTTCTTCACCTGCCGGATCGTCACGCTTGCCATGGGCGGCAGTATCGACACGCCGGCACGCCTTCGCCATGAGGGCAAACCGGTAGGTGCCCACCCGCACCGATTCGTATGATGACCCGACCACCATGCTGCAACGCACGAGCGCTTCCTCCTCGGCTGATGCCGCGGCCTTCTCCGGCCCGCTCGTGGCCGAGCGGCTTTCCGACCAGCTCGCGGCACGCCTCGGCGGCCAGATCGACAGCGGCCTGCTGCGCCCCGGCGATCGCCTGCCCACCGAGCAGACCCTCGCCGCCACCCACGGCGTTTCGCGCACGGTGGTGCGCGAAGCCGTGCACCAGCTCAAGTCGCGCGGCCTGTTGCGCTCGCGGCAGGGCTCCGGTGTCTACGTCACCCAGGCACCCCCGGCCGAATCGCTCAGCTTCGACCTCACGCTCATCGGCTCGATCGACGACGTGCTGCGCATCCGCGAAGTGCGGCGCGCACTCGAGGCCGAGACCGCGGCGCTCGCGGCCGAGCGCGCGAGCAAGTCGCAGGTCGCTGCGCTGCGCCGCGCCTTGCGCGCGATCGACCGCAGCGCCGTCGAGGGCCGAGACGGCGTCGAGGAAGACCTGGCCTTCCACCGCCTGCTGGCCGAAGCCGCGGGCAACGTGCACTTCGGCCGGCTGCTCGAGTTCCTCGAGCAATACGCGAAGGAAGCGATGCGCGTGACGCGGCGCAACGACGCCACGCGCACGGAGTTCGTCGAGGCGGTGCGGTCCGAGCACGCCGCAATCGTCGAGGCCGTCGCATCCAGAGACGCCACGCTCGCACGGCGCCGTGCCGTGCAGCACATGCTCGGCGGCGACCGCCGCATGCGAACGGCCGTGCCGCTCGCGCCTACCCCGAGGAGCCCACGCAGATGAAGATCCTGATTACCGGCGGAGGCGGCTTCATCGGCTCGCGTCTCGCCACCGCCCTGCTCGAACGCGGCACGCTCGGCGGCCGGCGCATCGAACAGCTCGTGCTCGCAGATCAGGTCACGCCGCGCGCCGAGCTCATGAGCGATGCGCGCGTGGCTCCCCGCGTGGGCAAGCTCGAGGCGCAATGCGAGTCGCTCGGCCGCGAGAACTTCGACGGCGTATTCCACCTCGCGTCGGCCGTCTCGGGCGAGTGCGAGGCCGACTTCGACCTCGGCCTGCGCTCCAACCTCGACACCACGCGCGCCCTGCTCGACGCCTTGCGCGCCGCCACCGGGCGCGGCACGCCGGCGCCACGTTTCGTGTTCTCGAGCTCGGTCGCGGTGTTCGGGCCCGACCCTTCGGTGCCCTTGCCTGCGCTCGTGGGCGACGACACGCTCACGACGCCGAAGACGTCTTACGGCACGCACAAGCTGATGTGCGAGCACCTCATCGCCGACTACGGTCGCAAGGGCTATGTCGACGGCCGCTCGGCCCGCCTGATGACGGTGACCGTGCGCCCTGGCAAGCCCAACGGCGCGGCTTCGTCGTTCTTTTCCGGCATCGTGCGCGAGCCGCTCGCCGGCGTGGAGGCGATCTGCCCCGTCTCTCCCGAGGTCTCGCATCCGCTGACCTCGGCAGCGCGCACGGTCGAAGGCCTGATCGCGGTCTACGAAGCGAGCGTCGAGCAGCTCGGCGGCCGGCTCGCACTGAACCTGCCGGCCGTCAACGTCACCGTCGCGCAGATGCTCGACGCGCTCGAGCAGGTGGCCGGCAAGACCGTGCGCGAGCGGGTGCGTTTCGTGCGCGACGAGGCCATCGCCGCGATCGTCGCCAACTGGCCGAAAAGCTCCACCGCTGCACGCGCAGGCCGGCTCGGCCTGAAGGCCGATGCCGACTTCGCCACCATCATTCGCCAGTACATCGCCGACTGCCGCGCCGCGCCGGGCGGCGAAGCGGCGCTCGCAGGCTTGCCCCGGGAAGGCCACCACGCATGAACCAGATCGATCTGAAAGGGCGCGTCGCCGTCATCACCGGCGGGGCGCAGGGCATCGGCTACGCCATTGCCCAGCGCATGCTCGCCTCGGGTGCGAACGTGGTGCTGTGGGACGCCGACGCGGCCAAGCTCGAAGAGGCGAAAGCCTCGCTTGCCGGTGCGGGCACGGTGTTCGTGGAAATGGTGGAGCTCACCAGCGAGCAGGAGGTCGAGGCAGCCACGCAGCGAACGCTCGCGGCCGCGGGAAAGATCGACATCCTCGTCAACAACGCCGGCATCACCGGCGGCAACGCCACCACCTGGGAACTGTCACCCGAGGTGTGGCGTCGCGTGATCGAGGTCAACCTCGTGGCACCGTATCTCGTGTGCCGCGCCGTCGTGCCGCACATGATCGCGGCCAAGTACGGCCGCATCGTCAACATCGCCTCGGTGGCCGGCAAGGAAGGCAACCCCAACGCCTCGCACTACAGCGCCTCGAAGGCCGGCGTGATCGCGCTCACCAAGTCGCTCGGCAAGGAGCTCGCCACGAAAGGCGTGATCGTCAACGCGATCACCCCCGCCGCAGCCAAGACCGCGATGTTCGCCACGATGACGCAGCAACACATCGATTTCATGCTCTCCAAGATTCCGATGGGGCGATTTCTGGAAGTCGACGAAGCGGCAGCGATGGTGGCGTGGCTGGCTTCGGAGGAGTGCTCGTTCACGACGGGGTCGGTGATCGATATCTCGGGGGGCCGGGCGACGTATTGACCGGCACAAAGAAGCCTCGTCGCCCAAGCCGCCGCCGGGGCAAGCCGAACCACACAGCGATTCCCTGACGCCTGTCGAACGACCTTCATCGATTCAGATCAAGTGTAAGATCGACGACGCGCGAATCGCGCCCCGGCCAGATCTGGCGCCTATCTGCTGGCGCCGCGACGTGAGGTGAGCCGGCATGCAAGCCACGCCGCCAGCGAACCCTCCCGTTTGAGCCGGGCAGCACCGTCGGCAATGCCGTGCTCGGCTTGCCAGGGGCCAGCGGGCTGACCAGCGCATGGTTGTAGAGCTTGACGACGAGGCCGGTGCCCTGCGCGTCGTTGAGCAGCTTCTTGATGCCCGCGAGCAACGACTTGTGGCGCAGCTTCAGCGCGGAAGCGATCGCCTCGTTGACCGCACTCACGAGCAGCGCCACGCTCGCGAAGCAGAACACGAGGCCGATCACGACATCGAGCACGGAGCTGTCGAACATCGACTTCTCTCCGGCAGTTTCAGGCGCGGCCCGAGGCAGCGCCGTCAGGCGGCCCCGGGCGCACGCGAAGTCAATGCGGCGCGCGCCGGATCGACGTACTGCAGCAGCCGCGTCATGGTGGCGCGACCCGGGCCCCAGATCGGGTGCCAGTTCGCCTGCTTGCGTGCGCTCTTGAGAACCGACTCGTTGTCGGAATCCATCAGGCCGTAGAACACCTCGGTGACGATGCGACCGCCGACGCCGCCGAGCTGGGTGCCCGCGCATCGCGAGGCCGCGAGTTGCTGTTGCACGGAGACACCCGGCGCCGAGCCGACCGGCGTGCCGTCGGGGTTGCGCCCGAGCATCTGCGCTTCGTTCATGTCGTTCTTGTTGCTGTCGATCCAGAAGGCGACGATCGGCGCCTGAGCCTCGGCCAAGGTGCCTGCGCCGACGCGTTCATGTTGCCGGGAGAGGCCGCCGATATGATCCGGCTCCGCCCTCCAATCTGCCTTTCGGCGAACGCCATGAACACACGCCTCACCCTGCTCTCGTCGCTCGTCGTCCTCGGCGCGGCCGGCTGCGCCACGCCTATCACGCCGGCGACCTACGTGGCCGCGTCGCTCGCTCCTGCGAGCGGCAGCACGGTCACCGGCACGGTCTGGTTCGTGCAGGAAAGCGGCGGCATGCTGGTGGTGCGCGGCGAGGTGCGCGGCCTCGCACCCAACAGCGAGCACGGTTTTCACGTGCACGAGAAGGGCGACTGCTCGAGCGGCGACGGCATGAGCGCTGGCGGCCACTTCAACCCGACCGCCATGCCGCATGGCCCGCAGGCTGCACCGCACCACGCGGGCGACCTGCCGTCGATCGTGGCCGACGCTTCGGGCGTCGCGCGGTTCAGCGTGCGCACCTCGGGTGTCGTGCTCGGTGGCGGGGCTGGCGACCTCGCCGGCAAGGGGCTGATCGTGCATGCCAACCCCGACGACTACACCACCCAGCCCACCGGCAACTCCGGTGGCCGCATCGCCTGCGGCGTGATCTCGGGCGTGGCCGGTCGCGACGCAGCGGGCCGCGAACAACCGCTGCCGCAGATCACGATGTAGTTCTCCCCTCGGCGTTGACGCGTCGGGCATCCAGCATTGCGCTCGTCGCTTTCGTAATGCCGGGGTGACGGATGTCGGATGTCGGATGTCGGATGCGACAACGATGACGATCAAGGGACAGGTTGAGGTGGCGCGGCAGATCCGCGATCGGCTCGGTCTGAAGTCTGGCGACAAGATGGCTTTCACGTTGCTGAGCGACGGTGCCGTCGTCATACGACCCAAGACCCGGCGTCTGGCCGAGCTGGCGGGCTCGCTCACCCGGCCTGGGCACCCTCAGGTTTCGATCGAGGACATGAACCCGTTCAAGGTGCGGGTCGCAACGAAAGCGGCGAAGCGCTCGTCACGATGAGCATCGCCCTCGACACGAACGTGTCGATGCGACTGCTCGTGCGTGACGACGAGGTTCAGCACGCTGCGGCGCGACGCCTCGTCGACCGGGCGGCGGCGGCCGATGAGCCGGTGCTGATCGTGCTCAGGGCCTTGCTCGAGATCGAGTGGGTGTTGCGGAGCGCCCGTCGGCTCGACAAAGCCAGCATCGCGGGCGCGATCTCAGGGCTGCTGGAAAGCAGCGGGGTCGAGTTCGAGCACCCGCCCACCGTGGAGGAGTCGCTGTACGTTGAGGCCCAACACCCGGAGGCCGATTTCGCCGACTGCTTGCTCGCGGCACGCGCCGCCCATCTCGGCCGCAGCCCATTCTTGACCTTCGACGCCGGCGCAGCACGGCTACCCGGCGTGGAACTGCTCGCTCGACGCCCTCGCGTGAACGACGGCGAGCTCAGCCCGCTTCCTGGTCCTGCAGCAGCCGCCACATCACCTTGCCCGAACCCGACTTGGGCAGCACGTCGACGAACTGCACGAGCCTGGGCACCTTGTAGGCCGCCATGTTGTCGCGGGCCCAGA
>Ga0209724_1003716_pt1 | contig 12321 bp, 13 predicted proteins | sample grotaG_FD_184143 | JGI IMG/M metagenome (GOLD analysis project Ga0209724, IMG submission 184143) | Glacier valley bacterial and archeal communities from Borup Fiord, Nunavut, Canada, to study Microbial Dark Matter (Phase II) -... | ecosystem: Environmental > Aquatic > Freshwater > Ice > Glacier ... | reverse complement strand
CTTAAACGCTTGCCACAACACCTCCGCTGAGTCCTGAATTTTCAGTTGTAAGGGCTGGCTCATGGCTCTACTTTACTGAATTTATCGGAATCCGTATAAGAGCACGTTGGTCAGATAAATTTTTTCGACGTTCGAGGTGAGGGGAACCGTCATCAGCAGGTGAGCTTTGGCGTTAGCCGCGTTGTTGGTGATGACGATTCCGGGATGAACAGAGGCGGCCTCACCTTCGCGTCCATCTGGGCGGTAGTTGATGAGGTAGATGTCCCCACGGCGAATCAGTGCCACTTGGCCGAGTCCTGCACCTCGAGTCCATCGGTGTTATCGGCAGGGTACTGCTCAATGCCCTCGAGCTGAGCCTTTCCCAATTCTTCGTAAGCCTTTAGGTAAGATTCCTCCCGAAGCGCCTGCACCGCACGGGCCAGAGCCGCACTGCGCGATTCTAAGCCGTGCTCAAGTTGATAACCCTCGAGAAAGGAAAGCAAATCCGCCGGGAGGGTAGCACTGATGCGCATAGCAGTCATACTTTTCATATACGTATTTTATCCTATCCATTCATCTACAACCATTCCAGGGGCTACCCTTCTTCCCTCAAGCGACTAAACTCTTGCCATGCGAACACGGGGTAAATCGAGCAGGGGCTATGTCGAAGGCCCCTCATAGTGAGTCCCTACTCGAGGCTCGAGGGCTGGGTTTACCACGCAACCTTCACGCTGGCTCGTCCCGAAGGCCCCCGCCAGGAACTTCGTCAGCGCCTGATGGACCGCACGGCTGCGCTCGAGGCCCAGGGACTCAACTTAGCCCAAGCTCAAGAGCAAGTCCTACAGGAAGCAGGTGACTCGAGCGAGGTACGCCTCCAACTCGAGCGCACCTGTATAACTCAAGAGGAGTGGCAACGGGCTGAGCAATTTATTTCACCCACGCCTTTAACCTGGACTGTTTTGTTAAGATTGCTAATCTTTTTACTCGTAGTATATATTATTTTCTTTGTCTGGTCTGAGTCTCAATCAAATATAGGAGGTTTGCTTATCGGTTTAGTTTTATCAATGTTTATTATTGATTATGCCCTACCAAAGTGGTTTCATGGCCCCACATTGTACAAAATGAGGTGGCTTATGCAGGCTTCCTCGCCTATCTTTGCCCTTCTTTTCTTTTGGGGATTGACCGATTCGACCCCAAGAGGGAGTTTGCTTTCTGGCATAGTCATCTTTTTGATTACCATACTTTTCCAGTGGAAATCCTTTTATCAACTGTGGCGTATCTACCCAAAGCTAAAATACCTGTAGCCCTTCCTCCTTCTCTCTCGAGCGGCTAGACTAAAACCATGAAAACACTGACTGCGCGGGATGTCGAGGCGGCGTGCATGGGCGGGGGCGTCTTTGCCTGCGGGGGCGGAGGCTGGCTTTCGCACGGCCTCGAGAACGGACATATGGCGGTGACCTTGGGGCGGCCCAAACTGATGTCCATTGACGAAATCCCTCAGCAGGGCACCATTGTGACCATCTCGGCCATCGGCGCTCCGGCGGCCACGAGCGGCTGGGAGATGTGGCCTCGAGACTACATCCGCGCGTTTGAGCTGGTCAAGGCGGCGGTGGAGCAGGACGGGCAAAAAGTGGTTGGGGTGATGAACGCGCAAAACGGATACAGCTCGAGCGTGAACTGCTGGATGCCGGCTGCGTACTTTGATTTACCCGTACTAGACGCCGCCGGGGACATCCGCGCTCACCCGACCATCAAACTCGGCGCGATGGGTTACGCGGGCGAGGGCGACCTTCAGACCGTGCAGGCGGTGGTCGGTGGAAACCGCAGCCAGGGCGCGTATCTCGAGGTTTTAGCCAGGGGCAGCCTGTTCAAAACCGCCAACATTCTGCGGGCGGCGTCAGTGCAGTCGGGCGGCTTCATCGCGTCTGCAAGGCTGCCACTCAGCGTGGCAGAGGTGCGCTCGCGGGCCGCGCTGGGCAGCATTTCCAAAGCGATTGAGCTGGGCGAGGCTATGCTCGAGGCCCAACTTAAGGGGCCAGAAGCGACGTTGGAGGCCGTGGCGAAGGTCACTAAAGGCGAGGTGCTAGCTCGAGGAACGCTGACGAGTGCAACCCTGCGAACCGAGGGCGGCTTCGATTTCGCGCAGTTTAATGTGCAAGATGGGAAGGACGAGTACCGCATTTTCACCATGAACGAGCACATGGCGGTGGATAAAAACGGGGTGCGGGTCTCGAGCTTCCCAGACACCATTTGCCTGTTCGACGTGAATACCGGGCTACCGCTCAAAACGGGCGACACGCTCGAGGGAATGCAGGTCGCGCTGCTGCATGTGGACCGCTTTAAGCTTCCCCTCTCGAGCGGGGTCAAGGACGCCGCCGCCTACCCCGAACTCGAGCAGATGATGGGCATTGAACTGACCAAATACGCGCTCGAGTCAGCAGACAAGGCTGGAAAGAAGCCCAAGAAATCCAAGAAGTAGAGGCTCGAGGTCTCCATGTACGACAAAACTTTGACCGGACACTTGGTCCTCGAGCACCGCGTTCTGAAGGACGGCTTTTTAGCGCTCGAGAACGGCAAGATTGTGGCCATCGGGCAGGGAAGGCCGCCGCCTGCGAAGGAGCATCTCGATTTTTCGGGCTGCGTCATCATGCCCGGAGCCATTGACACCCACACCCACGCGTTTTCTGCGCTCGAGGAGGGCTTTATAAACCTGACCCGCAGCGCGGCGGCGGGCGGCGTGACCACACTTTTTGACATGCCCTACGACGACCCCGACCCGGTAGTGACGACTAAGAGGCTGCTCGAGAAGGGCCAGCGCCTGAAAACCGAGGCCAGCGTGGCGGTGGGCCTGTACGGCACGGTGTCCAAAGGCGCGGGGGCCGGACAGGTGCTCGAGCTGAGCGCTGCCGGGGCGGTGGCCTTCAAGTTCTCCACCTTCGAGACGCACCCAGTGCGCTTTCCCCGCATCGGCAACATGCAGTTGCTCGAGGTTTTAGGGGCGGTGAACCAGACAGGCAAGGTGGCCTGTTTCCACGCTGAGGACCAGGAACTCATTGATGGGTTCACCGCAAAAGTGAGGGCCGAGGGTAGGACCGACCCGCTAGCGCACTGCGAGAGCCGCCCCGAGATTGCCGAACTGGTCGCCATTTCCGGCCTGCTCGAGCTGGGGAAGAAAACGGGCGCGAAGGTTCACATCTGCCACGTCACCACTCAGGCGGGCTTCGAGTTGGTGAAGGGGGGAATTCGCAGCAATGGATGGGGGCGCTTCTCAGCCGAAACCTGCCTGCACTATCTCGTTTTTGATGACCAGGATATGCTCGAGCACGGCTCACAGCTCAAAATCAACCCTCCTCTGCGCTCGAGGGAAGAGGTAGACAAGTTGTGGTACGCCCTGCTTTATCCCACCTCCCCAGGTTTAATTGTTCCAGACATTGAACTTCAGCCTTTCGTCACCTCCGACCACGTAGCGTGGCCGCTCTCGAGGAAAGACAAACCCAATATCTTCGACAACAGCTCTGGAATGCCGGGAGTGGAAACCCTGCTTCCCTTCCTGCTGGACACGCTGCTTAGAAAATGGTCTGAACCTGAACTCGAGGAGGCTGCATTCATCGAGACGGCCAAGCTCGTTTCTACTAATGCAGCCCAGCGCTTCAGACTCGAGAGCAAAGGAAAAATCGCCATCGGGTTTGACGCAGATTTGGCCATACTCGAGCGGGGCAAATTCGTCTGGAAAGCTAGTGAGTCGCACTCGAGCGCCAAATGGTCGCCGTTTGATGGGCGTGAGATTTCGGTAAGAGTGGTTCACACTTTATTGGGCGGCAAAATCGTGTGGGATGGTAAAAATGTGCTTGAGGGGCAGGGTTACTGGCTCAAAACGTAAAAGTAAAAGCGGGGGTGCAATGGGATGCACCCCCGCTTTTAGCTTTCTGCCTTCTACAACTGAAATCCGTCTAATCCGCCGGGTTGGGCTGCGCTTCCCGCTCCGCTCGAGACATCGGTGGCACACTCGCCACCGCTCGAGCCAGGTTCAGGTTGGGCAGGAAGAGCGCCACCGCCAGACCGCACAGCACCAGCAGAGCTGCCACGAAGAAGATGTGCGCCACCGCGCTCGAGAGTGAGATTTGTAGCGACTCGAGGGTGCGGTTCCAGATATTCGTGCCCAGAACCTGCGTAACTACCGCCTTTACCTTGTCCAGAGTCTCGGGGCTGTTGAGAATTTCCGGGTTGGCTAGGGCGCTTCTCACGCTCGAGGGCAGTTTTTCCACGCCCACAGGTAGGGTGCTCGAGGTCCCCATCAGGCTGGCACTCTGCACCGCACCGAAGATGGCCACGCCCACCGTGCCGCCCATGTTCCTGAAAAACTGGTTGGCACCCGTGGACATCCCCAGCTTCGCGCGCGGCGTCTGAGACTGCACCGCCAGGGTGAACAGGCTGTTGGTCGGCCCAATGCCCAGGCCCAGAACCACCATCAGGCCCACCACCGCCCACAGCGGGGTCTCGAGCTTGAGGGTGCTCAGGGTGAACAGGGTGGCCACCATCAGGGCCACGCCCGCCACGATAAAGACTTTGTAGCGCCCGGTTTTGCTCACCGCAAAGCCGGCCAGGGTGCTGGTGATGACCAGGCCCAACATCAGCGGGGCCAGGGTGAGGCCCGAGTTGGAGGCCGAAACCGCTTTGACGCCCTGCATGTAGAGCGGCAGGTACAAAATGGCGCTGTACATGCCTGCCATAGTGAAAAAACCCGACAAATTGGCCACGGTGAAGGTGCGGTTCCCAAACAAGCTCAGCTCGAGGATGGGGCTTTGCGCGCGCATCTGCCACACGATGAATCCGACCACCGTGAACAGCGACCAGACCAGCAGCCCGACAATCTCGAGCGAGGTCCAGGCGTACGTGTTGCCGCCCCAGGTGAGCGCCAACAGCAGTGGAACCATCGCTAAAATCAGTAAAATGGCCCCGAAATAATCGATTTGCACCTTCGCACGCTGCACCGCGCCTCGCATGTACCTCACGATGAAACCAAAAGCCAGCAGTGCAAAGGGGATGTTGACGAAAAACACCCAGCGCCAGTTCAGGTGGTCGGTCAGAAAGCCACCGATGAGCGGACCTACCACGCTCGAGACGCCGAACACCGCGCCGTTGAAGCCCTGGTATTTGCCCCGCTCGAGCGGCGTGAAGATGTCCCCGATAGCGGCAAAAGCCATGCTGGTCAGCGCTCCACCGCCCAAGCCTTGCAGCGCCCGAAAGCCGATGAGTTCGGGCATGTTCTGAGCAAATCCGCACAGCGCCGACCCCACGCTGAACACCACAATGCCGAACAGCAACAGCACTTTGCGCCCGTACAGGTCGGAGAGTTTACCGTAGATGGGAATGCTCACCGTACTGGCCAGCGCGTAGGCGGTAAAAGCCCAGGCGTACAGGCTCAGGCCGCCCAGTTCGGAGATGATGCGCGGCAGCGCGGTGCCCACCACGGTGAGGTTGAGACTGGCTAAAAACAGCGTGAGCAGCACGCCTGCGAAGGCCAGCAATTTTTCTTTTTGGGTCAGCTCGGTTTTGGTCACGGGACCCAACTCGAGCGAATGGGGGCTAGCTTCAGACATAGGCGGCCTCCATCTCGGCCTTGAGCCGGGTCACGGCCTCAAAGGCGTTCTCGATAGTCTGCGGGTCCAGGCGTTCGTAGCGCTCGAGCACCATAGCCCGCGCGGTATTTCGGGCCTGCTCGAAGACCTCACGGCCTGCGTGGGTCATCTCGAGCCGCAGTTTCCGCATATCGTCGGGGTCGAGGCTGCGCGTCACCCAGCCCGAACCGACCAGATGGTCAATCAGGCGGCTCACACTGGGCGCGGGCATCGAGAGGTGCGTGGTGAGCTGCGACGGGTACGCCGCGCCCTCGGACAGCACGAGTAACGCCTGATAGTCGTTGAGGCTGAGACTGAGCCGCGCCTCGAGCGGCACTGATATTTCGCTGCCAATCCGACTGGCAAGCTGCCGGATGGTCCGCATCAGGCGCAGTAGATGGTCTTCTTTCTGAGAATGCATAGAGATATTTTATACGGTATTATTTCATATGGAAGTAAATTTGAACTTTTGGATGCAGCAGGTTTGGCCGCTCGAGGTTTACTGGGAGTACGAGACCCGCGCTCGAGCCAATTCGGACTCGCTAGGCTTTTCAAATTGCTGTTCCATAAAATCGAACATCTGTGGGGTGACTTCAAAAGCGAAGGTTGCACCCTGCTCACGGTTCCTCGAGAGCACTCGCCCACGCCGCAGTTCGTAAGGCGCGTCCACAAAGTGCGTTTGCACGGTAAGCTCTGCTTCCTCGGCTCGAGCGGCAAATTGCCCTCGGTGCTCGAGCTTCATAAATCCCAGGTCGAGCACCACATCCACCCCACTTCGCGCGACCTCGAGCGTGGTGGTCCAGATTCGCTGCTCGCATCGAGCTACGCGTTCCATAATCCAACCAAAATTCAGGGGTTGCGGCAAATCAGGTCCAAACAATGCACCCATCCACTCATCAATCGAGAAACGGACCCCCCGAACCTCCTCGGCCAAGCGGCGTGAATACGTGGTTTTCCCTGCGCCCTGCGGACCAAACACCAGATGAAGCTGTGCCATGCGTTTTCTCCTTTTGGCCCTCAAGCGAGCGGCTTTAGCAGATTTCACCCTAACGGTCACGCTCGAGAAAAGCGTCCGCTAAATGGCTAAGCCTCCTGCACTCCTTGACGAACTCGAGTCCACTCCCTAAACTCACGCTTCGGAACGCAGCGTTCCCCTCGAGAATCGCCTCTCTTCATCTATTCCCCATTCCTCATTCCCCATTCCCTACCCTCCCCGAATCAATGTGTCCACCATCAAGGCCCCGCCCAGCACCCCTGGAATTCCGCCGCCGGGGTGAACACTCGTGCCCACCTGCCACACCTCGCGCTCGAGCCTGTGTTTTGGGTTGTGAAACGGTCCCGCCTGCCACGGCGCTCGAGCTACACCATAAATCGCACCGCCCCACGCACCGCCTTCCTGAAAATACTGCGGATGGAAAGTCGCGCTCGAGCGCATCCCCCCTCGCAAAGGACGTTGTAAAACCCGCTCGAGCCACGCCAGTTGCTGCTGCACCCAATCGGACTCGAGCGCGTAATTCCGACCATTGGCTGGGGCGGTGAGCAATATTGAGAGCACTGCTCGAGTGTTGTCTGGGTAAATGCCGTGTGGCGGGTAATGATTGACAAAAGCCATCGTCTGGAGCGGCTCTTTCAGATTCCACAAATCCTGCTCGAGCACGGCGGGGTCGTCGGGCAAAACCACGCTCGAGAGCGGTAAATCCAGCGGTTCCTCGAGCACGGTGTAAATGGCCACGCCCGAACAGGTGCGGCGCTGGGGTACGCGTACCGGGCGGCCCCGCAACGCCTCCAAACGTCCAAAATCCAGGCTCGAGATGAGACGCTCGAAAGGCCAGCAGCGCTCGCCCGCCCAGACCCGTCCCGGTTTTACTTTGGTGACTGGAACGTGCTCGAGCAGTTCCACACCGCGTTCCAGACACAATTGCTCGAGGGTACGGGTCAGCTCGAAGATGCCGCCCCTGGGGACGCTGAGGCCGTTTTCTATCATCAGGGCGGGCAGCGAGGCATAGAGCGCCGGGGCGCGCCTCGAGCCAATTCCAGCGTTTAAGGCGTGAATGGCGAGACTCTCCTCGAAAATCTCGGGCAGCTCGAGCGAATTCAGGTAAGCGCGAGCCGTGAGGTGCAGGCCATGAACTCGAGCCAGACCCGCGCTGAGCCGCACAAAGCGCAGGTCAGTCAGGCGAGGCGGAGCGGTGAGCAGGCCCTCGACATTTATCGGACACTGGCGCTCGAGATACCTCTTCCAGTGTGGAAAAAACCCATGTCCGGGCGGTACGGGCAACTCGAGGGTCTGACCGCGAAAGTGGTGCGTGCCCAGCGAAGGCCAGGGCAGGTGCTCGAGCGGGTCGCTCTCCCCTGCCCGCTCGAGCAACGCTTTCCACACGCCGCGAAAGCTGTGCAGCGCAGGTCCGGTGTCCAGGGTCTGGCCCTCGAGCACAATACGCCTGCTCTTGCCGCCCAGAGTTTCGCGCTCGAGCAGGGTGACGTTTTCCCCTCGAGCCGAGGCCAGCAGAGCCGAGGCCAGACCCGCGAGGCCGCCACCTAAAACCAGGGTTTTCATCGCTCGAGCACCGGGGTCTGAACTCTGAGGTCTGAACTCTGTCGTCTGAACTCTGAAGTTTGTTCCGCCCTCATCCCCGCACTAAATGCGCCACCAGCAGCACCCCCGCCACCATTCCCACCGCCCACGGACTGAGTATGGAGAGTGGATACAAACGCGCCGCTCGAGCGGGGGTTGGCTCCCTCCAGAGCTTGAGGCTGAGTCCACCGCTGACCAAAAAGATGGCCAGACCCACCAGGGGATGTAAAAAGGCAGCCAGCACGCTCGAGAATAAAAACCACGCTGCACACCACAGTGCGGTGCTCGCAGCGCCCAGCACGGTGGCCACGGTCCTCACCCCGGCAGCCGCGTCGGTCTCGAGGTCCTGCACCGCGTCAAAGGCGTGTTTGCCCACCGACCACGCCATCAGGCAAGGCAAGGCCAGAACTGATGGCACTGTACCGAAGAGCAGCGGCACGAAGGCCAGCGGCAGCGCGTAGGCCGCGTTGGAGAGCGAATCCAGGAACGGGCGACCTTTAAAGCGCAGGGGCGGCAGCGAATATCCCAGAAAGAGCGCCGTATAAAGAAAAACCACCGCCCAGAAGCTAGGCGGAGTCTCGAGCAGGAAATAAAGTGCGAAAGGCAGGTTGAGCGCGGCAATCGCTCGAGTGAGCGGCAGCGTCTCACCGTGCTCGAGCCGCGCGCCCTGATAGCCCCCCTTGCGGGGATTGAGCGCGTCTTCATCACGGTCTGCCAGGTCGTTGACCCCGTAGATGAGCAGGTTAAAGGGCAGGGTCAGCCAGAGGAGTAAAACCAGCCACGCGGGGTCCGCGCTCCACAGCCGCCCACTGAGCCACAGCGCCACCATTGCCGGACCGAGGGTGTTGACCCACAGCGCGGGCCTCGAGATGAGAGCCAAGCGCCGCAGCGTCCGCAGGAGTGGAGCGCTCGAGGGTCGGGACGAGGAGGAAATTCGGCTCGAGGAATCGTTCATAGGACGTTAGAGCAGGGTTCACTACCCACTGGTAAGCAGTATAACCCGGTCTTGCAAAGTCACCTGTCCTCGAGAAGGGTTTGAACAATCCTCGAGCACTGTTCCAGACCCCTTCAACCAAACCCGTTGTGAGACATCGTACCAACCCAGCGCAGCAAAGGTTGTACAAAGGGTATACAAAAGATGTCTTTAAGTCCCTGTGAGGAGTTGTTCGTGTTGAAGTCGCCCCAAACCGTTCCCCCTTCGGTGGGGCTTTACACCACCGCCGAGGTGGAGAGTCGCACCGGAATTCCCTCAACCACGTTGCGACAGTGGGAGCGGCGCTACGGCCTGCCTAGCCCGCAACGAAAGTCTAACGGATACCGACTGTACAGCGAAGCTGACTTGAAGCACCTCCAGTTTATTCAGGTGCGGCTGAGCGAGGGCATCAATATCAGCCGCGCCGTGGAGCTGTGCTTAGAGCATTTTAGAACTGCCCCAGTGACCCTAAGCGCACTCGAGACGCCAGAGACGCTGCTGGCAAGGCGTAAAAGTTCGCTCGAGCGCGGTCTGATGGACTATGTAGAAGAGTTGCTCCAGGCGGCGCTGAAGGCAGATTTCGAGTGGGCGGCGCAGATTCTCTCCAACGGCTACGCCCGCTTCACGCTCGAGGATGTGCTCACACACATCATCGAACCCGTGCTGCGCGAGATTGGTGAAATGTGGCAGCGCGGCGAAATCACCATCGCCCACGAGCATCAGGCCAGCGCTTACCTGCGCGGCAAGCTGCAAATTCTGCTCGATATGGTGGGTCAGCCGCAACTGGGGCCGGGGGTGGTGGTGGCTTGTGGTCCCGGTGAAACCCACGAAATCGGCTCCCTGATGCTCTCGGTGATGCTGCGCCGCGCCGGGGTGCGGGTGTTTTATCTGGGGGCCGACACCCCCCTGGCTGTTCTCGCGCTGTACTCGAAAAGCCACGAGGTAAGCGCGGTACTGCTCAGTGTGGGGGCTGACAAGTCGCTGGAGAATCTCCGAAGTCAGCTTCCCGACCTCGACGACCTCGAGATTCCGATTTTTTACGGGGGAGCGGTTTTCAATGCCGACCCCCACTTGGCTACTGAGCTGGGTGGTCGCTACCTGGGGTCGAGCACCCAACAAGCGGTACGCCAACTGGCGAGTTTACTTGCAAGAAAGCCTTGACCGATTTCGTGAGTCAACTCGAGTCAACCCATCCAGATAGTTTTCAGTCAACGTTTCCCACAGCCACAGGGTAATTGAGCAAAACCCTTACGCAGGCACTCTGGGAGCCGGAGGAGAGGAGCAAGATGAGCCAGACAATATCGGGTATCCGACCCACTCCGGTGCGTTACGGGCGAGGTCAGAGCGTCTACGAACAAGGCAGTTCCTCGAGCGTGCTCTACCGCAGCGAAACCGGTCTGCTGCGTCTGGTCAAGGTCACACCACGCGGGCGCACTCTGACCGTGCGCCACCTGTTGCCGGGGGACTACTTTGGCGAAGAGGTCTTCCAGGGCAGCACCCACTGTTACGGGGTCGAGGCGCTCACTCGAGCGCTGATTACGGCCCTGGACCCCTCGAGCTTGGACTCACAAGAACTGCTCGAGGTGACGCGCTCCATTGGAGACCAGATGCGGCGCACCATGCAACTGGGCTACCACCAGCAAACCGGGGACCTGCGCCAGCGCACGGTGCGTTACCTGCTCGAGCTGGCCGACACGCCTTTAGGCGGCGAGGACAACCAGAACAACCTGTTTGTGCAGGCCACCCACGAACTGCTGGCCGAGGGCACCTCGAGCACCCGTGAAAGCGTGAGCAAGGTCATCACCGAGCTGCGTGAAGACGGCCTCATCGAAAGCGGCTATCGTCAGATTACCCTCAAAAATCTAGAGGGTCTGGCCGCGATGCTGGCGACTTTGAAGGTTGCAGAGTTGGTTTGAGCGGGTTTGATAGTGGAGCGTGAAAAAAGCGCCTCTGGCGGGTTTTTGGTCATTGGTTCTTGGTTGGTCTGCTCTCGAGCGGTCTGGCCCGATAGGTGCCGTTTAGACCAAGACAGCGCTTAAAATCAAACCGACTAATAACCAACTACCAAAGACTCGCCGGAGGCGCAAGACTCGCTATTTGAACTCTGCCAAATTCACAAATTAAAGTTCAACTTTTGAAGGAGACCCCATGCGCGTACTCGTCAGCGGTGCCACAGGATTTGTCGGAAAGCGGGTGGTGCAGGATTTGCTCGCAGCGGGCCACACGGTGTTTGCAGGCTCGAGAGAGGGAAAACCCGTATTGGGCGCGACCCCGCTGAGGCTCGACGTGACCGACCCTTTGAGCGCGCAGGCCGCCGTAAAGGCCGCGCAGCCCGAAGCGGTGGTGCATCTGGTGGGCATCATCCGGGAAAAGGGAACTCAGACTTTCGAGCGGGTTCATCATCAGGGAACGAAAAATTTGCTCGAGGCAGCTAGAGAATTGCGTCCACGCTGGCTTCAGATGAGCGCACTGGGTGCGCGCGAGGGGACCTCGAGCGGTTACTTCACCAGCAAGGCCCAGGCCGAGGGGTGGGTCAAAACCTCGGGCCTCGAGTACACCATCTTTCAGCCCAGTCTAATTTTTGGCGAGGGAGACGACTTTTTTGGTAAGGTGCTCAAGAATTTAGTGAGTGTGGGTCCCCTCGTGCCAGTCATCGGCAACGGTCTGTTTCCCTTTCGTCCGGTGTGGGTGGGCGACGTGAGCCGCTGCTTTGTAGCCGCGCTCGAGAAGCCTGAAAGCAGCGGTAAAACGTATCAGGTGACGGGGCCGAAAGAGTACACCTTTAAAGAGTTGCTGACCCTCGAGCTGGCCGCGCTGGGGCGGCGCAAACCACTGGTTCATGTACCGCTGTGGGCTATGAATCTGGCGGTGCCCTTAATGCAGATTCTGCCCAATCCACCCATCACCAAAGACCAGTACGCCATGTTGCTCGACGGAAACAGCGGCGACCCTGACCCGGCACGCGACGCCTTCGGCCTGCAAATGGAGCGGCTCGAGGACTGGCTGCCGCGCATTCTGGGCGTTTCGCGCTCGAGCATGGGAGGACGCATTTCGGGGTGAGCTTGAATCTCTCGCGAGATTGCAAACGCGGACAGGCCCACGGGGTGCTGCTTTGTCCAAGACAGTCAGACGTCGAACGCCCACTACCTCTCTGGCGTTCAACGTTTGACGTTTGC
>Ga0209724_1003715_pt1 | contig 12321 bp, 12 predicted proteins | sample grotaG_FD_184143 | JGI IMG/M metagenome (GOLD analysis project Ga0209724, IMG submission 184143) | Glacier valley bacterial and archeal communities from Borup Fiord, Nunavut, Canada, to study Microbial Dark Matter (Phase II) -... | ecosystem: Environmental > Aquatic > Freshwater > Ice > Glacier ... | reverse complement strand
CGGGCTTGTGGCGCGGGAACTCGGTTGCTATAGCCCGCCGCTCATTCCCTGGTAGCTCAGCGGTAGAGCGTTCGACTGTTAATCGAAATGTCGTAGGTTCGAATCCTACCCGGGGAGCCAATTCGTCCTGAACGATGCGGCCTAGTTGTTGTCTTCGTCGAGGATGCGCCGGAGCCGCTGCTCGTCGAGATCGAGCTCCTCGCGGACCACCCGAACTGCCTCCGCATCCAGCGTTTCGGTATTGGCAGTCAACGCCGTGCGCGCCGCCACAATCGTCTCGAGCTTCAGGCGGACCTGCAGGCTGAGCGTTTCACCATGGCGTTCGCCGTCGTCATCGACCGCGCGGGCGCGCTGCGCCCTTGCGGCGAGGTCGCGTTCGACGGCATCGGCCACGCCCTGAAGTTCGGGCCGCGCCGCAACGACGTCGGCGATCGCGGCATGCGCCGCCTCTGCCGCGAGCGCGCGCGCCGCCGTCAGCGCGGGATCGGGCAGGTCGCTTTGCGGCAGCGCCACGCCCAGCCGCTGGATCACCCAGCCGAGCGTCGTCCCCTGCACCACCAGCGTCGCGAGGATCGCGCAGAAGGCGAGAAAGACGATCAGGTCGCGTTCGGGAAAATCGGCCGGCAGCGCGATTGCCGCTGCCAGCGACACCACCCCGCGCATCCCCGCCCACGACAACACGCTGGCGTGGCTCCACGGCAGCGGCTTCGGTTCATGGCGCAGACGCGTGGTCAGCGCCGCGCCGTACATCCAGACAAACCGGCTGCCGATCAGCGCGAGCGTCACCCCGCCAGCGAGCAAAGCCAGATAGCTTTCCCCCTCGAACGCGAGGCGGTCGAGGATCGGCCGCAGCTGCAGCCCCATCAGGATGAACACGAGGCTTTCGAGAACGAACTCGACAAAGCCCCATGTTGCCGCTGCCGACAGCCGCGTTTCGGCGGTGAAGGCCTGATGCTGCCGCTGGCCAAGGACCAGTCCGCAGCCGACCGCCGCCAACACGCCCGAACCGCCAAGCTGCTCGGCCGAAAGATATGCCGCATAGGCGGCCAGAAATCCCACCGCGATGTCGAGCTGGTTATCCTCGATCGCCTTGAATACCAGCATTGCGCCGCGCCCGACCGCATAGCCGACGACCGCACCGATAATGGCGGCAAGGACGAAGTGCCACGCTGCCGACCCCAGTGTCGCGCTGGCACCCAGTGCGGCGGCAACCGCAAACCGGTACAGCACGAGCGACGTCGCATCGTTGAGCACGCCCTCGCCTTCGAGGATGGTCGACAGCTCCTTGGGCAGTGCGAGACGGCGCAGGACGGCCTTGGCCGCCACCACGTCGGGCGGCGACACGATCGCGCCGAGCGCAATTGCCGCCCACCACGGCAATTCAGGGATCATCAGCTTGACGACGACCGCGACGACGGCAGCGGTAAACAACACCGCGCCGACCGCCAGCAACAGGATGGGTCGCAGATTGGCGCGGAAGACCGTCCAGTCGGTGCGATAAGCGCTGGCCTGCACCAGTGGCGGCAGGAACAGCACCAGCAGCAATTCGGGTTCAAGCTTGGGCGCAGGCATGCCCGGCACGAACGCCAGCGCGCCGCCGGCAATCACCAGTACCGCTGCCGGCGGCAGGGCAAAGCGCTGCGCCAATGCCGTCAGCGGCACGCAGATGGTGAGCAGGATCAGCAGCGTTTCAAACAGGATCATGCGAACCAACGCCTGCTGACACGAAGCGGTCGCAAAAGCGTGGCACGTCTCTGGCAATCGGCGGGCACGAGCGCCACCTGTTACCCTGAACGATCCACCCCTGCAGGAGCACTGACATGTCGGTTACCGTAATCTACAAAACGACCGCCACCGCAACCGGCGGCCGTGACGGTCACGCGCGCAGCGATGATGGCAGTGTCGATGTCCAGCTGGTCGTCCCGAAGGAATTGGGTGGACCCGGCGGCGTCGGCGCCAATCCCGAAAAGCTCTTCGCCGCAGGCTATTCGGCGTGCTTCCTCGGCGCGATGAAGGCGGTGTCGGGCAAAGAGGGCGTCAAGGTGCCCGCCGATGCCAGGGTCACTGCCGAAATCGGCTTCGGTCCCCGCGCCGAGGGTGGCTATGGCATCACCGCCAACCTGACGATCACGCTGCCGGGCATCGACCGTGACGCTGCCGAGCGGTTGGTCCATGCCGCGCATCAGGTCTGCCCGTATTCGAACGCGACGCGCAACAACGTCGATGTCGGGCTCATGGTCGCCTGACCGTCTATTCGGTGTAGTCGAACTTGGGCGTTGCGGCGGTCTTCTTACCGCCGAACGTCCAGTTCAACCCGAAGTTGGCCGTCCGCTGCGCGCGCCGCCGCGTTGCAATATCGTGGACGCTACCGGTATCGATGACCAGCCGGTCCCGGAGCGAATCGACGACATCGGTTACCGTGACCACCGCCGACAGCCCCGGCCGCAGTTGATGGCGGAAGCCGAAGTTGCTGCCGATCGATGCCTTGCGGAAGCCTTGGGGAACCAGCCGCTTGCCGGTGTAATTAACGCTGAACTGCACCGTATCGCGCGGCGTCAGCCGATAGTCGATGCTGCCCTTGGCGCTGAAGCTGACGATCGAACGCGCCGCGGTGATGCCGAGGTTCGCAGCATCGATCCGGTTGTAATAGACATTGCCACTGACGCTGTACGACAGCGCCTTGGCCTTGCCGCTGACCGCGAACTCGCTGCCCGCCGCAAGGCTGGTGCCCAAATTCTGTCGCGTCGTCAGCAGGACCGTCGGGCTGAGCTGCGTCACGAAATCGGTGAATAAATTGCGGCTGTTGCGGACATAGGGCGTCAGCTCGACCGACAGCCCGTGCGCGGCATATTGAAAGCTGCCTTCCACCGCATCGGTCTCCTGCGGCAGCAGCTTGGGATTGCCGGCGCGCAGGTTGAGCGGATTGCTGAACATCGGATACGGATCGAGATCGTCGGGCTCGGGCCGCACGATGCGATGGCTATAGCTCAACCGCAGCGTCTGTGCGTCGCTGAGCGCATAGTTGAGGTGCAGCGTCGGGTAGAAGCGGTAGTAACTGTTGCTGTCGTGTTGGCCTGTATCTGGCACCTGCGTGTCGGTAAACGTTGCCTCGAACCGCATGCCGAGCACGGCAGTAAGTCGTTTGCTCAGCGCGGTGTTATAGGTTGCATAGGCCGCATGGACGGTCTGGCCGTACACGAAGGCATTGGTCAGCGCCGGATCGATCGTCGATCTTCCGGTAACGCTGTCGATGTTGAGCCCGCGGTTGTCGTAGCGATCGTCGTCGCGCTCCAGATCATAGCCGATCAGGAGCTGCCCGCCCCCCAATAGCGGCCGCGCATATTCGGCGGTGAGCCCGCGCTCGACAGCGTCGGTATGCGGCTGCTGCTGGTCGATCGTGACCAGCCCGGGCGGCACCGCGAACGTGTCGGTAAAACGGCGGCGCTGTGTCTCGACGGTTTCGCTGCGGCGCAGGTCGAGCGTCAGTTCATGCCCCTTGCCGGAGAAACTGTGACGATATTTCGCCGTTGCCTCGCTATAGATCTCGCGTTCGTGACCCGTCCCGAGGCGCGTAAAATCGGCCACGACCGCGCCGGCAGTGGCGATCCGGTTCGACTGGAAAAACTCGGGCGTCCCGGTTCGCGCATTGTAGCTGCCGCTCGCACTCAGCCGGTCGGTAGGCGTCACGTCATAATCGACCCCCGCGCCGACGATGCGCGACAGGCGGTTGCTGCGGACCACGCCGGTCTGGCGGCTGTCGGTAACGATGCCCGCCGCGTCGCGCTGCGTGCGCTGGTCATCGAACGGGCGGAACGGACGGTCGCGCTTGATCGTCAGGCTGCCATTCAGGCTCAACGGCCCGGCGCGATAGGCGAGCGTCGAACCCAGGTTGAACCGCCCGTCGGTCCCGACGCTGCCGATCGCGCTCCCGGAAATGCCGGGCGCGGCGTTCTTGCGGGTGATGATGTTGATGATGCCCGTCGCGCCGTCGGGCCGATATTGCGCCGACGGGTTGGTGATGACCTCGATGCTCTCGATACCATTGGCCGGCAGCGCCTGCAGCGTTTCGCCACGCCGCGCTGCGGACACGCTGGTCGACGGCTTGCCGTCGATCAGGATCTGGACATTGCTGTCGCCGCGGATGCTGACGTTGCCGTCCGCATCGACATCGACCGACGGCAGGTTATGCAGGATGTCGGCAACCGAACCCGAAACCGACTGCAGGTCGTGCCCGACCGCATAGACCTTTCGGTCGATCAGTGAACGCGCCGCCTCGCGATCGGTCGAAACGACAATTTCATCGCTGCCCTTGGTCGCCGAACGCGGTACGCCTCCCCCCGGCGTCGCCTGCGCGAGCACGGCAGAAGATTGCGCAAACGCTAATACGGCGACGCGCGCCATACCCCGCTGCATCGCTGCCATCCCTGAAAATGCTGCGGCACGTTTCGGCCGCTAATAACGACGTATTTGCCTGTAATCTAAGGGTAATACAATTAAAACATTTGTCCGGACAACTATACTATGGTGGGGTATATGACCGCCGTGCTACAATCACCGCCATGGGCCATATCGCGCATGAAAAAACGAAGCTGCTCAACCGCCTCAAGCGTATTCGCGGGCAGGTCGACGCGATCGAGCGCGCCGTTGCTGCCGATGGCGAGTGCGCGCGCGTGCTGCAGCAGGCGACAGCCGCCCGCGGCGCGCTCGACGGCTTCATCGCCGAAGTCATCGAAGATCACATCCGCGAACATCTGGTCGATCCGGCGGCCTCGCGCGACGACCCGCGCGTGCAGGCGGCCGAAGAACTTGTCGCCATCGTCCATTCGTATCTGACCTGAAAGTCGTAACACTCATGGCGCATTCGCATAGCCACGGACATGACCATGGCCATCATCACGGGCACAGCCACGCCCCGGCCAATTTCGACCGGGCGTTCGCCATCGGCATCACGCTCAACCTCGGCTTCGTGATTGCCGAGGTGGCGTTCGGGTTAGCATCGCATTCGCTCGCGTTGCTGGCGGACGCCGGGCACAACCTGTCCGACGTGCTGGGGCTGGGGCTGGCGTGGGGCGCAGTCTGGCTGGGGCGCAAGCCGGCGACGCCGCGATTTACCTATGGTTTCCGGCGCAGCTCGATTCTTGCCTCGCTGTTCAACGCAGTCTTCTTGTTGCTCGCCGTCGGTGCCATCGCGTGGGAGGCGGTACAGCGCCTGGCGAGCCCCGCTGCGGTCGATTCGACCACGGTGATGATCGTCGCGGCGGTCGGCATCGCGGTCAACGGCATCACCGCGTGGCTGTTCGCGCGCGGGGCAAAGGGCGACCTCAACATCCGCGGCGCATTCGTTCACATGGCGTCCGACGCAGCAATTTCGGCGGGTGTCGTGGTCGCGGCACTGGTGACGCTGTACACCGGTTGGCTGTGGCTCGATCCGGTGGTCAGCCTCGCGATCGTCGTGCTGATCGTCGCGGGCACGTGGGGGCTGCTGCGCGAATCGATGCGCTTGGCGCTCGATGCGGTTCCCGAAGGTGTCGATCAGGCAGGGGTTGCTGCCTATCTCGCCGCATTGCCGGGGGTGGCGCAGGTGCACGACCTCCACATCTGGTCGATGAGCACCACCGAAGTCGCGCTGACCGCGCATCTGGTGCGCCCCGATTGCGGCGTCGACGACGGACTGTCGGCAAAGATCGCCCACGACCTCGAGCATGATTTCGGCATCGCGCACGTCACCATTCAGTGCGAAGCCGCCGCGCAGCACGATGGGTGCGTGGGCGCGGGGTGCTAGCGCCGACCGGACACTAAGCGCCCCGATAAATGGCGCACAGCTTGTTGCCGTCGGGATCGCGGATGTACGACAGGTGCATCGGCCCCATGCTGCCGTTGCGCACGCCGGGCGCGTCCTCGACCGAGGTGCCGCCATTGGCGACTCCGATATCGTGAAATGACTTCACCTGTTCGGCATTGTCGCATTTGAAGCCGATCGTGCCGCCGTTCGCAAAGGTCGCCTCTGCATCGTTGATCGGCTCGCTGATGCAGAAAGTGCCGCCGTCGTGCATATAGAAAAGCCGCACGTGCCCGCTGTCTGCGCGGTGGCGCATCGGCTCCCCGGCTCCCAGGCTCCCGAGCACCGCATCGTAGAAGCGCTTCGAGCGCTCGATGTCGTTCGATCCGATCATGACATGGCTGAACATGTTTCTGGTCCCGGTTGTTAAAGCAGCGCCTCGATACTGGACGCGATCGCTTCCGGCTTGGTCGCCGGGGCAAAGCGTTCGAGCACTTCGCCCTGCCGGTCAATCAGGAATTTGGTAAAGTTCCACTTGATCGCCTGACTGCCGAGCAACCCCGGGGCGGCTTTCTTGAGCGCGGCATAGAGCGGGTGCGTGCCGCCGCCGTTGACGTCGACTTTGGCGAACATCGGGAAATCGACGCCGAAGCTGGTCCGGCAAAACGTCTCGATATCGGCTTCGGTGCCTGGCTCCTGCGCGCCGAACTGGTTGCACGGGAAGCCGAGCACGGCAAACCCGCGATCGGCATAACGCTTTTGCAAAGCCTCCAGTCCGTCATACTGCGGCGTGAACCCGCACTTCGACGCGGTGTTGACGATCAGCAAAACCTTGCCGCGCCAGTCCCCCATCGACACCGTGCGCCCGTCGATGGTGCGAAGGTCGAAGTCGTACAAGCTCATAAATCCCCCGAATGCGCCCCAGACGAGCTTAGAAATATGCGCGCCGCATTAAGATCGCCTGAACATTTAGCCGGTTGCCCGCCGCCAATCAAATTGCGGAAAGGTTAATTCTGACGTATAGTGCCGGAACAAGTAAAGCGAGGGGACGCCGTATGTGGAAGCTGCTGCTGATCCCCTATCTTGTCATGGCGTTTTTCGTCGGCGATTCGCGCGCGCGCTGTGGGGAACGCCGCGACGCCTATGGCCTTGTCGACCACAGTTGGAAATCGAGCTTGTGGTACGGCGCAATCTGGCCGGTATCGATGGTGGTCTATTGGGGCCAGCATGGGTCGCTCGGCGATTTCTTCTCGCGCAGCGACCGCACAGAATGCGCCTGAGCATCGTTTGCGCCTGGCAAATGGCCGTCGCTGCGCTCGCGGTCGCATTGACCATGCCCGGAACAACGGCGCAGGCGCAGTCCGCGCCTGTCTATCGCAACGGTTCGATCGCCTGTCCCGACGGGTCGCAGGTCGGCGTGACACGCGAGCCCGGCGCACCCGCCCCCGATGCCGACGATATGCGGCTGATGTGCCAGATGTCCTCGGCATCGCATGGCCATGAGCCGATGATCATTGCCGCCAAGTCGGGCGACGGCGGGCTGTTGATTTGCGACAGCAAGACGGAAATTCGCCTGCACGGCTGGCACGACGGCGACCGCTGGCCACGCGCGCGACTGTATGCACTTTGCGGCCGCCCCGAGCCGGGCATGGGATCGGAGCTGCCGCTTGCGGCGCCTCCGGTGCCAGCCATCACGAGCGTCATTCGCGCGCCTGCAACGCCACCGGCGACCGGCAGGCTCGATGCGCAGAATCTGCGAACCCAGTCCCCCGTCGATTGGCGGGCGGTTCCGGTTCAGCCTGCGGCGAAATTCCGGCTTACCCCCGATGAGGTGACCGGCTTCGTCAACGGCTGCGTCAATGCAGCCGCCGCAAGGAATATCGCCGCACCGGATGCCGGCCGCCGGTGCGCTTGCCGCGCGCGCGTCATCCCGACGCTGATCACCCGCCGCGAGTTCGACGCCTATAACGAGTGGCTCGTCTGGAGCACGACGTGGCGGGCGCACGTCTGGACGGTCGAGAAACCGAACGGCGTCGAAGACAAGATTCGCGTCGCGATCCGGCAATGCGCCAATCCCTGACCCCCGGGTGACGCCGCCGCCGTGGCGGGCTAAGCCTGCGCGATGGACCTGACGACTACCGCCATCGTCTGCGCCGTGCGTGGCCACGGCGAAAACGGCGCGATCGTTCGCCTGTTGACGCCCGACGACGGGCTGCAGCCGGGCTATGTGCGCGGCGGGCGGTCGCGGCGGCTGCGCCCGGTGCTGCAGCCCGGCAACCGAGTCGAGGTGCGGCTGGTGGCGCGGGTCGACAGCCAATTGGCCGCAGCGACCGTCGAGCTCGAACGGTCGCGCACGCTGCTCGCGGCGACACCGCTCGGCAGTGCCGCGCTCGAATGGCTGACCGCGTTGGTGGCGACCGCGCTGACCGAAGGCGCGCCGCATCCGCGCCTGTACGCCGCGCTCGACGGCATTTTCGATGCAATGGCACTGGGAGCGGTGGCGCCGCGCTGGCTGGCGGGCGTCGTGCGGTTCGAACTGCTGCTGCTTGCCGAATTGGGCTTCGGGCTCGACCTGTCGGCTTGCGCGGCCACGGGTGCAACGCACGACCTTGCCTTTGTCTCGCCGCGATCGGCGCAGGCGGTCAGCCGCGGCGCGGGGTTGCCCTATGTGTCCAAACTGCTGCCGCTGCCGCCATTCCTGCTCGACCCCGAGCTGGCGCCCGCTGCCCCCGATTTGATCGACGGGCTGCGTACCACCGGGCACTTTTTGGCGCGCGATGTGTTGACCGGACGCGCGGCTGAATTGTTGGCCGCGCGCGAGCGGTTCGTCGCAATTGTTACGACCCAACTGGACGCCGCCAACAGCGGGCGTTAAGGGGTCCGCCGAGCGAGGGGTTGCTGTTGGATAGGATCCTCATGCGCCTGTTGTTATCTGCGTTGCTTCTCACCGCCGCCACCCCCGCGTTTGCGGGCGGCTTTTACCTCCAGGAACAATCGCCGCTCGCCGTCGGTCGCGCCTTTGCCGGCGAAGCGGCAATCGCCGACAGCGCCGCGACGATTTTCTACAATCCCGCCGGCATGACCAACCTGCCCGGCACGCAGGTCGAGGCGGGCGCGCAGTTCTTGTTGATCGACAGTCATCAGCGCGACCTCGGCAGCACGCGCAGCGTGCCCGGCAGCGCGACGCGCTTCCCCACCGGCGGCGGCAATGGCGGCAATCCGTTCGACCAGCCGGTGTTCATCCCGTCAGGCTATATTTCGCACCATGTCGCCAACTCGCCGATCTGGCTGGGGCTGGGCATCAGCGCGCCGTTCGGGCTGAAGGTGGTCTATGACGACGGCTGGTTCGGCCGCTATGATTCGCTCCGCTCGGACTTGAAGACCTATAATTTCCAGCCATCGGTCGCCGTCAAGTTCGGCAACATCTCGGTCGGCGGCGGTGTCGACATCCAGTCGATGACCGCGACATTGACCGCGGCGCTGCCCAATGTGTCGCCGCTGCTGCCCGACGGCAACATCAACATCCACGGCAAGGACCTCGCCTTTGGCTGGAACCTTGGCGTGCAGGGTGAATTCGGCCCGTTGCGGCTTGGGGCGCACTATCGCAGCCATATCGATCATGACCTGTCGGGGCTGGTGAAAATCACCGGTTTGGTCGGTCCGCTGGCCGGCGCGAACAGCACGCGCTTCGGGTTCGCGCCGATCAGCGTACCCGACATTTATTCGGTCGGCGGCGTCTACAGCTTCGGCAAGGCGCGGTTGCTCGCGGGCGGCGAGTTCACCAAGTGGAGCCGGTTCAACGCGATCACCGTCGAAAACCAGGGCACGGTATTCCTGTCGAGCGCGCAGAACTACCGCGATACCTGGACCGGCAATGTCGGCGTCGAATACGACCTGTCGCCGCGCCTGACGCTGCGTGCCGGCTCGCTGTACGACCAGACGCCGACCCGTGACGGGTTCCGCACGACGCGGGTTCCCGATGGCAACCGCGTCTGGGCAACGGCGGGCGCGACCGCGCACGTCACGCAGGCGATCGCGGTCAACCTCAGCTACGCGCACATCTGGGTCGACCGCGAGCCGATCAACCGCACCGATCCGCTGTTTGCCGGAACGCCTGCGGTGACCACGGTCAACACGCTGTCGGAAAACACCGGCCATGCCAACGAACTGGCAGCGAGTGTCTCGCTGAAGTTCTGATACCGCTAGTCAGCTGTTGCTGTCCGGTCGTGCCCGAAGCTGACGGTCACGTTCTGCCACGGCACGTGGAGTGCCTCGGGTAGGTGGCAGACCAGGCTGAACAACATTGGCTGACCACGACGCGCCTGCCGGAACTCGACGCCCTCCGGCAGGCGTATCGCACGTGGTAGCCGTGCGAAATCGTCGACGAGTTCATCGCGGACAAACGCGGCCCGCTCTGCCATTGGCAGCGCATAGAGTTCGGCCAGCGCCAATTGGAACGCCGGCGTTGCAATAAACTCGGTAAGCGTCGTTTCGGCCGCTTGTTGTGCAGCTCGGATGTGGCCAATCGTCGATTGCACAGGAGGAGCGTCGGCGGTGGGTGCGCTATCCTCATCCGGTTCTGGAACCAGATAGTCGATCGTCTCGACTTCGTCGGCCGGCGCAGGCTCGACCGCCGCCGCTGCTGCGATCAGGCGCACGCTATTTGACACGGATCTTGCCATCCGAAACCCCTTTCGGGGATCTTTTCAACATGTTTCATTAATAATTACAACTGATCAGTTAAAATCGTTAAGCATCTTTCCGTGGACCGTGCGGACCGCTACCTGTCGCTGCATGAATGACACCATCGACACTGCCTTTGCCGACGCGCTTTCCGACCGCTACCTGATCTACGCGCTGTCGACGATCACCGCGCGCTCGCTGCCCGATGTGCGCGACGGGTTGAAGCCCGTACACCGGCGTATCCTGTGGGGCATGCGGCTGCTCAAGCTCGACCCGTCGACCGGCTCGGGCGAGCTGCTCGACGCCAGCGCGGCGCGCAACACCACCGGATACAAGAAATGCGCGCGCGTCGTCGGCGACGTCATGGGCAAATATCATCCGCACGGCGACCAGTCAATTTACGACGCGATGGTCCGCATGGCGCAGTCGTTTTCGCTGCGCTACCCGCTGGTCGACGGCCAGGGCAATTTCGGCAATGTCGACGGCGATAACGCGGCTGCGATGCGTTATACCGAGGCGCGGCTGACGATTGCCGCAGGCGACCTGATGGACGGGCTCGACGAGGCCTGCGTTCCCTACCGTGACACCTATAACGGCGAGGAGGAGGAGCCCGAGGTCTTCCCCGCCGCCTTCCCCAACCTGCTCGCCAACGGTGCGAGCGGCATCGCGGTCGGCATGGCGACGTCGATCCCGCCGCATAACGTCTCCGAGATCTGCGACGCCGCCTGCGCGCTGCTCGACGATCCGGCGACGACCGCCGACTTGCTCCCCGGCCCCGATTTTCCAACCGGCGGCGTGCTGGTGGAGACCCCCGCCGCCATCCGCGAAGCCTATCGCACCGGGCGCGGCAGCTTCCGGCTGCGCGCGCGCTGGCATGTCGAGCCGGGCGAATTCGGCACCTACAATGTCATCGTCACCGAAATCCCGTACCAGATCTCCAAGGGCAAGCTGATCGAGGCCATCGCCGACCTGATCAACGACAAGAAGCTGCCGATCCTCGCCGACGTCCGCGACGAGTCCGACGCCGAAATCCGCCTCGTGCTCGAACCGCGGTCGCGCAACGTCGATGCGGCCGTGCTGATGGAAAGCCTGTTCCGGCTGACCGACCTCGAGACGCGGTTCCCGCTCAACCTCAACGTGCTCAACAAGGATCATACGCCCGGCGTGATGTCGCTGCGGCAAGCGCTGCAGGCGTTCCTCGATCACCAGCTCGACGTGCTGGCCAAGCGCACGCAGTTCCGGCTCGACAAGATCGAGGACCGGCTCGAACTGCTCGACGGCTATCTCAAGGCGTATCTCAACATCGACGAGGTGATCCGCATCATCCGCGAGGAGGACGAGCCCAAAGCCGAATTGATGCGCCGCTTCGAGCTCAGCGACCGGCAGGCCGAAGCCGTGCTCAACCTGCGCCTGCGCGCGCTGCGACGTCTCGAGGAAATCGAGATCACCAAGGAGAACAAGGCGCTGCAGGCCGAAGCCATGGGGCTGCGGGCGCTGCTCGCCTCGCCGTCGGCGCAGGCGGCGCGGGTGCGCGACGACCTTGTGAAGCTGCGCGCACGCTATGGTCCCGAAACGCCGCTGGGCCGCCGCCGCACCGAAATCGGCACGCTGCCCGATGTCACCGCGATCCCGCTCGAAGCGATGATCGACCGCGAGCCGCTGACCATCATCGCGTCCGCCAAGGGCTGGATCCGCGCGATGAAGGGGCACATCGACCTTAGTTCACCCGATGCGCTCAAGTTCAAGGAAGGCGACGGCGCGGCGTTCGCTTTTCACGCGCAGACCACCGACAAGCTGGTGGTCGCGGCAAGCACCGGGCGGTTCTATACGCTGGGAGCCGACCGGCTCCCCGGCGGCCG
>Ga0209724_1003713_pt1 | contig 12327 bp, 5 predicted proteins | sample grotaG_FD_184143 | JGI IMG/M metagenome (GOLD analysis project Ga0209724, IMG submission 184143) | Glacier valley bacterial and archeal communities from Borup Fiord, Nunavut, Canada, to study Microbial Dark Matter (Phase II) -... | ecosystem: Environmental > Aquatic > Freshwater > Ice > Glacier ... | reverse complement strand
TCGTTCTTTCGGAGCGAACGATCAAACAATAGGCTATGCACAGGATTATTTGAATATCATTCTTATCGGATCTGTTTTTCAGGTTGTGGGATTTTCGCTGAACAACATTATCCGTTCAGAAGGAAATCCTCGAAATGCGATGTTCTCGATGATTATATGTTCCGTGGTGAATGTGATCCTAAATCCGGTTTTTATATTTGGTATGGGAATGGGTGTAAAAGGATCTGCCCTTGCCACCGTGATTTCTCAGTTTATACTGATGATATGGGTGATTTTACATTTTTCCAGTAAACGATCCGTCCTAAAGTTGCGATTCACCAATATGAAGCTTGACCGATCGATTATCTGGCAGATTGTTACGATTGGTATGGCACCTTTTGCAATGCAGATTGCGGGAAGCCTGGTACAGGCAACTTATAACACGCAATTGATTAAGTATGGCGCTGATGTAGCTGTCGGGGCGATGGGTATTATTAACTCGGTTGCCATTCTGATTGTGATGGCAGTGATCTCCATCAATATGGCTTCGCAGCCCATTATCGGATATAATTTTGGTGCCGAAAATTACAGCAGGGTGCGAAAGACCTGGGATATTGGCATTAAAGCAGGCACAATTATCGCTGTTATTGCATTCATTCTTGTCGAATTATTTCCCGGGGCCATTATCCGCCTGTTCAACCACGACGATCCACAGCTTTATGAAATCGGAATACATGGGTTGCGGATTTTTCTTTTAATGCTCCCGTTGGTCGGTTTTCAGGTGATTTGCTCCAATTATTTTCAAAGTATTGGCAAGGCGAAAATCTCCCTCTTTCTGACACTTCTCAGGCAGGTCATTGTGTTATTGCCATTGCTTACCTTTCTCCCGATGTATTATGGAATAAACGGTATCTGGATGGCAAGCCCGATCTCTGATTTTATTTCTACCTGTGTGGTTTTTATCTTCTTTAAAATTGAACGGAGAAAGCTTCATCAGTTGGAGATGGGGTTTCCGTCATTGTAAAAATGAATTTGAAATAACTTTTCCCTTCAGGGTCTAAAGCCTTCAAGTTAAGAGTCGGATATTTATCTTGCAGCTTTGAAGATCCCGTCTGATCCACTCTTTCTTCGACTCCAGTATTCTACTTTTCGGTTGAAATAAGCACCAAATCAAGGAATTGTGCGAAACTTTCCTGGCATCGTACGATTGTTTCAAAGTATTGTACAATATTTATTAAGAATCGTACGATTGTTTCAATGTATCGTACAATAGTCATAAAATATCGTACAATCGTCATTGAATCGTACGATCCTATTGGAAGGAAATCAGGCAATGCCAAAAAATGTATATTTGTCCGGCTGATTCGGGAGCAAAGAAGTGAAGGCTTTCGGATATGTCGAAAGAAGAGAAGGTTTGAATGTTCAGGACCTGGGCATTCAAACCTTCTCTTTCAAAATAAAATCTTTACTTCAAAATAGGATCGGTTTTTCCTGAGGTCTTAATCCGGATGAATCGTTTGTCGACGCTGAAATAAATGAATAAAAACACAAATTTCGAACGAACGCTGGGTCTGGGATATGTGATCGTTGTCGTTGTTGGTAATATTATAGGATCAGGGGTTTATAAAAAAATTGCCCCGATGGCAGCTGAACTCCATTCGTCCGGGTGGGTTTTAATCGCATGGATCGTCGGCGGACTGATTACCCTCTTAGGCGCATTAAGCAATGCTGAAGTGGCTGGAATTTTAGCAGATACAGGCGGCGATTTTGTGTATCACAAAAAGATTTATAACCGGTTTTTCGCATTTATATACGGATGGTCGTTGTTTACAGTGATTCAAACAGCTGCGATCTCATCGCTGGCTTATGTGTTTGCACAATCGCTCAATAGCCTGGTTTCTTTGCCTGATTTATTTCCTTCGCTCAGTAGTTTTACGATAGGTGGAGTCTTTTATCCGTTTGCCGATTTCTCGGTAAAACTTACTGCAATTTTTCTGATCCTTGTCCTTACATTTGTGAATATCAAAGGGGTAAAAACCGGTGCAGGCGTTAGCAAATTGGTATTGATACTTGTGTTTACAGGTATTTTTTTGATTGTGATTTTCGGACTTGGAAGTCCTCATTCGATACCAACCCGAAGTTTCGATTTCAGCTCAACGTCAAATGACCCGGTTACAATTTCGGCATTCTTTACCGCGATGCTTGCTGCTTTTTGGGCCTATCAGGGATGGGCAACAGTGGGTTTTATCGGTGGTGAAGTAAAAGATGCGAAGCGGAATATCCCCAGAGGTATCATGATTGGTGTATTTATGGTGATTGCCATTTATCTTCTGGTGAATGTCACTTATCTTTCGTTGCTGTCAATTCCTCAATTGGAACAGATTTACCAATCGGGTAACCAGATTGCCGCGATCGAAGCTGTGCGGGTTTTCTGGGGTGACAATGGCGCATTGTTTATTTCGATGCTGATTCTGATCACCACATTGGGATGCACAAATGCTACAATTCTTGCGAGTCCCCGCGTCTATTTTGCGATGTCACGCGATCAGCTTTTTTTAAAGCAGGCCGGAATTTTGAACAAATCCAATTCTCCCGGAAATTCATTGATCTGGCAGGGAGTATGGGCTTCTGTACTTGTACTGTCGGGAACTTTTGATCAGTTGACCGATATGATCATCTTCGCCGTATTTTTCTTTTATGGTGCTACTTCGCTCGGTGTATTTATCTTGCGACGGAAGATGCCTGATGCGCCGCGTCCTTATAAAGTGTGGGGATACCCCGTTGTACCGGCTCTCTTTATCGTCTTTTGTGTGATACTGTTTTGTAACACCATCGTGACACGTCCGCGCGAAGCAATGATCGGCCTTACGCTTATATTTTCAGGCGTTCCGGTTTACTGGTTTTTGAACAGGAAGAAAAAGCAGTAATGATTCGCACTAAATAAAACGATATTTCCAATACCTTTCACAAATTTACATTCAGGTGATTTTTGTGTCATTTAGTAAATGATAGACGAAAAATAGTAAATGTCAGTCGTCTTTTAGTAAATGATAGACGAAAAATAGTAAATGTCAGTCGTCTTTTAGTAAATGATGGTTGAAAAATAGTAAATGTCAGTCGTCTTTTAGTAAATGATGGACGAAAAATAGTAAATGTCAGTCGGCTTTTAGTAAATGATGATTGAAAAATAGGAAATGTCAGTTGTCATTTAGCAAATGATGATCGAAAAATAGTAAATGTCAGTCGTCTTTTAGTAAATGATGGTCGAAAAATAGTAAATGTCAGTCGTCTTTTAGTAAATGATAGACGAAAAATAGTAAATGTCAGTTGTCATTTAGTAAATGATGTTCGAAATTGAAAAAAATGTACAAACCAGATGCAAAGGATGGTTTGATTTATTGTTAAGATGTAGGTAGAAAATTAGTGTTATACCTGTTTTTAGGTGTGCTTTGGCAAAACCGGATCATTGATTCTTCAAGTGCTCAACCGGAAGGGGTTTGTGGTTGAGGAATTGGAGGGAAAAGAAGGTAGAAGGGCTAATCGCGCAAACTTGGGGGGATAAGAACTAAGGTGCAGTTACCATTTTAAACCTTGCCAAGATTCCGAAACCCAACTGGGTTATCGCAAAATATTATTTTTAAATAAAAGCCTGTTAATTGATTTTAATTGCGAATTACTATGTAAGTTTACAGAATAGAAATATACAATAGTTTTTTTCATTTAAAGGCATGTTTGTATTCATTCTACAATAACCAAAGTGAAATTTTAAAGAAAAGAATAAATGTATAAGGGATTTAAATTAGAAGGTATAAATTTCAGAAGTAATTCAAGCTATTTTAAGAAAGGTCAGGATTTATATCAAGCAAATAGTGCTCAAATTCGTAAATCATTAGACTCATTTTTTCTAAATGACAATTCATTAGATGGTGCCAAAATAATTGACTCCTGGTTTCCCTCAATAAAAGCAAACGTATTTATATCTCACTCTCATAAAGATGAAACTATGGCAATCGCTTTTGCCGGATGGCTTCATGAAAATTTCGGAATAACATCTTTCATTGATTCATGTATTTGGGGTTATTCAAATGACTTAATTCGTATTTTGGATAATGAATATAGCTGGTTGAATAAAGAAACTAATACATATAATTATGACAAAGTTTTAGATTCAACAAGCCATGTTCATATGATGCTTTCAACAGCATTATCAATGATGATAGACAAAACTGAATGTTTAATTTTTTTAGATACTCCTAATTCAATAAAACCATACGGAACTGCTGACAAAACCGAATCTCCATGGATTTATTCTGAAATCGCATTTTCGCAAATCGTAAAAATTACAATACCAAAAAGAAAGTTATTAGAAAATGAACTTTTAGAACGAGAAGTTTTTTCGAAGAGAGATGGTGGTAGTATTGAAAAGGCAATAATAGTTAAATATCCAATATACTCAAACCACTTAACTGACATCACGACTAAAACTTTAATTGATTGGAACATATTACCTAAATCCTCAAATGCAGAAGCTGCTTTAGATAAATTATATGCTTTAGCTAAACCAAAATCAGTTTTAATTGATTAAAAAATCGACAAAGACAACATTTAAAGTTTATTTTGAATGTCATTTAATTTAAAAATTGTATGAAAGATCTGATACAAAAACTAATTGAGCAAGCAATTTCAGAGGAGGCAACTTTTTTAGATTTAGGCAATTGTGGTCTCACAGCAATTCCTTCAGAAATAGCTAATTTACCTTCAACAATTACTCATATCAATTTTGGTACTTACTATCTTTTCAAAAATGGTAAAAAAGAAAAAAGTAATAATCATAATGCCAAAAATAATCTAGTAGATAATGCTCTTTCTTTTGATTTATTTTTAAAATTAAGTGCTTTAAAAAGTTTAGAATTCGAAGATTGTGGAATTGGTAATAAGGAAGCCAATAGAATTAAAGGACTTTCTCAATTATCTGCTTTAAATGTTGGTTCTAATAATATTGGTGCTGAAGGAGCCCTAGATTTGAGCAATCTATCCGCTTTAACTTCATTAATTATAAGTTTTAACAACATATTAGATGAGGGAATAATAAGTCTGAGCAAACTTGTCGCTTTAACTTCTTTAGATATCAGTCATAACAGTATTGGCATTGAAGGATCAAAAGGGCTAAGCAAACTTATCGCTTTAACTTCTTTAAATGTTAATTTTAACAATATTGGCGCTGAAGGTGCCAAATCTCTGATCAATCTATCTGCTTTAACGTCTTTAAGTATCTTTGGTAACAACATTGGCTTCAATGGAATTAATATTTTAAGCAATCTTTCCAGATTAACTTCATTGAATATCAGTAATAACAAAATTGGTGAAAATGGGGTCATCTGTCTAGATAATCTTGCTGTTTTAACCTTTTTAGATATCAGTTTTAATAGAATTTGTAATGTAGGAGCAAAAGGTCTAGGCAATCTATCAGCTTTAACTTCTTTAAATATCGTTAATAATAATATAGGAGATGAAGGAGCCAAAGTTTTAAGTAATCTTTCCGCTTTAACTTCTTTGAATATTAGTAATAATAAGATCAAAGGTGAAGGAGCCAAAGCTCTAGGCAATCTTACCAACCTAATTGATTTAGATATCTGCGAAAACAGCATTGGAGATAAAGGAGCCATAGGTCTAGGCAAACTTTCATCTTTAACTTTTTTAAACGTCGCTAATAATAATATTGGCGATAAAGGAGCCATAGGGCTGGGAAATCTTACCAACTTAACTTCTCTATATATTGATAATAACAAAATTAGCACAAAGGGAGCCAGAGGTTTGAGGAATCTTTGTGCCATAAATGAATTAGATATCAGCCATAACAACATTGATGATGAAGGAGCCATATGTCTGGGGAAACTTATTACATTAACTTCTTTATATATCTGCAATAACAAAATAGGTAAGGAAGGAGCCAAAGGTTTGAACAATCTTACCAACTTAACTAATTTAGATATCTCGGATAACAACATTGGTGAGAAAGGAGTAGGAGGTATAGGGAATCTTACTAACTTAACTTATTTAGATATCAGTGATAATAAAATAGGTAATGAGGGAGCCAAAGAACTGGGCAATCTCCATGCTTTAAATTCTTTAATTATCTTTAGTAACAACATTGACGATAAAGGAGTCGAAGCTCTAGGCAATCTTTCAGCTTTAACTTCTTTAAATATCTGTAATAACAAAATTGGCAATGAGGGGGCCAGATATATTGGCAATCTACTCGCTTTAACTTCTTTATATATCAGTGATAATAAAATTGGCGTCGAAGGAGCATTGTATATTTGTAAATGTAAAATGCTTCTAGATCTAGATATTTCCGGGAATAGCATGGAGGATAAAGGAGTTGATTTTCTAGTTACTCTACCATCTCTTAAAATACTCAATCTATCTTTCAATAACTTGAAAAATATTCAGAAGCTCAAACCTTTACTAAATCAACTCAATAGCTTAGATATATCTGGAATTAATTTTAAAAATATTCCTCGCACTTTAACAGAAAGTAATGATTCAATAAAGGCAGTGAAAATCTGGCTTTTCGAAATAGAAGGCAATACTAAACCAAACATTAATGTAAAATTGATGATCAACGGCAATGGTAACTGTGGGAAAAGCACTTTAGTTCATGCATTAATAAATGGAAAATGTGATATAGAAAAGGTATCCACACATGGTATTGAAATAGAAGAATGGAAATATGAAGAAGTAAATAAAGAAGTTGATTTTCATATCTGGGATTTTGGCGGGCAGGAAATTTTTCATGGTACGCATCGTCTTTTTATGGAAGCTGAGGCAGTTTGGATAATAGTTTTCGATTCTGAAACAGAAAAGCTTGCCAGGAAAGAGACTTTGGTTCAAGACCGATTAACCGGCGAACAGGTAAAACACCAAATTATTGAATTTTGGCTGGATGAAACCAAAAGCCAGAAACAAAATAAAAAAGTGATAGTTCAGAGCAAAAAACAGCTATATCCTGAAGAAGATACTTTGAAGCATAAATTAGCAATAGATTATAACGCTGGTTTTGCTCATGTAGATTCTAAAACAGGCACTGGCATAAATAAACTTCGCTCTATTATTCACGAAAAAGGTCTTGAAATTACAGAATATGGCATGCCGATGCCCGAGACCTGGATAAAAGCACGTTCATACTTTTTAGAGAACTTAGAAAAAGAGCCAGATGATCGTACTAAAATGATTTCGAGAAAAAAATTTAAAGAGCTTTGTTTGAACGAGTTTGGTATTAGGATAGAAGTGATTCCAGTATTACTTTCTTTCCTTCACCATAGTGGTGTCTTATTTTACAATGATGAATTCCTGAAGGATACCATTATCACTGACCAACGTTGGGCTTTAGCTGCCATTTACAAACCATTGGATCGTGAATCTGAATTCTACAAGAATATGCGTGAAATATTTTTGGGTAGGGTCCGGGCTACTGATATTTTTACTGCTTTCGGAGAGGATTATTCAAAGGAGCACAAAAAACTTTTTATTAATCTTATGCAAAGTTGTGGTTTATGCTTCGAATTGAATTTAAATAAAACTGATGAAGATGATTTTTCTAATCGTTGGTACATTTTTCCTGAGTTTTTGCCAACTAAGATTACGCAGGCTGCAAAAGATTTATGGACTTTAGCAAAACCAATTTTTCGAACGTTCCGTTTTAACTTGCCTTATCTAAATTACTATCGCATTCAAGCCTTTATTGTAAAACTCGGTCAGAAAACTCCAAAAGAATATATCTGGCGGACGGGTATACTTCTTCACCCCAACGAAGGATTAATACTTATTGAAGCCAGTATTAGTAATCCAAGTATTAAAATAAAAATTGAAGAGAAAGCAGTCAATAAATGGCTTGAAGTGATTATGGAAGAGTTTAACGCCGATAAAGGAAATAAAGAAAAAGGATGGGTGGAAATAAATGCTGATGGCGGTGAAATTGAATTAAATCTAGTGTCGTTTTTTAAAAACTCAAAATGTATTGAAGAAGAACTCGAAGAAAAAAAATCACTAATAGAGAAACTTCCAAAAGTTGAGCAACAGAGACCGAGAAAATTAGTAGTATCATATGCTTCTGAAGATGTAGCTGAAATGAACGCGATTAGAATGAGTTTGAGTAAATTCACTGGGAATGGGAGTTTAATTTTCGACACTGATAAAAGACGAACAACTGGTACCAGAAATTGGAATAAAGAAATTGAAGAAATGTTCCGACAGGCAGATGGTTATTTAATTATAATTAGCGAATATTATCAGGATTTTGAAACGAAGGAATTTATCCATAAAAATGAACTGCCTATTATACATGAAATGTTTACGCAAAATCAAATTCCTGTTTTTTGCATTAAAGCAACTGACGAATACGTAATAGAAGAACTAAGCAAGTACTTGATTTTTGAAGGTGCCGAGAATTATTTACCCGCCGATAGAGGTCCTCGGTCAACATATCTTAAAAAATTTATTAACGAATTTATTGAAAAAAAATTCTTGAAGCTTTAATTATGGAAAAGGAGATCATTCACAAAGAACTTGATTTAATACAAGATGTTATTAAACGCATGGCCTCAAATTCATTTGAGGTTAAGAAATGGCTAATAGGTATTCTTACTGCCATTGTAGTCTTCAAACATGATGAATTGCTTGGTGGCAACAGCCAATTGATATGGTTGTTATTAGTTCCAGTTCTATGCTTTTGGTATCTGGATGCGTTCTTCCTTAGCACAGAAAAGCTTTATAGAGAAATGTTTAAATGGGTAATTAAATATAGAAGCCAAACTGAAAAATATTTATATGATCTGGATTCTTTGTCGCGTGAGTTTCCAGATGGGAATGTAGTACATTTAAAAATGAAGGATAACAATGTTTGGCATGTAATGTTTTCCCAAACAATTTGGCCTTTTTATATAGTCCCGGTTTTTTTCATCATTGCTTATGCTATTCTGCAATATTCTTCAAATTGTTCAAATACCTGTTGCTGACATTGAGTAACCAACTTAACCGGATGCCCTAGTTTGCAACGAGTTATTAGTTGTTATTTGTTTGTAACGGTAAATATATTGAAGTGCTGACGACCGATTGTTTTAAGCATTTAACTCATATTAAATGAATCGTGTATCCGCATATTTTTTCCCATAGATATTATTTGAGTTCTTTCTCCCTATCGTTAAAAGTCTATTAAGCGCTTGAAAATAAAAGTGACCGGGTGAGTGTTCAAATCCTGAAAGCTCACCCGGTCACTGTCAAAATCTGTCAGCTAAATTTCAGCTTAACTTATTGACAAGGTATTTCCCCGTATATGATTCTTCGCATTTCACAATATCTTCAGGAGTCCCTTCAAATACTTTGTATCCACCCGTTTCGCCGCCTTCGGGACCTAAATCGATGATCCAGTCGGCAACTTTAATTACCTCCGTATTGTGTTCGATGATTATAACCGTGTGTCCCCTCGATATGAGTGCATTGATGGCATCGAGCAGTTTGCGGATATCATGAAAATGGAGACCCGTTGTAGGTTCATCAAAAATAAAGAGGGTAGGGGAATCCTTCTCCTTTGCAAGGAAGGAGGCCAGTTTAATGCGCTGACTTTCGCCTCCTGAAAGTGTACTTGATGATTGTCCCAGTTTCACATAGCCAAGACCCACATCCTGCAAGGGCATCAACTTCTTGGCAATCTTTTTTCCTTCGCTTTTATCTTTTTCGGAGAAGAATACGATGGCCTCGTCAACGGTCATTTCGAGGATATCGTAAATGCTCTTCTCTTTGAATTTCACATCCAGCACATCCGCCTTAAATCGTCTGCCGTGACAACTTTCACAAGTCAGGTGGATGTCGGCCATAAATTGCATTTCCACTTTTATTTCACCTTCACCCTGGCACTCTTCGCACCTTCCTCCATCGATATTGAACGAAAAATGGGAAGCGGTAAAGCCATTGATCTTTGATGCCTGCTGATCGGCGTATAGTTTCCGGATATCATCATAGGTTTTCAGATAGGTCACCGGATTTGAACGCGATGATTTACCAATCGGATTCTGATCGACAAATTCAACGGCTGTAATCAACGAAAGATCACCTTGTAACCTGGTGTGATCGCCTGTTTTCTCACCATATCCTCCAAGATGTTTGGTAAGGGCAGGGAAGAGAATTTTTTTTATCAATGATGATTTTCCCGAACCGCTCACGCCTGTTACGACAGTAAGTGTATTCAATGGAAATTTTACATCAATCCCTTTGAGGTTATTTTCGCGGGCACCGGTAATTTCGATGTAGTTATTCCATTTTCGCCGGACAATCGGAAGTTCAATCTTCTCGGTGCCATTAATATACCTGGCAGTAAGACTTGTATTATTTAAAGCGAGTTCTTTGTGCGATCCCTGGAATACAACTTCGCCGCCATTGCGGCCGGCAAGCGGACCAATATCGATGATCATATCGGCATCGCGGATAATTTCCTCGTCGTGTTCGACAATGATCACGCTGTTGCCCAAATGCTGCAATTTGCGAAGTACTTTAATGAGTCGCGCAGTATCTCTTGAATGAAGACCAATCGAAGGTTCGTCGAGGATATACATGGAGCCGACAAGACTGCTTCCAAGCGAAGTTGCCAGGTTGATTCGTTGCGATTCTCCACCCGACAAGGAAGATGAAAGCCTGTTCAACGTAAGGTATCCCAATCCGACATCACAAAGAAATTCCATTCTGCTATTGATTTCGATCAGCAACCGATCAGATACTACTTTGTCATGATCGGATAAATGAAGGCCATGAAAAAAGGTGGCAAGTTGATCAACCGGTTGATTGACGAGATCAGAAACTGCTTTTCCTCCTATTTTTACATACGAAGCCTCTTTCTTCAATCTTGTTCCTTCACATTCAGGACAGATTGTTTTGCCGCGGTAACGCGAAAGCATCACGCGGTATTGGATCTTATACGATTGCTCTTCAATACTTTTGAAGAAGCTGTTGAGTCCTTCGAAATATTGATTGCCTGTCCATAGTAATCGTTTCTGCTCGGGTGAAAGATCGAAAAATGGCTTATGGATCGGGAAATTGAATTTGTCGGAATTCATCACGAGCTGATCTTTCCATTCGCCCATCTTTTCGCCTTTCCAACATACTATCGCCTCATTATAAATGGACAGTGATTTATTTGGAATCACAAGGTCTTCGTCAATGCCAATGGTCTTTCCGTATCCTTCACAAACCGGGCAGGCGCCAATCGGGTTGTTGAAGCTAAACATATGAAGTGAAGGCTCCTCGAAAGTAATTCCATCCGCTTCGAAACGATTCGAATAGCGTTGAAGTAACGTCTCTTCATCGTTGACAATCCTTATAATGCAGTCCCCCTTTCCTTCGTAAAATGCTGTCTGAATCGAATCGGCAGCACGGCTCAGCAAATCTTCGTCATCATGTGTAACGGCAAACCGGTCAATCACAATATTGATCTCCTTCACCTTTTTTGAACGTGGAAGATCAGTATTGATATCTGCAATCCGAATCACTTCTCCTTCAATCTCAAGACGTGTAAATCCTTGTTGTTGCAGCAGGTCTGCCGCGTGAGCCACCGTTCGTTCCTTGTTGACATGAAACGGCGACAGCAGAAGTATTTTTGTCCCTTCCGGAAAGGCAAAAATGGCATTGACAACATCTGTGACTGTATGTCTTACCACCTCCTGGCCCGAAACCGGAGAATAGGTCCGGCCAATCCTGGCATAAAGCAATTTGATGTAATCGTATATTTCGGTGGAAGTTCCAACAGTTGACCGGGGATTGCGCGTATTGACTTTTTGTTCGATCGCAATTGCCGGGGGAATCCCTTTGATGTAATCGACATCGGGTTTATCCATCCTTCCCAAAAACTGCCGCGCGTAGGATGAAAGACTTTCGACATAACGGCGCTGACCTTCGGCATATAGTGTATCGAATGCAAGCGATGATTTTCCCGAGCCTGAAAGTCCGGTGATCACCACCATTTTATTACGTGGAATATTCAGGTCGATGTTTTTCAGGTTGTGAACCCTCGCACCTTTAATTTCAATATATTGATTTTTAATATTTTCAGCCATATTAAGCAGGTAAAATGTTTTGATTTTACAATCGCCCCAAATTTACGAATAGTTTCCACGCGAATGATCAATCTTGTGGATATTGGGAAGACTTCGACAATTCAACAAATGAAATGAAGGAAAGATAATAAATTCAAAGAAAATAGTTTTGAAAATATTTTCTTATTTGAAACTAATATGATATCATTGTGATATCAAATATAAATCTGATACTATGGAAAAGGAAATTAAATTGACGACTAAC
>Ga0209724_1003712_pt1 | contig 12331 bp, 6 predicted proteins | sample grotaG_FD_184143 | JGI IMG/M metagenome (GOLD analysis project Ga0209724, IMG submission 184143) | Glacier valley bacterial and archeal communities from Borup Fiord, Nunavut, Canada, to study Microbial Dark Matter (Phase II) -... | ecosystem: Environmental > Aquatic > Freshwater > Ice > Glacier ... | reverse complement strand
CTGCCAGCACCTTAGCGGTTTTTAGGGCAATCGCTTCATCGTAAGGGTCGGTATCCGCCCTTACCCGGTTCTCTGCTAACTGAGAAAGTAGCCGGGCATAGTCTGAAAGAGGTACAGTTCTGACCAGGCAGGGGATAGCTGGTAGACCGAGTCGAAGGGCCGCCGCCAGACGGCGAGAACCAGCGATGATACGGTACTGCCCGTCAGGTAATTGTGCCACCTGGATGGGTTGAAGGATACCCTGCTCGGCAATCGAGGCCAAAAGGTCTGTAAAATCCGCATCATTGTTATAAACACGCGGCTGGTTGGGGTCGGGCAGGATTTCCCCCGGCGATAAGGTAAGCTGAGTATAGTTCGGTTCAAGTTGGACGGTGGTCATGTGGTTTCTCCTGATTTAGAATTAAAAAAGTCCCGTCTCTCGGAAGAAACGGGAATGCTATACAGTTGTTTTTGCTGGCGAGGGGGTTAGATTACCCCGCCACTCTGCTTTTCAAGCGGCAAATCCTAACATTTGTTGCCATTGGTTTCCGTACACCGATTGCAGGATTTTATGGCCCACTTTTGACCGTTGTACACTGGATTTTGTTACCAGTGCCTAATGTTTTTAATCCTGGCTCAATGGTGGTGCGAATATCAAACCCAAGAATTGAGAACATCAAAATTGGCATCCTGGCAAAATATTATTCCTCTTGGGGGCATTTTATTAATTTTAACCGTTCACTGGGCTTGCCATTCTGAGGTGAAGCCGAAGAATCTCAATGCTATGATCAAGACCCTTCGCCAGCTCAGGATGACAAGCAGGGTGAACGATTACTTTTAATTTGCTCCCCCACAACCTCCTCCTCCGCCTGATGTAAAATTGCTACCAAAAATATTTCTCACCCAATCAAAAAAATTAGCATGAGCTAAGGTTTCGGTTGAAGAAAATCCAATATGCCCTTCAAGAGGAGGATTTCTTGCTGATAATCCTAAAGCCGCCCCTAATGCCCAGGTATCAATCCTTTTACCCTGGGCATTTTTACCTGGTGAAAAATCACCTCCAATAGAAAGAACTTTCAATGGGGTCCCTACTGAAAGCCCCGCTGTCGGCGACATATCTTCCTCTTTCGCCTCCAAATCAGAAAGCTGTGTTGCTTCAGGACTCCATTGTATTGACTTACCTGCATTAACACTTATATCGTTTGTAATAATATGGCTTTTAGATTTTTGCAAACCAAAATCACCAGATGATGTAAATACTGCACATTCGGATTCACTAGCTCCAACTATGGCCCCAACGCTAGTATTATCACAAAATGCAATGGCCCATAAACCTGCTGGATCCGCTTCATTTACTGGATCACTATTTGCGTAGCTATAACGCTGCTTGGAAATGCCTTCTATAGGATCCTTTATCAGGAATTGAGCCGTAGCCGGGTCATAATACCTAGCCCGCAAATAGATTAAGCCCGACTCTGGATCAGTATACTGCCCCGAATACCCAAAAGGGTTATTTATCCCGCTTGCGGTTACTTTCATTCGCCCATTTACATCAAAAGTAATAGCTCCCGTCTTCACACGCTGGTTGCCCCATTCGTCAAAGGTGTAACTGGCTACTACTTTGCCGGTAGAATCTGTTAACAAACGGGTGCTGCCGAGTTGGTCGTGATGATAATAATAAACCTGACCAGCGTTAGTTATTTGTTCCAGCGGTAGGCCGCCCGGCCCATAGACATAGCTGGTTGAGCCATCTTTGAGCAAAAGGGGAAGTCCACCTGCTACATCCCAGACAAAGTTCTGAGTTACGCCCTTCACAGTTTTGCTCATCCTCAAACCATCGCCATTGTAACGGTAGGTGACATTAGCCCCAAAACCTATCAAGCGGTTGGCCTGGTCATAACTGTAGCTCTGGAGGGGTATTGCTCCCAACTTCCGGGCTGTTCGGTTGCCGTTGGCATCATAACTAAAGTTGAGGCTAAGTCCGCCAAAAACCTGAGTGGTTAACTGGTTGGCAACATCATAATTCAGGCTTGAACTGGAGATGCCCGTAATGTTATCAGCCGCATCAAAGTTAAAGTTAGTGCCTCCGGCTGATTTTAGCTGGTTCAAACTGTTATAGGTATAACTTTTGTCCTTTTCAATTACCCCAACTGGCGTAACTGATGTGACCTGATTATTCTCATCCCGCCCGTAATTGAAACTGCCAAAGCTTGTGCCAGATTTGGCGTAATTTATCCCCATCAAGCGGTCGGCTTTGTCATATTGATAGCTGTCTGCCACCCCGGTTGTGACTGGCAAGGTTTGGGTTATTAAATTGGAATTCTCATCATATTGGAAATTCGTGGTATTTCCCAGCCAATCACTAACCACCGTCCAATGTCCGGCATTGTCATAGGCCCGCGTAACAGCCTGATTGCCCGGGTAGCTAATTGAGGTAAGTTGGCCTTTGAGGTCGTAACCATAACTAACCCCTGCGTTTGCCCCATTGGTGTAGCTAGTCACACGGTTAAGTTGGTCGTAGGTCCAGCTTGAAGTGCCAGTGCCATCGGTCATAGAAGTGCGTAAACCATTGGCATCGTACTGGATATTAGTTACATTTGGGGTCAGGCCATCGCTATAGGTAATGGCTTTAAGTTGGTTGGCAGTATCATAAGTGTAAGTGGTAGTATGGGGCGGTTGCATGGAATCGGTGGTGGTCAGGCGATTGCCCGCCCCATCGTAGCTGTAACTGGTGCTACGACTGAGCGGGTCGGTCATGCTAACAAGACGGCCTAACGGGTCATAGCTATAATTGGTTAGGTTGTTCTTGCCGTCATACTCTGCCGAAATCGTGCCGTCCAGATTATAGATGGTTTTCAAGGTAGTTTGGTCGGCTCGCGTGACCTGGGTGCGTTGGTTGGCAAGGTCGTAGCTATATTGGGTAACTTTCCCTCTGGCATCGGTGGTCTGACGCAGGTTGCCGCGCGGGTCATAAGTGAAACTGGTGACATTACCTAACAAATTGGTGATCGAAGCCACTCTCCCGAATATATCATGGGCAAAAGTGGTGGTATATTGAGCTGGATTACCCCCTGAAACATTTCCTTTTGGGCTAACCTGGCTGAGTTTCCAGCCCAAAACATTATAGGCGAAGGTAGCCTGGTTGCCTAAAGGGTCAGTGAGGCTGGTCTGGTTGCCGTAGCTATCATAACTGTAAGTCCAGCTTTTGGCGTTGGGGTCGGTCATTGCGGTGGCATCGCCTGGATGCGTTCCATCGCCATAAACCCAGCTAGTTAGCTGATTTTGATTGACGTTTAGTGGCCTGGAGCGGCTCAAAAGGTTGCCATTCCCGTCATAGGCGAAGGTAGTGGTTATCCCTTTAGGGTCGGTGGTCGAGGCCAACAGATTCAGGTTGTTGTAGGTATTGGTGGTGGTGTGGCCTAAAGGGTCGGTGACAGTCAGGAGGTTGCCACTGGCATCGTAGGTAGAGCTAATGGTGTTGCCGTTAGGGTCGGTAACGCTGGTAATACCCAACGTCGCTGGATCATAAGTATAAAGCCAGGTGGCAGCCTGGGGAGTGCCGTAACCTTTGGTGCTTGACACGCGGGTTCCGTTAATATACTGCTCGAAAGTGGCGTTACCTTTGGGGTCGGTAATCAGGGTACCATCGGCTTGATAGGTCAGGGTAGTTTTACGACCAAGCTGGTCGGTTTGCCAATCCACCCGGCTCTGAGCATCGTAATGGTTGGTGACAGTTCCCGCACCCGGCCCGGGGTCAGTCATAGTCAAAAGTTGGTGGTTGGCATCATAAGTAAAAGTGGTAGAGAAGTTTTCCAGATTAGTCACACTGGCGAGGTTGCCCTGACCATCGTAGCTGAAGGTGATAAAACGATTGCCGGAAGGGTCAGGGTCGGTCACTTTAGTGAGATGGTTGCCAGTATAGGTTAGGGTTAATTTACGCCCGGCAGGGTCAATGGCAAGAGTCAGGTGACCGCTACCGTCATAGCTCAGGGTAGTAGCGTAGCCATTGAGGTCTTGCATTTTGAGAAGTTTTCCATCGGCGGAAAAAGTGAAGATCTCCTGGGCTTGGCGAGTAAATGTGAAAGTATTATCGCCATTTTGAACCAGGCTGGCAATGGTGCGTGAGGGTGGGGTGTAGAGGTTGCCCGCTTTGGTAAAGCTAATCTGACTACCACCTTCTTCCTGAATAGTAACATTGCCAGTAGCACCATCCTGGGCCAGCGTCAGATTGTAGTTGAAAGTCCAACCGAAACCGAGCGGCCCATCCACCCCGGCAAATTGGGAGTTGTAGGTATGGCTGAAAGAGAGCGGAATACCCCGCCCTGGCACAAAGAAATCACTATAGGTGTGCCAGAAGTTACCGTTGGTATTATTGATCGGGTCGCAGGAGCAACCCTCAGTATCACGGGCATTGGGTTGGCTGGGGCTACCCCCATTGGCCATTTCGACCGCTGAGGGAGCGGAGGGCGGGGGAGTAGTTAAAGGGGTTTTAGCCAGGATAGTTCCATAATACCCCACCGCATAACAAGTGCTTATACTTGGACAACTGATCCCAGGTAAATAATTAGAAGTGCCTGAAGATTGAGAGTTCCAACTGACCCCACCGTTGGTAGTAGCCAGGATAGTTCCATAATCCCCCACCGCAAAACAGGTGCTGACACCTGGACAACTGATCCCTCGTAATTCAGTAGAAGTTCCTGAAGATTGAGAGTTCCAGGTAGCCCCACCGTTGGTGGTAGCCAGGATAGTTCCATAATACCCCACCGCATAACAAGTGCTTATACTTGGACAACTGATCCCATATAACTGATTAGAAGTGCCTGAAGATTGAGAGTTCCAACTGACCCCACCATTGGCGGTAGCCAGGATAGTTCCATAATCCCCCACCGCAAAACAGGTGCTGATAGAAGGGCAGCTAATTGCCCTTAGATTATTACCCTGTGGAAAGGGGTTTTGCAAAACCCAACCTCCATTTCCGGTACTCATGAATTGGGGTTTAGGGGAGTTACTAGTTATACTCTGAATAGTTTTAGTTTCTTTATTTCTTGGATCATTCTTAGCCGCAAGTCCTGATGAAGACCCTGCCAATAGAAAACCCATACATAAAATTGAGAGTACCAGGAACAATCGAAAATAGAGAATTTTTTTAGGGCCTAAATCGGGTATTGCGACCCATTTCCGCTTTGTTATAAGTGCTATATTTTTTATTGTTGGCATCAACGAAGGTTTTGAAGACCTATCTCTATTCATTTATTTACCCCATTTCCTCTCTAATCAACAACAGATTATGTGGATTTTATTGTTTGGCGGCTACTATACAACTCAGTTTATTCCCGCCGCCTATACTTTTCACTTGCACCCCGCTGAATTTCTCAATTCTGACCCCGAATAACCAGTTAATTCCCGACAGCACCAGCCCCGTCACATTGGGAGCCAGCCCCGCTCCACCCCTAATTACAATCGCTGGCCCACTTGCCCCACAACGTCCCCCGATTACCACGCCCACTGGCACGGGAGGCAGGGGGTTTGTAATGGTCAGAATGTTATTACTCCCACTCAGGTCAAAACTGATGGAACTACAGGCGGCATTTAGGGCAGCGGATAATGTTCCTGTCGAACCGCTTCCGTCATCACTCCCCGCTGTGACATTACACACTCCCCCTACCGGGGTAAAAACCAGCACTTCATTTGAGCTACCAGATAATTGACCATTTTTGCTGGCTTTGACCCGGTAGCGATACAAACGACCAGCCGTAGTTCCGGGTTTCCCTTTTAAATAAGGACGTTCATCAAAAGATTTCGGGGAATGAGCTTTCCTTCCAGGATCTGTCGGTTTTTGTTTCAAGCGTCAATTGCCAGAAACAGTCTTGACCATTTGCCTAAAACTAACAAATTATTCAGATTTCCCTGAGAAAGAAAGTGTGCGCGAGGATTGGATAAAATTAATAACCCTATTGTCGGTAATGCATTATAATCATTATAATATGATTCCATTGATTTTAGATTACAATTCTTCGATGAATTAGGCAAATAGCTGCAATTTGTTAGGGGGAACTGTCAGCAGAATTATGATAATTGTTCACGGGAATTGTCATTCTGAGCCTGCGAAGAATCTCCAACCTTACAGTCCCATAAAATTGTGGGTGTCGGGGATAGCCGACTCTAACCAACGCACTTTAGACAACTGAACAAGAATGAACTGAATCAGGGTAAGCCGTTAAGCCCAACTCCAGCTAATTCAGCTGACGATTGGACTTGCCGTCGAGCGTCCTTGCCAAATCGCCGAAAATTATAAACAATACCCCTGGCACCCCGGGTCGCTCTGCCACTTTCACCCTTCAGTGGTAAGTAACCCCGCATAAAATTCCTTTCTAGCGGATTGCCAGCACCAGTTCTCCGGCGTGGTGGTGCTGTCCAGGCGCATGCTCGTGGCGGTGCGGATGCTGGGTTAGCGGCAGGTTAGTAGCTGGAGCAAACAGGAAATGGTCTACTTTAAAAGTAGCCTGGGCCGTCAGGCTGACATCTTCGGGCAGTTCCCCGAACCAGGGAGCGGTTGCCAGGGCGATAGCGGCGTAACCTTTGGGGGCAATAAGCCCAGGGGCGGGCCAGACGGCGATCCCCTCTTCCACCAGGGCGCGAGCTACCAGGACGGGTAGGTCATTTCTGCCGCGTGGTTTTTGGATAACTACTGGCGGGTGTTCTGCCAGGACTATCCCCGCGTGGGAATGCGAGTACCGGGGATAACGGGGCGACAGAAATAGTGGCACGTAAAGCGGAGTAAAGGCCGGATGTCGGCGGCCCGGTGCGGCATAGCCCCAGTGGGCAATATCTAATGTCAGATTTGTGCCAGCATCTTCTATTATATGTATTAAACTATGTGCATAGTTCCAGGCCGTTTCCAACTCCGTTCCGTCCAAATCTGCCCAGTATGGTAGCCCTTCCCACCATTCAAGCCGCAAATGCTCCGGGGCAGGGAGGGAAGGAGATGCGGAAGAAGTTGCCGCCAGCCAGCGTCGGTCAAGCGAGAGCAGGTTGCCCCGCGTCCGGGCAGGGTGAAGCCAGGGGAAGGCCGGGTCGAAAGGCGTGTCTATCGCCAGTTCAACAAAATCCCAGGTGAACATCTTCAGTTTTCCTTTCGGGAACGGTTCTGTGGGTAGAGTTAGTCCCACTCTTGAAGGCTAAGGGGGTCAAGGTTTGTAACCACATAGAAAGCCGACCATGCTCCCCCGTCCGCCAGATAATGCACGATGGCATGGGATAGAAACACGCAGAGGAGCGGATCGGGGGGCGGGAAGATTACCACCGGGCCGCTATCCTGCCAGCCTACTTCAGTATCAAAACTGTCCAACCCCGCCGCCTTGAGCAGTTCTTCCCCCACTCTGTTGAAATTACATGTTGCCCGGTCAAAAATCAGTTCCACCGATAACGGCTCAGTCAGACCTTCTTTGATTGCCAGTAACCCGGCAGCATCTTGCATACCCGGAAATGTGGTGGTACTGCCAGATTTAGGTAGTATCGAGACCAGGAAGGTTTCAGCCTCGCTTTCCCCCAGCTTGCCCGCGATGGCACTGGACAGGTTCAAAAGGTGAGGTTGAGGAAGGTCGGGGTTGGAATTGGCGATTAGTAGCATAAAAAGGTAGCCTCTGGCGAATCCCGCTAATATTATTAACGGGATTTTGCCAAGTAGAATTTGCTAAAGTGGAGTTACAGCATCAAAGTGGTAATTCTAGGCGCACCACCCGCCCCCGTCCAGGTCAATCCCTGACCCTTCTTTGCTCTGGGTGCTGCGGGTAGCGTTTTGGTATCCAATATCGCGCTGCCAGCTTCCGTTACCACCAGCAGATTTGTATCAATACCAAGCCAGGTAGCCACAACCGTATCTCCCGCTACTAGAGTGGTGGTTTGCACTCCACCAGTGGCCCGACCCTTCGCTGGGTATTCGGTTAGAGCCGTTTTCTTAATAAGCCCACGCCCACTGAGTACGAACAAATGCGCCCCGGCCTCATTCCCACCCGGCCAGAAGTTGGCACTCACTACCTTCGCCCCGTCCAGAGCCATTGCGATTTGCCCCTGCCCGACCCGGCCCTGAGCGGTCAGCTTCTCATCGCTGAAGCGGAGGGTCAGCCCGCTAGAACTACTCACCAGATACTCGCCTTTCCCGCTGCTGAGTAGGACGGCCACTACCTCATCACCCTCGGCCAGTTTCAAGCTACCAAGCCCTACGGTGTTAGCGGCTTTGTAGTCACTTAGCACAGTTTTTTTGACCTTCCCCAGTGCGCTAAACTCTACCAGATAGACCGACTCCCCTACCTCGCCAAAGGCCGCTCCCGGCGCAGCCACCAGGCGCACCACCCGTTCCCCCTGCTCCAACTTCAGATACCGGGCCACGCTCTCACTCTTGCCAGCGCGGGTACTAACTGGCAGTTTCTCCACTGGCAGGCTGAATACTCGACCCCGGTTGGTGACTGCCAAAACAAAAGCGTCTGGCCCAACCTCACACAGACCGCTCAGACCTTCATCCAGCTTATGGGGCTTGCCCTTCACCCCGAATTGGTCAGGCGGGGTAGCCTTGATTGTGCCATCAGCGTACAACGCCAGGGTAAGGGCTTCTCTCGCGCTCAACTGCGCCACTTCCACCGCCTCGGTACTGGCACTAAGTTCGGCCCGGTCTAACACCGTTCGGCGAGCATCCCCGAATTTCTTCTCGGTTTCCCTGAGTTCTAACTTGAGTAGGCCGATTCGTTTGGGGCGAGATTCCAGCAGTTCCTGGTGTTTACCGATTTTATTAACTAAATCGGTTCTTTCGGCCTGATACTTCCCGACATCTGGACGGGTTACTTGCGACAGGCTCATACTGGCAATCACTTCGGACTGCTCTTCGGTCAGGTTATATTTCTTCTGGATAATAGTCTTAGCGGCGGCTTTGCCCTCGGCCTCCTGGAATATTCTGACCAACTCCTGAGCGTGGGTAGCCCCGATTAGCAGGGCTTCTACCGTAGCTAGTCGAGTTTTGAACTGTCTCAATTCAAAGGTGAGTCTTTGCTCCAGCACTAGCAGTTGGTGGTGCAGCCAGTAAGAAAGTAGTTCCACCAGACCAACCTGCTTCGGCACGGTGGCAGCGGCCTGCGGGTGGCCTTTGGGGGCAAATAGGAAGTAGAGTTGAGCCGATACCCCGATCTGGAGAAGGGTATGGCGGTACAGGCTTTCCAGCACTACTGCCGGATTTGCCTCCCGCTTCAGTTCCAGCACAATCCGGGTGCGTTCCTCATTGGTTTCGTCCAGTGGCGGCTCGGCTACCAGCCCCTCCGTACCTGGCTTTCTATCGTTGATGGCATCTATAATAGAAGCGATGACCTTATCCCGCCCAGTGGGAGGAAGCCCGGTCACAACCAGAGCCTTTTTGGTAGGGCTAAGTTGCTCAAGCCCAATAGCGGCCCGGACGATAAACCGACCCCGACCTGTCTCCAGATATTCCCTGACTCCACCGCCCGCCAGCATTACCCGGCCTCCTTCGGGGAAGTCAGGGCCGGGTAGATAACTTATCAGTTGCTCGGTGGAGAAGCCTTTGCCGTCCAACACCCCACTGTCGAGCATCGCCACGCAGACCCGCAGGCTTTCCCCCAGGTTGTGGGGTGGGACGGTGGTGGAAATACCAACGGCAATCCCCTCAATCGGGTTGACGCAGGGCGGAATGTGGCCGGGCAGGTACATCGGCTCTAATACTTTCGGGTCTTCCTTGTAGGTGGTGAGGAGTGGTACGGTTTCCTTTTTTATGTCCTCGGACAGGAGTGCTTCCGCCAGTAAAGTTAGCTTGGCTTCGGTATAACGGTAGGCGGCGGCGGGGCTGCCATCGGAGGCTCCCCAGTTTCCCTGCCCATCAATCAGGGGATAACGCAGGCTGAAAGGTTGGGCCATCCGGGTCATAGCATCGTAAACACTGCTATCCCCGTGCGGGTGGCGGTCTCCCAGCACCTTCCCCACGATTTCGGCGGATTTCTTATGCGGGCCAGAATTAAGGTATCGCCCTTCAAACAGGGTGTAGAGGATGCGGCGTTGGACGGGTTTGAGGCCGTCACGGGCATCGGGCAGTGCGCGGTCTTGCACCACAAACAGGCCATACTGCCCGTAGTTCTGCCCGAAGATTTCGTGGAATTCCACCGACTTTATCGGGCCGGAGGGGTTTAAATCAAAGGATGTTTGCTTTGCCATAACTAGGCCGCCCCTTTCTGAGGTTGTACCGAACTTACGGCTGTACGGTCTACCACTAAGGTTTCCGGCTGGCTGCTGGCACTTATTTCAGGCAGGGCCGAAAGCCAACCTCCCCCAAATTCCTCCAGGAAAGTGCGCCGGACGCTGGCATCCTTGTTCTCCATAAGTTGATGTACCAGTTTGGTGGCGAGATCGGCTTCTTCAATTGTCACCCGCAGGAGGGTGCGGAACTGGGGGTTAAGGGTGGTGTCCCGTAACTCTTTCGGGTTCATTTCACCCAGACCTTTAAAGCGTTTGAACTCCAACCCTGTGGCATCGGGATGGGACTTGAGCCAACTGTCCTTAGCTCCATCATCCAACAGCCAGATGTCTTGCTTTTTATAGGTCACTTTGTAAAGGGGTGGTTGGGCAATATAAATATGTCCCTGCCGAATGAGTTCCGGTAGCATCTGATGGAGGAAGGTCAGGAGCAGGCATTGGATATGCAGCCCGTCCACATCGGCATCACTCATTATTATTACTTTATGAAAGGCCAGTTTCGAGAGGTCAAAACTGTTGCCAAAGCCCGTACCCAGCACGTTGAGTAAGGTTAGGATTTCCTGATTAGCCACGATGGTACTGAGTTTAGCCCCGGCCACATTCAGTGGTTTGCCCCTGAGTTTCAGAATAGCCTGGGTGGTGGCGTTTCGTCCTTGCACTGCGCTACCGCCCGCGCTATCCCCTTCCACAATCAGGAGCTCCCGATCCGCCGGACTTTTGCTGGCACAGCGCACAAACTTCTCGGAGATATTTTTATCAATTAGTAACCCGCCCTTATCCTGAGCGGCAGCGCGGGCCAGCTCCTCATAGTGCATGGCTTCCTCGCGGGCTTTCTGGGAAGCTTCGATACGGCGTAACCAGGCACTGGCTTGTTTGGGATTGGCTGCCAGCCAGTCACCAAGCCCCTGCCCCACTATACTCCGGGCGACCCCTTCCACCTCGGCGGAACTCAACCTGTCTTTGGTCTGGCTCTGGAACTGAGGCCGAGCTAACTTCACCGCGATTACCACGTACAAGCCCTGTTGGATTACCTCCGGTTTGAAGCTGGTGTTAGCACTACTTTTGGCGGGAGTTTTGCCGTTGGTGGGTTTGCCCTTACCTTTCACTGCCACTTTGCCTTTGGCGACGGCAGCCGTGCTACTACCCTGGGCGGCTTGCTCATTGATGGTTTTGGTGAGGGCCGCCTTGAAGCCACTTTCATGCGTACCACCATCACGGGTTCTAATACTGTTAGCATAACTGTGGATGGTAGTCTGGTAGCTTTCGGCACTCACCAGCAGGGCCGCAGCCACCTGCACCCCGTCCCGCTCACCCCGGATAAGGATTTGCTGCGGGAAAAGAGGCTTGGCTTCCTCCCCTTCCATTTCCTTGAGCATATCGGCCACGTAGCCGCCTAGCCCGCTCTGAGAGTAGAACTCCTGCACCCTGGGGGTGTCCTCGCCGGGATGTTGGACGGATAAGCACACTTTCAGGCCGGGATTGAGGTAGGCGGCTGGCTTCAGGCGGTTGGTCAGGAGTTCCAGGTCATAATGCGCCCCTGGGTCGAAAAGTTTCAGGTCAGCCTTCCAGCGAAAGCGCGTACCATGTTTGGACGGGTCACATTTCTCAACTTTGGGAGGCTGCGGCTCTCCCCGCTTGAACACCTGTCGGAAGTGCTTGCCTTCACGCCAGGATTCGAGTTCGAGGGCTTCGGCGAAGGCGTTGATGGCGGTGGTGCCAACCCCGTGCAATCCCCCACTGCTGGCATAAGCACTACTGGCTTTGGAGTTATCGAATTTACCCCCCGCGTGGATGGTGCTGACGATAATGGTGGCGGCTGGCAACATTTGCCCTTTGTGTTCTTTCAGGTCGAAGGGGATACCTCGGCCTTCATCCTCAACCGTGACCACCCCTGTGTTGAGGTCAAGAGCGACGGAGATAACCTTGCCGTAACCCGCTACGGCCTCATCCACCGAGTTGGCAAAAGCCTCGTAAATAAGGTGGACAAGGCCGTGTGAGCCAGTGGAGCCGATATACATACCGGGATTGCGGCGGATGGCCTCCACCCCTTCCAGCACTTCGATGTTTGCGGCACTGTAATTAGCTTGGGACATTAACTATTCCT
>Ga0209724_1003709_pt1 | contig 12333 bp, 7 predicted proteins | sample grotaG_FD_184143 | JGI IMG/M metagenome (GOLD analysis project Ga0209724, IMG submission 184143) | Glacier valley bacterial and archeal communities from Borup Fiord, Nunavut, Canada, to study Microbial Dark Matter (Phase II) -... | ecosystem: Environmental > Aquatic > Freshwater > Ice > Glacier ... | reverse complement strand
TGTATGTATTGATTCCTATCCCTTGGCAAATTTCTGAATGGTGAAGAAAGCCGGAGGTAGTATGAAGACCTTTTCAGAAATGCTGTTATTTTGCCTGAGTTTAATAGCTTCTTCACCGATCAGTTCGAATACTCTTACGAACTTCCTTCATAACTTCCAACGCTTTTGTTCCAACTGTTCCATCCTGGTAGATGCCCAGGTTAATAGTGACTGATCCTCCGTTCTTTTTACAATTCTGAATATATTCACTCAACTTATCTGCTGTAAAACGTGGATCTGGCATTTCAGCTTTTTCCTGAACCCAGTAAGGTTCCATAATTAAAAGGGCCTGATATCTTAGTCCTTTGCCAGGACCCCGTTCTACAGTACCCGCCACCGGAAGTTCGACAGGACTCGCTGTTTCACCGGCCCAGTATTCCTGCCACTCGGTAACAGGAGGGTATATCCAGGAATTAAGTGCAACGATCCGATCAGGATTGCCGGTTTTGCAAATTTTAAAAAAGTCGTTGAAAGAAAAACCGGGATATTCTTCATAACACTGATACCATCCGTCAAACCAGTATCCGGCTATTTTCTTTCCATATCGTTCACCAAATTCCGTTATAATGTTCTTATTCATTTCAGTAAATTCCTTCTCTGTTGCCTTTTTGTATTTTGCAATGACATGAGTGGGAAAATAGCATAACAGTTTTATGCCTTTGGCTGATAAGGCATCGGCCATTTCGGCGATCAGGTCTCTTTTTGTTGTGTGGCCGGGATGATAGTTTTCCCAGCTTTTTATTGGTGCCGGACAGAATGGCTTTGCATGGCCAATGGTAAAAATAACATATGCGGCACCGGTACTGGTTACCATGTTAACAAAGGCGTTTAGATTAAAATCCTTTACAGCTTGTTCATAAGGCTTTTGAGTTCCGTCTTTATTAACAGACTGAGAGGTCCAGTGAAACATTACTCCGTACCCGGCTTTGTTCAACCACTCAGTGTTTGCCCTCGATTTTTTAGCAACTTCGATATCTGATTGAATCGCCTGCTTTGCAGCCACAGGTATGAGCTCAAGACAACGAAAATTAAGAACTTTACGTTCAGCGGCAGCGGGTATTCTAAGTGTTAGTATTTGATTGCCTTCCTGCAGTTTGATCTTATCTTTTAGCGATATCCTTTCGTAGGAACCATGCCCAAAGGCACCGAAAGTGGGTAATAATTTTTGTGTGACTATATTTTTTCCCACAATAATCTCAACCGGGTCACTCACGGACGTGTCGGATCTTAAACCATATGTGCAGTTTATTTCATACATACCAGCAGTAGCAACATTCATTGTCCACTCTATCGTTCCAGCTCCGGAAATATTTAGAAAGTCACCATTATGCCTGGTCACATCACCAACGGATTTGGAAGCTTTAGTTCCATAGAGATAAGTAATGGCGTCAGCTTTTACAGCCATTACTGATGTGTTAACGGCCAAAGGTTGTTGAGCACAAATTGCCAGGTAATAAAGAGAGGTTAGAATAGTAAAAATGATATTTTTCATTTCTGTGTTTTTAAGATCTTTAGCTATCGGTCTCCAATTAACTTTTCATACACTGTACCAGGTTTCATACTCTTAGCTGTGAAGTGTTTACTACCGTTGATAAAGGTGGAAACATCGTTTATGTATATCAAAATGCTTAACACATCTGGTTTTAGTTTAAGCGTATTCTTCGCCAGGATCGTTTAAATCTGTAACCTTATGACCGCTGATGCCACGATTTAAAAAATGAAAATCTTTCTTTGGAAAATCATACCATAGCCGGCTTGCGATCAAATACACATAACCGTGGCCCATTATGTGATTCCAATTCATTATTGCGGGTTCTGTTACCATCAGTAATAGAATCTCCCGGGAACAAAAAGGTAAAACCATTGCCTTCTGTGTTAGTATCATTTTTAGCTGATGTGCCTGCAATTAGTAATGTTGGTGCAACCGAAGCAATAGCTCCCGGTGTTGTTCTTTGTTTAATGAATTCTCTTCGCATAGTTGACCGTGCGGGCTGATTGAAGGATTATTATGATTGATTAATGTTGATGATATTATGATGCAGGATTAAATATTTGAATGCTCCTTCATATCCATCCTTTATGTATTGCCATCCACATTTCAGACATCTCCTGCATCAGCGGTTTACTTCAACCGCAATCTCACATCCTTCAACTGCTGGTTGTGTAAAATATTAGCCTGCGCACCACCCTGCCACATAATTACCTGCAGGCTGTTTAACATTTCGGCCACATTGGCTACAGGTTTACCGTTGATCTTGCGAATTACGTCACCTTGCGCCAGTCCGCTTTTTTCGGCAAGACTACCTTCGCCCATCTTTACAATTAATACGCCTTCTTTATCCGGCAAGCCAGACGCAGATTGCTCACCAAGTGTTTCCACATTTTTAATTGTGGCACCCAGCCATTCCGTGCTAACTCCTTTCTTTTCAGGCACCAGGGTTCTTATACCCGTTATTGCCGGCTTCAATGATCTTTGTTTTAGGAAAGAACTTACCACACCAAATTCATTCATTGGAAAATTCTTAAAGCCGATGGTCAATGCTTTTGATGAGGGCTTAACGGTAAAATTACCCCCATTATCATTTACAAATTCGGGATTGCCCTGGAGGCTGTTTAGATCAGTTTTGTTTTTCTGCGCCGACTGAAGTGCGGTTTTCTGGATAAAGAAATTACTGTCTACCTGTTTACCCCATACGGCCACCTGTATTGGTGCATAGTCTGTCGTAACAATATTATGGGTGAAGACATCCATGCTTTTGGCAAACCACACGTGAGGATGAAAAGTATTGTTTACAATAATATTATTTTCCACCACACGATAATAACCTTCACGAAGTTTCAACCCACCATTAAGACACAGATTATTATAAATGCGAAAATTGCTGCTGCCGTCATCCAGGTCAATGTCCCAGCCATGTGCACAATAAAGACGATTATTACGGAGCGTTATAGGTTTGATTACATCCAGTAAAGGAAGTTCAGGATATTTTTCAACAAGTGCGTCAACTCCTTTTATTGAAGGCAACCAGAAGCGATCTCTGCCCCAGGAGTTGAAGGCCCCGTGATCGCCTGTCTCCAGTACTGTGTTAAATACATCGTTAAATTCTATCATGTGGCCACCCCAGCAACCATCACCAATATTAATGCCTGAACGCGGCACATTGTGGATCGTATTATGGCTAACGGTGATGTCCATGGACATACTTATCTGCACCCCTGCTACTTGTTTTTCTATGGTACCAATGAAATTGATAAGGTTATCGTAGGCAGTGCATTCCGACGGGTAATTATTGGTTTTGGGCCCTGGTGTTTTATCCATTGCATCAATTGGAACAAATTTTTCATACCGAAAAGAAGGCGAACGTACCGCGGCTGTATCACCAACAAAGGCAATGGCATTGCCGCCAATATGATGAATGTAATTGTGTTCGACGGAAACCCTGCGGTTGTACTTGCTTACAAAAACAGCATTGCCGCCTAAATCACTAAAAGTGCAATTGCTGATCTTGATATTTTTTGCGCCTTCTGTTAAAACCGCTCCACCGCGATAGATAGTCCAGTCGCTACGTAGTAGTGGTTCCCTGGTAAGCATAAAACTGCGGTTGGTGCCAATGAAAGATATTCCTTTAATGGTAACATTTTCTACAGGCTCTTTTTCGCTGCCTTTTATTTGAATGATATCATTTAAGACAGATCGTTCAAACACTGCCGTTTTTATATTCAACTCTTGTGGCGGATAAAAATATAAAATACCGGTGCCGGCATTATAAAACCATTCGCCTGGCGCATCAAGTTCTTCAAAAATATTTTCTACGAAACGATATTCCTTGTGCATGGGCGCAGGACGGTTGTTTTGCCAGCCGCCTTCCAGCAACAAACTGTCTTTATCATTTTTCCCTTTGATGCGGTAATGAAAGCCTCCCCATTCGCCCTGGTGCAATGCATGAACATAACCTCCTTCAGGATGTGCCCAATTCTTTGCATGCACCGGACTGATAGCATCTGCGGCCGTGCCATTAAGAAAACCAGCAGCGCTGTCGAAGTTAGGATAACGGGCCATATGTTGTAGTTTACCATTGCAAAACAACTGGTCTATAACAAGATCTTTACCAAGGGAGGCCTGTAACATTTTCTTTTTATACGGCTCCCATAGAGGAGTTATTCTTATCGCTCCACTAATAATGACTAACTCGTTTTGATACGCAGAAATTTCAAACTGATGATTGTTTAATAGGGCAGGAGTGATCTCAATTGTTTTTGGGGGCGAATATGTTCCCGATCTTAAATAGATGCTTACTGAATTCCCTTTAGCCGTGGCCACTCTGGTAAGAGCAGCCTGAAGCGATTTGAAAGGCCTGGCTAATGTTCCCTGGTTGTTATCATTGCCATTAACGGCAACGTATAGGCTAACCTGTGGACTGCCATACAAAAAAATATGCAGTAGAATAATAGATAAATTAAATCTTCTTCTCATAACATAAAAATCAGGCTTCTTCCGGTTATAAACATAATATTTAGATAGACAGAGCCAATAATAATATACGAAATAATTGCCCCGCATTCCTACGGGGCAGGTGGTTTTTCGATTAGTCGTTCGATTGTTCTGAAGTTTGATTGTTTGGAAGTTCGATTGTTCCAAAATTCAAACTTTCAAACCAACTTCGAACAATCGAGCATCCGAACTTAGAAAATTTAAAATTTACTGATATAAAGGATTCTGCGCGATATTGTTATTTTGAATTTCAACGTCCGGTATATACCAGGTTTGATTATAGGGGCCGATAGGATTTGCAAGAGTAGTGGGTCTTAAAGTTTGAATCCTGTTTAAAGTATTAGTACGTTTTAAATCATACCAGGTACTTCCTTCAAGACTAAGTTCCCATTTGCGTTCCATTAAAACCGCATCCTTAAACTGAGCCTTTGAAAGGCCTGCCAGATCAGGTACATGGATTGGGTCTGATTTGTTTACTCTCGCTCTCCATCTTATTTTATTGATGTTTTGATAAGCGGTAATGGTGGGTCCATTGCTCTCGTTCTCCGCTTCGGCGGCTATCAGGTACATCTCCGCCAGGCGCAGGATTGGAAGAGTATATGCTGATACGCCGGCGCCTGAAGCAGGTTTGCCGGCATCTAAATAAGTAAGGTCTACAAACTTTTGAAAAAAGGGAAGCAACACTCCGCTGGGTGCCGTGTAATTTTCTTTTATGCCCCATACTTTTCTTTGATCGCCCGGGGCGAAGCTGTTGATAAACCAGTTGGCGGGCGTTACTATATAAACAAACCCAGGTGCCGTAGCGCTATTCCCCATTAAAGGGTTGCCACCAATGCCCGGTTGATAGGTCTGTTCCCAAATGCTTTCCGTAGTGTAGGTTGTATTATGAAATACTTTCGAGAAATCATCCAGCAGGGTAAATTTCCCGGAATTGATAACAGCCAGGGCCTTATCTTTAGCATTAGCATAGTACTGTGTTTGATTTAACGGATTGCCCGCCATTGTTAAATATACTTTTGCTAAAAGTGCAGTAGCTGCTAATTTATATACGCGGCCTAACTGCGGGGCATTGTCTGGCAGGTTGCTTTCAGCAAAGGTCAGGTCTTCCAATATCAGCTTATAAACATCTGCCTGCGGTGTCCTTGAAATTTGCACATTACTTAGATCTTCCAGGGGAGCGGTTCGTAATGGCACATCGCCATAGAGCTGTACCAGTTGAAAATAAGCGTATGCTCTAAGAAAACGAGCTTCACCTGTAAAGCCACTCTTCTGGGCGGCCGAAAGAATTGTTGACTCGTCCAGTTTCTTCAGCATAAAATTGGCATCCTTTACAATGGAATAATGGTTGGTCCACTGATCCCTTACATTGTAAAAAAATGGTTTGTGGTTATTTTGATAAACAGGCAACCCCTGTTCATAGGCTCCCGATACAGGAGCAATGATATCACTAAAGCTTTCTCTTGTTAGCCAGCCATTGTTACCCAGGGTTGAGGGTATGACCCTGTAAATTCCAACCACACCAAGATCATAACTTGCAGGTGAGTTAAAAAATGCATCGGGACTTACAAAAGTTCTTGGTTTTTCTTCTAATGTTTTCTTACATCCTGGTAATAAAAAAAGCAGGAAGAAAGAATGTATGATGATGATTACTGTTTTTTTCATGTAAAAAGTTTTTAGCAACTAAAAATTAACTTTTATGCCACCTGTAATTCCTTTTGTGCCAGGATAATTACCACGGTCCCATCCATTTATAGTAGCTGACTGCCACGATGCTTCAGGATCGTAACCAGAATATTTAGTAAGAGTGATATAATTCTGCGCGCTGATATAAACCTGTAGTGACGATATCTTAATTAACTTCAGGATTGAAGATGAAAAGTCATATGCCAATGTTATATCCCTTACTCTTAAGTAGGAACCATTTTCTATCCATATGCTATTGGCATAATCCCTGATAGAACTACCACTATTATCAAACTGCGGCCTGTCAAACATGTTAGTTCCTTTACCCGCGATATAACGGTTATTGTAAGCTTCTTTTGTAGTGGCCCATTTACCATTGAGGGTAATATTGTATTTGCGGAATTCGTTGGCAATATCATTGCCATAGGAGCCTACTATCAGGAATGACAAGCTTAGACTCCTGTAAGAAAAATTATTATTAAATCCGAATGTAAATTTTGGTTCGAAGTGTGATAATATAACCCTGTTATCGTTAGCTAAAACATTGCCTGGTGCGGTCTGAAATTTATAATCACCCGCTTTTTTAGTGGGTTCGCCATTTGCTACTGCCTCGGCGTCCGACTGGTAAACGCCTAACACTTTATAACCAAACAACTGCTGCATAGATTGGCCAAGGATCATTGGGAACCAGTTGCCACCTGCCCCCACTTCCTTATAAGTAATGGGATTACCATGTGCATCTTTACCCAGGTCAAGTATCCTTGTTTTGTTGTGAGAAAAAGTAAGTATAGAATTCCATTGCAGACTGTTTCCCGTAAGAATTCTACCTGTCAGTTGAAGTTCAAAACCTTTATTGCCTACTGCTCCCACGTTTTGCAAAACCGTTGAGAATCCTGATGAGGTAGGAAGCGTTACATTCAGCAGCAGGTCAGATGTTTTCTTATCATAATAATCTGCGGCCAACAGTAACCTCTCGTTAAAGAAACCGACATCTATCCCGATATCAAGCTGTTTGGTTGTTTCCCATTTAAGATTTTTATTTTCGAGGCGGCTTAAATAATATCCTGTTACGGGGATATTATTCAAAGTAATGTTTTGATTAGTCAGTTGCCCCAGTGTTTGATAATTACCAATGGCCTGGTTGCCTGATAAACCATAGCTTGCTCTTATCTTGAGGTTAGAAATCGCTTTTACATTTTGCATGAAAGACTCTTCCGAAACTCTCCAGCCAACAGCTCCTGAAGGGAAAAAGCCATATTTATGATTTTCGCTAAACCTTGACGAGCCATCATACCTGCCGGTTAGGGTGAGCAGGTATCTACGGGAATAAGCGTAGTTTACCCGGCCCAGATAAGAAACTAACTTATTGTCATTATATCCTGTCCCGGGTACCGCTTTAACACTGGATGCATTCAGGTTATTACTTTGATATATATCGGTCAGGAACCCGGTTGCCGTGCCACTATTGAGGTTTTGAGATGTACTAGCCTGGTAAGTTATGCCCCCTACAGCATCGATGGCATGCTTATTAAAGGTTCTGTTATAATTCAGCAGGTTTTCATTAACGAAAGTGGAAGTATTGCTGTAGTTTTCGAAAGCACCACCATTAACATAGAGGCTCAAGGTACTGGGTGCATAATAGTCCGTTCTGCCCCAGCTGTTATCTAATCCTGCACTTAGTTTTAATTTTAATCCATTCACTATTGCGTAAGTTAAGGTTGCATTGCCAATAAGTCGTAATGAGGGATTAAACCTATGTTCTTCTTTAGATATTGCATATGGGTTGGTTTGTCCCCAGGGCACTCCTGTAAAAACTGTGTACTTGCCATTAGCGCCATATACGCCTTGTGTCGGAGGCATAACCATGGTAGTAAAGGGTACACCGCCGCCACCATCTGCATTGAAATAATTGTTTTGTGAATAATTTGATTGTTGCAGAGAGAGACTGATATTGGTCGTTAGTTTTTCATTGATCTTTTGATCCAGGTTTCCTCTGAAAGAATACCTCTTGAAACCGGAGTTTTCAATAATACCATCCTGGTCAAAGTAGCCGAATGAAATATAAAATTTTGTTCCTGCGCTGCCGCCTGAAACAGACAAATCGTGATTATGAACCATGGCGTTTCTATATACCAGGTCCTGCCAGTCTGTGCCTTTCGCAGCAAGAGAATCTATCTGGGCTTGTGTCCATATCGGTTTACGCGGCTGGATTGGGTTATCCGTATTCCAGTTGGCATTGGCTTCATTCTGAAGGTTTGCGAATTCCCCGGCATTAATAAGGTCCATTTTTTTTCGTAATGACTGAACCCCGAAGTAACCGTTATAAGAAACTTTCGGTTTTCCTTCTAGTCCCTTTTTAGTAGTGATCATAATTACGCCGTTCGCGCCCCTTGATCCATATATTGCTGTGGAAGATGCATCTTTCAGTACTTCGATACTCTCAATATCTGAGGGGTTGAGTTGTGCGCTTAATCCATCGAGGGGTAACCCATCTACTACATATAATACATCATTGCCACCGGCGATGGAGTTGGTTCCGCGTATTTTAATGGATACACCTTCTCCTGGCTGGCCTGAACGTTGAATAACCTGTACACCTGCAGCCTGGCCCTGGAGAGCGCCAGCGACAGTTGATATCGCTTTTACCTGCATAATTTTGTCGGCTGAAACAGAAGAAACAGCGCCTGTAATATCAGATCTTCTTACGGTACCATAACCAACTACAACTACTTCTTCTACTTTATTATCTTTTCGCATAAGCATGACGTCTATGTTTGCTTCCCTGCTTACGTTGATTTCCTTTGACTCAAATCCAACAAAAGAAATTATGAGAACACCACCACCCTGTGGAACGCTAAGGGCAAACCGACCTGTTGCATCTGTGGCCGTTCCAATAGTGGAATTCTTGAGTTTTATTGAAGCCCCTGCCAATGGGTCGCCAGTTTCTGATGTTACTTTTCCGGTAACCTGTATGTCTGGAACAATAATTTGCGGAGTAATTATTTCTAAAATCTCTTTGGGACTAACAACAATCGTTTTATCAATAATTGAATAACTAAGCGGAAGACGGCCGAGGCAGGCTTCCATGGTTTCTTTTATATCAGCATTGTGAACCGATATATTCAATTTAGGAATGCCTTTTAATACATTTGTTTTGTAGAAAAACACATATCCTGTTTGTTTGCGAATTTCTTTAAAAACTTTTTCCAGGGACGTGTTGGAAAGATTGAGTGTTACCTCCTGGGAAAAACCTGTTGCACTTACGTCCATCGTAATAGCAAGTAATAAGACTGCAGTTAGTTTCATAATCCTGATAATTAGAACAGGTGGAAGCAATCGCAGACCCCACTTGCGGGTCTTGTAAATTTGCATAGTTTTGTAATGTTTGGGTTAAACAATAAGCGTTACCTGAAATTTATGTTTGTTTGTTTACCAGGCATTTTAACGGGGACGTGACAGCGTTCCCGTTTTTTATTGGCAACATGATGAATCCAAAAATTTTATTTAAATAATATTCTCTTTATTATCATTCTTGTATTTTTTTTCTTCCTGACAGCAATAGCTATCATCCATCAGTCACCGTAACCTTCTTACCTTCCACCTTAAATTTTACACCGGCGACTCTCAATATCTCCAGTACGTTTGATAAAGGCACTTTTCGCCTTATGACACCCTTATATTTTCCAGTGGGCATATCGCCGGTAAAACTTACATCTACATCGTACCAGCGGCTAAGCTGCCTCATGATATATGGCAAATCATCATCATCAAATTCAATCATGCCGTTTTTCCATGCCAGCGCTTTATCAACGTCTGCATTAATAACTACCAGGTTTTGATCGCTTTTCTTCATTACGGCCTGTTTTGAAATGGATACGGATACGGTTTTTGTTTGATTTGTCACTTTTACCATACCTTCTTCCAGGGTTGTTCTCACTTCGTTTTCATCACCATAACCCATAATATTAAAATGAGTACCCACCACCTCAACGGTTAATTGATCTTCAAGCTTAATCCGAAAAGGCATTCTTGTATTTTTAGCCACTTCAAAATAAGCCTCACCGTGTAAATAAACAGTTCTGTCTTTTCCTTCGAACCTCGTTGGGAACCTCAACGAAGAGGCGGCGTTAAGCCACACCTTACTGCCATCGTGCAATTGCAACTGGTATTCCCCGCCTCGTGGAGTGGATAAAATATTAAACAGTATTTTTTTATTTGAAGATAATGTATCGTTATAGACAAGTTTCCCGGATATTTTGTCGATATGAGTTCCGTCTTTTTCTGTTAATTGCATGGTTTTAGAAGAATCCAGTGATATTATACTTCCGTCACCAAGCACCAATTGTGCTTTGCTCGTGCCTGGCAAAATCTCCTTATTTAGAGAATCTTTTTTTACAGGATTGTTCCTTGTTATGCTTTGTTTGAAAGGGCGGGGAAAGTAAGAAAGTATACCTGTTATAACAATCAGCACAGCAGCGGCATAATGCCACCATTTAACGTACGAAGATTTTCTGTAAAAAAGAGGGATAACTATCTGGCTTTCATTATCCGTTTTTCTATTTAGGAATGCTAACCATACTTCTTCTCTTAATTTTTCTATTTTACTCGAGGAAATTTTATTGCTTTTAATGCTCCATTCAAAAGACTGATACCATTGTTCCAGCCATGCTTTTTCTTCAGGGGAACATTGGCCGGAATTGTACTTTCGAAGCAGGTCTTCAATCTTATGCAATGGCTTAGCACTTTAATATCTATAACAGCCGGTTTGCTGGTTGGTACTATGCAATATGAAAATATATTTTATAGAAGGAGAATAGGATCAGGAGGAATAATTAAATTATCATTTGCAAGGACTAATAAACGGGTTAACCAATCTAAAACAAAAAGCAAAATATCTGAAGATGGCTTTTTGCCAGTTCATTGCGGATGCGGCTGAGTGCCTGGTAGATCTGGTTTTTTACGGTTTGTGGAGCCAGCGCCAGCAACTCTGCAATTTCTCCATTCGAAAGTTGCTCTACTTTACTCAGCAGGTAAATCTCCCGCATTTTTGAAGGCATTTCAGCTACAATGGTATTTACAACAAGCTGCAATTCTTTTGTATATAGAAAATTGTAAGTGTCGTCTTCCGATTGAACCGAGTTAAAAGGCTGGTTTAACAGCGTTCTTAATTTCAACCGGTTTTTTTCAAAATAATTAAAGATCCTGTTTCGCAGAGAAGTATAAAGATAGCCGCCCAGGTTGTCAAGAATAGAAATGTTATGGAGGTTTTTCCATAATGAAATAAAAACTTCCTGCAGTATGTCTTTAACATCTTCTTCTATAGGCAGCCTTCGATATGCTATTTTATATAAGTCATGCCAATATTTATTAAACAATTGGCGGAAAGCATCCTGGTCGCCTTCGAGAGTTCGCGTTATTAGATCCTTATCCGGCGGGTATAAATTTCTGGCACTCATGTTATTCAATCACTACAAAGTAAATTTTACAAGTATACACAATCCTGCGTACCTAATAAGGTAATGCATTTTGAGGAAGTTACCAAAGTCAGGTTGCCGAAGGTCTGGTTGCACAACTTCCCAACCCTGTGGATCTGACTTAGAAGGTCTGGTTGCACAAATTTCCTGTGTCTGTTTATACCTGACTTAAGCGGTAGGTATTAATTTCCTCTCTGATTATAAATCGTAGAGGTTCCCAAAACTGCGCCGGTTCGTAGGGGATAGGCATCGGAGTTGCAAGATTTTCATTCTTCACCTTACTCATACACTTGTTATCAACCCTAAGCCACCGACCAACTGGCTATTTGAATATCTATTTGAGCATTGGATATTTGTAAAAAAATTACAAGTATGCGTGCAATTACTGAAGAGCTTAATGCGATGCTGGCTTTTATTAATCAATGGGAACAAAGCGGTATGCGCCAAAAGGATTTCTACCAACAGCATAATATTCCTGCGCAAATAATTTATTACTGGCATAAATGCTATAAAAAGCCAAAGGCCGGTGTACGTAAACCAATACCTGCTGCAAATAGCTTCGTCCAACTCCAGCCGCCGGTGCCTTCATCCGGCAATATGGAATTGCATTTGTCCAATGGTTATAGAATTGTTTTTAATCAGCCG
>Ga0209724_1003707_pt1 | contig 12336 bp, 10 predicted proteins | sample grotaG_FD_184143 | JGI IMG/M metagenome (GOLD analysis project Ga0209724, IMG submission 184143) | Glacier valley bacterial and archeal communities from Borup Fiord, Nunavut, Canada, to study Microbial Dark Matter (Phase II) -... | ecosystem: Environmental > Aquatic > Freshwater > Ice > Glacier ... | reverse complement strand
ACTAATGATGTTGTCTTAATCATTCTGGTTACAAGATTGATTGCCAACGGTACTAGCCTTCTTACTGTCTGAGGAATGATGATAGATAAATATATCTGGGAGTTTGTTAGTCCGATTGCTTTCCCACTTTCATACTGATGTTTTGGTATTGAGATTAATGCACCCCGAACTAAGTCTCCCATTTCAGCCGTTCCCCACATCACAAATACAATTACTGCGGAAAGCTCACCCGACAGATTGATTTTAAAAGCTTTGGTTGCTCCAAAATAAACTAGAAATAAAAGAACTAACTGTGGCATGATTCGAATAAATTCTAAGTAAACTCTGGTTACTACTTTAATGATTGGATGTTTCATCGTCATAATCATTCCAAGTAAAATACCGAGTGCAATGGATATGAGTACTGCAATTAAAGAAATTCTAACAGTTACCCACAATCCGGATAATAATCTGATGAAGTTTTTGCCTTGAAACAAAACATTAATTCCCGAATCCAGCATATCTTACCTTCCTCTCTACAAATGTAAAAATGATAGATATTGGTAATAGGATAATAGAATATGCTATTACCAGCAGAAGCAATGCTTCATCTGTTTTGTAATACAGTCCGATTAAATCTTTTGCTACAAACATCAAATCTGCCAATGCAACTGCACTAAAAACCGAAGTCTCTTTAATTAGGAAAATGACATTTGCTAAAAAGGCAGGTATCGAAATAGATATGGCCTGAGGCATCAAAACATATCGAACTATTTGAAATTTTGTAAGTCCAAGACTTAATCCTGCTTCTATCTGAATGTCAGGCACCGCCTCAAATCCACTGCGAAAGGTTTCTGACATATAACTGCTTCCCAAAAAGATTAATCCAACGATAGCACAAGCTTCCGAGCTAAGCATAATACCAAGCTTTGGTAAACCGAAATACAGGAAGAAAAGTTGAATGAGCAAAGGTGTATTTCTGGAAAGTTCAATAAATATTCCAATGATCCTATGCAGGATAGGTATTTTATAGTAACGTACTAAGCTAAATATGAAGCCAATGACAACAGATACTACGATACCAATGAGTGCAATTCTAACAGTAAGTTTCCCTGCCTCGAGATACAGAGGAATATTTTTGTATATAAAACCGATATCCATTTTTTCTTCCCCTTTCTAGAGGCATTACTCAAATTGAACCATAAAAATAGCAGATGCCCGTATGCGCACCTGCCACAAAAACTCTATTTGCTTCTCATAAAATACACAATTAGAATTACTAACATCTAGGCACTTGCATACAAAATTTCATATGACAGAATCGACACATGCAACAACAGCTTCTATTCATTTTTCCAATATTCTTAAAATTTTTCATGTCATTTCTCCTTATTTCTGTATATCATACTATTTCTATATGTTTTATATGATTTGTTTGTATTGCTATAATAATCGAATTCAATATATTTGTCAAGAATTTTTTGCATATCTGTTAATATAATTTTTTTCTAATCTTTTTATATTCTAAAATAGCTTGAGAAAAGAAAAAAACCGACTAGAAAGCAGTTGCTTTCTAATCGGTTAGTTACGCTATGTCCTTAGAATTACCTTTTTTCAATAACATATAAATCCTTATTTTTTTAATAAACAGAATTTATTTTTTTATTTAATATGTTTTTCAGTTGCAAGAAATTCACTAATCCTTTTCCATATCTGTTGTGTTTCAATAAATTGTTTATAATGTTTTTTTACATTTTTATGATATCGTTCCAACTCAACAGTTATATTAGCAAAATCCTCCCGCCCAAAAAACTCAGATATCTTAGGTATTGTAGCCTCTAGTTGTACACGCATTTCCCTGATTTTATCTTCATATTGTTCCGGCTGTGTGATATATAACAAAAGTGGTTTATATCGTATCCACCCAATACAAGCTTGATAAAACCGGTTGCTAATTTTTTCAGAATCTGCCTGGATATATTTTAACTTAATTGGAAGTACCCCATCCATCAGACTATTATAAGTTGAAAAGCCATCATGGAAAGTATAGCAGGGAACTCGTACAACTTTTCTTTCGCTTAAGCACGTACTTAAAAATGTATCTTCCCCACGGGCTCCGGGAGGATTATAAAATGGACTGACACGAGTCGGATCAGTTAAATTAATACAAAGATTTGCACCGGTGATAAATTTCGTATGGTTTACTTCTTCAACCTCATGTGTATCATCACTTACAAGTATCTTTGTGTCGGCATAAGTGACACCACCATTGTTCATAACAGAACTTATCGTATCCCAATTGACTATATCATTACTGATTGCCTCAATAAACAAACGAAAATCAGTTTCCGTCATCGTGTCGTTAAATTTAATATACGGAATTGGTGAAATGTATCCGCAATGGTATCCATTCGTAACATCTGCATCCGCAATATTTTTTAAATGGGTTGCAAGCACATGTTGCCCTCCCCATATCGCTGTTGAGCGAGTCTTGGTTACAGCCATTGGATACTCATCATCATCAAAAAAGACAAGGTAATCAAAGTCGTTTTTGATTGCTGTATAAAGTAAAGCATTACGTTTTGCAGCATACCCTCTACCAAATATTAAATGAGCTTCTTTCTCGTTAATAATATGATTGTCTATTAAATATTGAGTTTCCCTTTGTATCTCACTGCTACCGATAAAATACATGTTGTCTACCAATGAATATACATCCTTGCTGACATTAGTATAGTCGGTTGATTTTGTGTTTGAGTATATTAAGTCATATGCTACCAAAAGATTCAAACTAATATTGGAGATATCGGTTAACCCTGATTCCCTCCAGTTATATACATAGGTTTTCAGTACCTTTTGAAAACTTTTTCGGCCAGTCGCAAAGCCAATTCCAACATTAATTTTTTTCTTTTCCTTCAAAATAATATCTCCTTTGTTTTATGCTTATTTTTTATACAACAAAATCTACTAAATGCCTGCTTCGTTTGGGATGCCGAAGCTTTTGCAGCGCTTTTGCCTCAATCTGTCGGATACGTTCACGGGTGAGACCAAAATAGTTACCAACCTGCTCAAGCGTGTGCGGGTATCCATCATTAAGGCCGAACCGCATTTCCAAAACCTGTCGTTCCCGTTCTTTTAAGGTCTGCAGTATATTGTTTATCTCCAACTGTAACGAGGAGTCTATTGCACCTTTCTCCGGAGAAATTGTTTGTGAATCCTTAATAAAATCTCCAAGCATTGCAGTATCATCACCAATCGGTGTTTCCAAAGAAATTGGCTGAAGCGTAATTTGAAATACATTCTTAACAGTTTCTTCCGATATATCAAGTTCCTCTGCCAACTGTTTTGTATCAACAAAAAGACCATCTTCCTGTTCCATACTATGAACACTCTTCATGACTTTACGGATTTTATCACCCATGTGTACCGGAATGCGTATTGTGCGGTCTTTGTCAGAAATCCCTCGAGTAATCGCTTGCCGTATCCACCAGGTAGCATAAGTGGAAAATCGAAAACCCTTTCTATAATCATATCGTTCCACTGCCTTTATCAAGCCTAAATTCCCTTCTTGAATGATATCTAAAAATGATAGGGAATGCATATTTTGGTATTTTTTTGCGATACTGATTACTAATCGAAGATTGGAACAGATCATTGTGTTTCGAGCATCCTGATCTCCATCTTTAATTCTTTTTGCCAATTCTATTTCCTGTTCTAATGTCAAGAGCTGAGATTCTCCTGCAGCCGCCAAATAATCTTTTACCGGATCAACCAAAACCGGCATAAAGTCAGTTGCATTCTTTCCCTTTTCTTCTTCTAAAAGGATTTCTATATCTAAACTATTTAAGCCCATTTTCAATCTCCCTTCTTTATTTATTATATGTTTTTGAGAAAGCGTATAAAAAAATCGCATCATTTTCCTCCCGAAATAATCATCGTTTAGGAATTCGAAATACGGTTATGTTGCTATTATAACACATTGTAAAAAATAAAGCAAATTTGTTATTGACAATCAAATATATTCAGGTGTATAATATCCTGTTTTATGTTGAATTTAGTTTATCGGAATTCAAATTGCAATAGTGTTAAAGATTATTAGTAAGTTAAATTATTATTTTATCAAACAAAGGAATGGCTATGGAAAATCTAATTCTCTAATCACGAGTAAAAAGGTCTATTTACCAAATTGGTAAATAAACCTTTTTTAATTCATCTTGTATATTTTATTCACGACAAGTGAATTATTTACAAATTCATCTTGTTAAGTTCAAAGTACCCTCCAACTGTATTATTAGGTTATGTATTCCTAATCTTATACTTTGTCGCTACTCATTTTCTTTTTGAATACGATAACCGCAATAACCATTATGACAACTGCATATCCTATTACCCACCAAAGGTGAGGCAAAATCGATGCATAGTCTCCCACAATAGCAGCTCTGCTTGCGTCTACCGCATGTGCAAACGGAAGCGCATAAGCAACCCTTTTGAACCAGCCGCCAACCAGGCTTAAATCAAACCAAGTACCACTAAGCCATGCACTGAGATTGGTCAACAGTGCGCCGCAGATGCTGCCCACCTGCTTGTCATTAAAAATAGTACCCGCAAGCAGTCCAATTCCTATAAAAAGAATAGCAGTCGGAATTAACAAAATAATTGCAAGCAATACGTTAACACTCACCGGTAATCCTAAGAAAAATGCGGCAATAAAGCATATGGTACATTGAACAAGTGCTAATGGCAATAACCAAAGAGTGTATCCCAATATATAGTCAGTTGCAGTAAGTGGTGCCGTGAACAACCGCATTAAAAATGAGGTGCTTCTATCTTTGGCTATTAGCATTCCGGAGAATAGTGCGATGAACGAAAGACCGAAAACTGCTATTCCGGGAATAAGATTCTTAATAATAAACAATTCAACCGGAATGTTGGCCTGAATTGCGGACAGTAATAATAGTATAACCAACGGAAAACCTATTCCAAATACTACATTCAGTGGGTCTCTTAGAATCTCTTTGCGATTACGTGAAGCAAATGCTAATAATTTCATCGTTCTACCTCCTCTTCTGTAGCAAGTGATATAAAGGCATCCTCGAGTGTTTTTGCATTCATCTTTGCCATTAATTCTGTTGCCGTTCCAATTGCCTTTAATTTTCCTTTGGCCATAATTCCAATTCTATCTGAAAGTGCTTCTGCTTCTTCCATATAGTGAGTTGTGAGAATGATTGTAATTTTTCCCTTTAATTTTTCAATTGCAGACCATAACTCCCGTCTTGCAATAACATCCAGCCCCAAAGTAGGTTCATCAAGAAAAAGTATCTGTGGGTTCGAGATAAGCGCCATGGCAATACTAAGTCTCCGCTGCATACCACCAGATAAAGTCTTCGCTTTATCTTTGGAGACGTCCATGAGATCGAAAGTCGACAGCATCTCTTTCATTTTCATATCTGCAGCTTTCTTGTCACAACCGTATATTTTGGCAATCAGTACAAGATTCTCTTTAACGGATAAATTACGAGCTACAGCAGTTTCTTGTGGTGATACATTAATCTTTTCTTTTACTGCATAAGAATTTGTTACAATACTGTCGCCCAGCAAAGTTGCATCACCGCTTGTCGGTGTGACAAGACAGGACAGCATTTTAATTGTGGTAGTTTTTCCCGCTCCGTTTACACCGAGCAGTGCGAAAAGTTCACCCTTTTCAATTGAAAGGTTGAGCGAGTTCACAGCAGTCTTGCCTTTGTACTTCTTCGTAAGATTGGCTGTTTGGATAGCAATCATTTTTCGTCCTCCTCATTATCATTTGATTTAAAAACTGTTGCGCTTAAATTTTTAAACAATTCGCTTTTTACAATGGCTATACCCTGTGCCTCATCGCCAAGTAATAGCAGTGTATCTCCCGGCTTTATATTGAATACCTCCCGCGCTTCTTTTGGAATAACAATTTGCCCTTTTTCTCCGACCTTTGCCGTCCAAGCATACTTCCCTTCTGGTCTTTCCATAAAATCACCTCCTTAAAATTTGATTTCTATCACTTGTAATTTATCGAATCGTAATGTAATATCCTAAGCTGTTAAAGTGCGTTATGTGTGATTAGTATGTTATGTATGATTAGTGTGTTTTGTATAATTTATTATACTTTTAATGTTTTATATTGTCAATAATAATTTTTATATTTTGTGAGAATTATTTAATCATAGATAAAGCAGGCTTATTTCAGCCTGCTATCATAATGATGATAATTCCACAAAAAAATTCACTCAATAATCATAGTATATATTTTTCTAAAATAGAAAAAAGATTATTTCTGTTGTTAATAGATCTCCATCCGTTTTCATCGATAACATCTAAATATTCATCGAATGCCCGACACATCTTAGGATGGCCAAACCAAAACGCAGTTGATGGTACGACGCTTTTTAGTACCATCACCCCCGTATCACTTTTCAGCATAATTTGAATATGCTCAAATGGACTGGCAGGTAAAGGTACAAACGTATAGTTATCATTTTCCTTCAACCAAGAAACTAGAGAAGAGATATGCTCAGAATACTCAAAAGAAGTATACGCAATGGTTTGATCTAAAAACAAATCAGATAGATTGAGCTTTACATCCCCCGATAATAATGCCTCGTCATCCGGGAGTGCCACATATTCAATTACACTACCACTTTGTAACTCCTTCTTTAATTGACGGATTCGAGTATCATGCAGTCTAAGAATTTTTTCAATTTTCTTAGGAGGGATCTCATTGCGAGTTAATATTCTCTCAAGTAAGGTACTTGGCATTGTGGCGATGGAAAGCGATATCAGCAGCTTCTTTGATGTACCTCCATGCTTTGCCATTTCTCCGATACGAAAATGATATTCCTCTATATTTTTATAAGTAAATACTTTCACTAACGGCTTTGAGATTTTCAATAAAGCATCGAACTGTTCTTCATAATATATAATATCTTCTGATGAATTGATATATTGGTATTTTCCCTTGTTTTCCGTCCCTACAATGAGGTTTGCATGAATTGATGCAAATTGTGGAGCAACAAATAAGGTATGCGCGAATTTTAACTCGCCATCCCTTTCACAATAAAAAGCTTCAATCATCCCAGTCATATAGAGTGGCATCCAATTATCAATGGCTGCAAGCATTTCAGTCAGATTTCTATCTATATTATGTATAATTTGTATCTGATTTTTCTTTAATAAAACAGTATGCATTAATGCAGCCCATTGTTTCATAAAAGCAGGAGCCGTAACCAGCCAGTCCAAATTTTGATCGGAATAAAGCTTCAAATTGCATGCTTTTTCTAATGTTGCTACCGAACCAAGGAAACGGATAATCGCCTTGTGAAACCCATCTATACCAAAGTATACTGAATTGTTTTCACTAAAAATATCAGAGTCTAGAATCATATTTAGCGGTAATAAATTAAGGCTTTTACTTATGGTATAAGAATCCATCTTTTCTAAAAGACTATCTACTGCCCCGGTATTTTCCTCCTCAGTTCTGTAGGATATCCAATCAATAAAAGCTATCATTAATATATTGTCATCATTCTTTGACTTTTTAGGAAAATTAATCAACTCCGAAAGCTCGTCTTCTAAGCCTTCTGCTAACACTTTTTTATATAGGTATTGGCAAAGGTCCATCGTTAACTTACTGTTTTTTATTGGTGTACGAAGTCCTTTTCGAAATCGGCTAATAAGCGAACTGTCTACATTGATTGCTCTTGCAAGACGAATATTCGAAATGGATAACATATTCATTAGAACATTTAATTTTTCTCCAAAAAAATGACTGGCAGTTGATTGTTCTTTTTGAATCTTAATCTTGCCAATCTCTCTACTGTCTTCTGGTAATAAATAGGTGCTAATTTCGTTTTCCGGATTTCCATTATCAATTATTTTACATGTTTCCTTTATTACCTCCCACCGGAAACTATTCTGCGCATACCTTACAATTCCATTGCATAACTTAATAAACAGAGTCGAATTTGCTCTAGGAATCCTTGCACCGGTACGAAAGCGGCTTACAATAGAGGCATCAATTCCACTTATTTTAGCTATCTCTATATTGGAACAATTTAATATAATTAAAATCAAATTCAATTTCTCATTAAATTTCAAAATAATTCCTCCAATATGTTTTGATATTTCATACTATAATTATACATATTTGTATTTTATTGTCAATATACTGTCTTTCATTAGCGACGAATCTGTCAGTTAATTACAGAGGAATGCCCTTATGGTGACACTTTAAATGTCAATGACATTTATGTGTCATTTCATAAATACAAAATATAATATGTTATAATAAAAATAAAACAGGGCGGTAAAATTATCCAATATGAAAAAACAGTCAACATTTTTCAAAATATTCTGGAAAATAACTATATCCATAATCGGCATTGCACTAATCTTAATCTCGATTGTGAATCTTTTGTTATTTTTCTTTGGTGAGAGCACAACTGCTCATGTAACCACGAGGCGGGTTGGGGGTGCAAATAATAATTATTCTGCCAATCAAAGATATGAGTGGTCACTGGATTATACGTTTGAGGACAAGGGAGGAAAAACACATAGCGGACACACCACCAGACGAGGTAATGACATGTCTGCTAAGGTTGATGGCCGGGTTTATTATTTTCCCTTTGCTTCTTTTATTAGTTCCCTGGAAAGCGAAGCTAAACCAAATATAGGTCAGCCTATGTTGATTGCTATCGGATTGTTTCTGCTGTTTGTAATGAATAAGAAGAAAAGTGACCAGTAGAGTAAACCTTTAATGCTGTCGGATCAGGTCAACTTGCAGCTGAGAATTATAACTATTAATATTATTATTTAGAAAGTAAGGGAGGAACATAATGAAGAAAAAGGATATCATTTCGCTAATACTATTCCTTTGCATTGCTTTACCATTTGCTGCGATACTAACAGGCTGTTCGGCAAAGGACCCCTTTAAAAATGGGGTGATAGTCGAACAAAATATTCGTATCGATAAGGAATATACGATAGGTGATACTTCTAAGACAGGCTGGCAATTAGATATTTCTGATCATACTTTTGATGAGGATGTCGTATTAACTATGAAGGTTCTGTCGATAGAGGAGGCAAAGGAATATGAACAAAACGACTTCGCCTTATGGGGAACCCCTGTAGAATTAAAATTGGAGGGTAAAGAAAGTGTACGCCTCGGTCAGCCGGCTATCATAACACTGCAAATTCCAGAAGAACACCTAGAGGATATCGCTGCGGAAGAACTGTTTTTTGCGTACTATTATGATGGTGAGTGGGAATATTTTAGCCCTGACAGTATCGACACAGACAAAGGGACGGCTACTTTCACCATTTACCATTTCAGCTTTTTGGGCTTTGGAAAACCTTCCGAGGAAGAACAAATCAAAACCTATACCAAAGCAGTTGCTGTCTCACAATGGAAGAAAGAGTCAGAAAAGCAGAAATATTTTGCTGCAACAAGTAAGGATTTTGACAACCTTTTTACTGAATTAGGAGTAAAATCCTCATCTGCAAGAAATCAGATGATTGCGGATGTAGTCTCATGTCTCGATAGTGAAAGTAAGATGGGTTATTTTGATTTTATGGCCCAGAGTTATAATTCAAGCATAAAGGGCGAAAATGCAACTTTGGAGTTTGAAAACAAAAGCAAAGAATTTCTGGGAAAAGCGCTCTACCAGGTGCTTGATAAGAAGCCTTCCAGTTTCGCGGATAAAGTTAATATTTTCGGAAATCTGGCGTCTGCGGCAGGTTCAATTGCTGGCGGAGACAGTAAAGCTGCTATGGAATCTATAGCGAATATGTTAAACGGGGCTGTACCGGTTTCCCAGCTTGCAGCATCTACCACAGCCTTTATCGCAGCACAAGCCGAAGATGCGATTGACTATTGGACTGCAGGCGAAATCGAAAAGGCATACCAGACTTATGCAGGAAACAGTAGCAGCAAATACGGCTTCGCCTTGGAAAAGGACTTTGACAATATATTTATTACTCTTGGTGGCGGACAACGTATGATGGATAGTAAGGTTATTAAGCAGTATTGTGATAGAAGAGGTAAAGATCCTAATGCTCTATCCGAGATGGAAAAAACCGAAATAGTAGATAAGGCAAGAATAGCACTGAAAAGAAGTTTTGATGAGCGAATAATTGCTGAACCTGAAATAGAAAAATTAAAGCAAGAGGAAGAATCATTTATCGCAGAATTGAAAAAGCAAGGATTACTAAGTGCATCGAATAATCGGAAATATTTCGGTATCGACAAAAACCTTCAGAATTTTGATGTTACTACCCGCCTTCATCGTCTTTATAACATCAAAAACTCCATACTGAGTATGATGGATAAAAATGATGCCAAGACCATCGAAGATGAATTTCTTGTTAAAGCAATTGCGCGGTGGATTGAATGCTCTGAAAAGAATAACATGGCTTCATTTTATGAATTTATGAATACAATGAATTATATAAAAAACACCGCTTACGAAAGTGGCGGCGCATGGGTTCTTGTTAATACAGTTGACTTTGATGGCGGTGATATTCCTAAATCTGAGGTTTACGAAAATCAAAGGTCCTATTCAAGAGGAAGTTATTCCTATACCGTGACTTATACCGGTCCTACCGATACTTATTACGACCCACCTACATTAAATGGGGAAACTTTTAGTAGCCAGGCAATCTGGAGCACACCTCCTGAAAGGTTGGAAGCAGGCGAACCTGTCTCTTTGACACTGTCCTTTAATGTCATTGTTGATACACAGTCATATTTCGATATGGCCGCATCGGCAAGTGCCTATTTTGATAAGGCAGACATGGAGCCTGGTTTTGCTACGGCCGCAGCAATCGATTTTGTTGATGAAAATGGCCATTATAGCTTCTCTGTCAATCGAAAGACACCCTCGGTCAATGTAAATGTAACAGCAGTTGCCCCCTCTGGCGGTGAAGGTCAACAAATAGCGCTTTTAACTGCGTTTTATCCTGGTATCAGGATGGGAACAGCTTACGTCTATAAATGGGAATAGAAATTGTTACTTACAAATGGCATGCCCGAAACTCTTTTTACCATGAGGGTTGCGGCATGCCATTTCCTTTTTCTTACTGTATTTATGCTGACATTCATTGGGTAGGCCTTTGCAGACTAACCAACATGCCTACCCTTTGAAGTGTGAATTATGCTTTTCAATAATTCACACTTCAGCTCTTCTATTCTTCCGCCGAAATAGCTTTTATCCGGTGAATGAGCATGTCGATTGCGACATCATTCATTCCACCTCTTGGAACAATGATATCCGAATATTTCTTATATGGTTCAACAAATTGTTCGTGCATAGGCTTAACTGTATTCGTGTACTGTGCAATTACTGATTCCAGGCTTCTTCCTCGTTCATTTACATCTCTTACAATTCGCCTAATCAATCTTTCATCTGCGTCGGTATCAACAAAGACTTTAATGTCCATCAGCTCTCTAAGCTCTGCATTCTCAAAAATCATAAAACCTTCTACGATGATTACTTGAGCTGGATTTACCGTAACTGTTTCGGAAAGTCTCGTATGCTTACTGTAGGAATAGACTGGTCTTTCAATTGCAATTCCTTGTTTCAAGCATTTAATGTCCTTTATTATCCGCTCTGTGTCAAATGCATTTGGATGATCATAGTTTAGCTTAGCTCTATCTTCTAGGGGCAAATCATCATGTGGAATATAATAAAAATCATGGCTCAGTAATTCCACACTATCGTTACACGCTTCTTTTATCCGATTGGCTACTGTTGTCTTTCCCGAAGCTGAACCTCCTGAAACGCCTATCACAACAACATTTTTCATGTTTTTACCTTATATAATGAAAACATAGGGAAATTCATTATACATTTCCTTTCGTAATTTTTCTATATAATTTAAACTATTACAGCGTTTCCATTAAGGAAAATATGCGCAAAATTCTACTCTGTTTTTTCTAACTGAGTATAACATATATTATAGAAAACCAGTAGGATTTTTTTTAAATATAATGAACGTTTATATTTCCCTTCATTACCAAAAATAGTATTAAATGAAAAATGCCCTAAAAAAAGACCGCCTGCTTTCATAAATTCAAGAAAACAAGCGATCTTTCTGACTTTCTTATTCATTTACCAATGAAATAATTGATCTACTTTGCTATAAAAAATTCCATAACCAATGCTTTATTCTGCCGCATTGATACCAAGTGTTTCTGCAATGGTCTTCTGTAAAACCAGATTTCTATCTCCTGCAAACTCCCAGAACATTACGCCACCAAGCCCTTTTTCCTTAGCATATTCTGTCTTGGCTTTTATAGATTGTGCATCATCATAGCCAATCCATGTTGTT
>Ga0209724_1003704_pt1 | contig 12341 bp, 11 predicted proteins | sample grotaG_FD_184143 | JGI IMG/M metagenome (GOLD analysis project Ga0209724, IMG submission 184143) | Glacier valley bacterial and archeal communities from Borup Fiord, Nunavut, Canada, to study Microbial Dark Matter (Phase II) -... | ecosystem: Environmental > Aquatic > Freshwater > Ice > Glacier ... | reverse complement strand
TTTGAAATTGTGACTCCCGCTATTCCGACAACAGGAAACGAATTTGAAACAAAATCTTCAACATACGCTGCTTCTAATAAAGAACCTGCTAATCTTGATTTTGAAAAATAAAGTGCCTGGTGCATAACAACAGTTACGTGCACATGTGGCAGCAATGGTTTTCGGGGAGAGGTTAGTTGTCAGGAAAGTGTATATTAGAAGTACAGCACTTCGCAGGAAGTTGATCGGTTAAATCCCGTCCTGCGTATATTTGCGACATGTTATTATGAAAAAGACAGATGCATACAAACCTAAGTAATGAGAATAAATAGATGTCATATTTTCATATATAAGATCTCCAGAAAAATAACAAATAAGAATGCCACCAAATCTCCAAGTCACCAATCCCGAAATTTCGGGACACCAAAGCTCATATTTAACACTTTGTCTTTGGTGGAATTTTGTGTTTTAGTGTTTTGGTGGCAAAAAAGACTATTTATTATCACAAATTTGGAATATTGAAATACGACATTTAGTCATATCTATTACTTAAATGAAATAAAATTGAAAAAATTTCCAGTATTACAAACAGACCGGTTAGAACTTGTGGAGATTAAAAAATGTCACCTGCGAGATATTCTGGATTTATTCGGTAATGAAAATGTGACAAGATTTTATAATATTCTCCCATTTAAGAATGAAGAAAATGCTCAGAAATTTATAGAATTGTATCACATCCGTTTTAAAGATGGACTGGGAATTCGCTGGGGAATTTCATTGAAAGGGGAAAAGAATATAATCGGGACAATCGGATTTAATACTTTCACAAAGAACCATCGGGCAAATATCGGTTATGACTTGAAACCGGAATATTGGAATCATGGATACATGAGCGAAGCACTTAATGAAGTTCTGGACTTCGGATTTAATCAACTTGAAATAAATAGAATCGAAGCGGAAGTGATGCAAGGAAATGAAGGTTCAGAAAGAGTGTTGCATAAACTGAACTTCAGGAAAGAAGGTATTTTGAGACAGTGGATGTTATGGGATGAAAAGTATTACGACATGTCCATGTTTGCATTGTTAAGAGTAGAATACGAAAAGAAATAAACTTCAACCGCAAACGACAACTAACCGAAAGCCGGGTTTCGGTGCATATCATCAATAAATGGTCCGTACCTACGGCACTCCATCTTAAAACCGGATTTCTTTACAACGGGGATTAAAATCCATTGCTATAAAATCGGTCGCACCGATGGCGCTTAAATCCACCTTCCCACCCCAACAACCCGTAAACCTCCCCAATTGCATCCAACTATCATCATTTTATTTTACACCTGGTCGCAAAACAACTACATCTGTGCAAAAAAATACTACTTAGTTGTCAGTCATTCGTAACGAGCAATATGAAACATCATATTGGATCCATCTTAATTCGATGTCTAAAAAAACCTTTTTTTTAAAGAATTAAACCTTAGTAGAAATGAAATAAATAATTGACCCTAACCTTATTACCTTATTAATGGAACGAGAAAGGTACATCAAAAGAAGATGAATTGAAAATCAGCGAAGCTAATCGAAGACCGGCGCAACCAATATACACTGAAGACGATCAATCCCCAATGAGGGAATAAGGTTGCGGGCTATGCGTGTGGCTTTTCTACTAAGGTAGCCCTATAAAATAAGGTTTTGAAGACACTTCGGTTGAAATAGGAATTTAATAAGGAGTTGCAAACTCAAAACAATTTCATGCTGTCCGAAGTCTTAGGATTGCAAATGAGGGACGAGTGCTTTTTTAATAATAAAGCCTACATTTGAAGTGCAGTTCTTCGTGAAAGGTTCGGTAGTTAAAATTCTTACTTGCGTGTAACTGGTATTTTATAGCCAATGTTAAAATATTGCTGTGTCATAAAGTTCATCATTAAAAAAATTTGCCATGGACATGCAGGACAAAACCAAAGAAGAACTCATCAAGGAGTTACAAGAATTACAGCAAGAGAATGCCTCCCTGATGGAGTTGCTTGATAAGCGAAGCCTCAAAGTCAATTACTCCGATGATGCAATGCGTGAAACAAATTTAAAATTGACGCTTGCAATGAAGAGCGGAAGTATGGCCTGGTGGGAAATGGATGTTGTAACCGGCAAAGTCACTTTCGATAAGCATAAAGTTGAAATGTTGGGATATCCTCCCGAAAATTTTAAACATTACACGGATTTTACATCGCTGGTTCATCCTAAAGATTATAACAGGATCATGAAAGCGATGAGAGGTCACCTGGATGGTAAACTGGACAAATATGAAGCTGAATACCGTATTCTGACGAAATCCGGTGAATATATATGGTTCTACGATTATGGTTCTGTTGTAAAAAAAGATGCAAACGGTGCCCCACTGATTTGTACCGGATTTGTTTACAACATCTCTGAACGAAAAAATGCAGAAATAAAGCTATCGAGAATCTTGAAAGCAGTTGATTCCGCAAGTGATGCCATTGGCATTGCTGATTCCCAGGGGCATCATTTTTATCAAAACAAAGCGCTGTCCGATCTGTTTGGATACGAAACTGCAGAAGAATTGGAAGCATCCGGAGGGGGAATGGCAAGAGTTAAAGACCCGGCTGTTGCAAAACAAATGTTCAACAATATTTTGCATGGTAAATCCTGGTCCGGTGAATTAGAGATGGTAACTAAAAGCGGGCGGGTCTTTCCGGCTTATGAGCGTGCAGATGTCATCAAAGACAAAGAGGGAAATATAATTGGAATAATTGGCATAATAACTGACATTACAGAAAGCAAGCAAGTGGAGGATACGTTACGGGAAAGCCAGCAAATGCTTCAGACTGTTCTGGATAATTTTCCTGGTGTGGTCTTCTGGAAAGACAAACAATTGAATTATCTGGGATGTAATCAGTCTTTTGCAACGGGAGCAGGATATAAAAGTCCGGCTGAGATTGTCGGGAAAACTGACCTTGATTTACCATGGAGATCAACGGGAGCCATTAATTATCGTCAGGACGATTTAGATGTCATTGAATCCGGAAAAGCAAGCTTTCATATTGTTGAAATGTTGCATCAATCCGATGGTCAGGTAATATGGTTGGACACGAGCAAATTTCCTTTGCGTGATTCACTTGGTCAGGTCATTGGTGTCATTGGTGTATCAAATGACATTTCCACGCTCAGGATGGCAGAACAAGAATTAATTGATAAAAACAAAGTACTTGCTTCCCAGAATAATGAGAAAGAAAAAAGAGCTACAGAATTAATCATTGCGAACAAGGAACTTGCTTTCCAGAATACGGAGAAAGAAAAACGAGCCATAGAATTAGTAAATGCCAAAGACAAAGCCGAAGAAAGCGACCGACTGAAATCAGCCTTTCTTGCCAATATTGGTCACGAGATACGAACTCCCATGAATGGTATTCTGGGGTTTGCAGGCCTGCTAAAAGAACCTGGCCTTCTCGGTGAGGAGCAACAAGAGTATATTAAAAACATTGAGGAAAGCAGTGCCCGGATGCTGAATATCATCAACGACATTGTTGATATTTCAAAAATAGAAGCTGGCCTGATGGACATTAATATTAAGGACACCTTTTTAAATAAGAAAATCGAATTCATTCATGATTTTTTTAAACAGGAAGCACAGGAAAAAGGAATTGAATTGATTTTTAAAAATTCGTTACCCGCAGATGAAGCAATCATCAAATCGGACCAGAAGAAAGTCTATTCAGTTATTACCAACCTTGTAAAAAACGCTTTGAAATTTACCAGGAAAGGCGTTATTGAATATGGTTATGAGAAAAAGGGCCAATTCATTGAATTCTTCGTGAAAGATACGGGTATAGGCATCACCGATGAACAACAGAAACTTATTTTTGAAAGATTCAGGCAGGGAAGCGAATCACTTAACAGGAAATATGAAGGGGCAGGGTTGGGATTATCCATTTCGAAAGCTTATGTCGAGATGCTTGGTGGTAAAATTTGGGTAGAAAGTGAAATCGGAAAAGGTTCAACATTTTATTTTACCCTTCCTATGTTCCCCAATGTTTGTAACGAGGGATAAATTGTCAGTCGTTTATAACGACAATGTATCCTGTCATCAGATGATGATAAGATTGAAACAAAAGTTAAAAAAGGAGTTGCACAATCAAAAAAACCACATCATGATAACAAAGAAAAATTTGTTTATTCTTTTTTTGATATTTCATATCACTTCTGTTTGCTTTGGGCAGGATATCATAAAGCTTGACAATACAAAAATTTCGGAAGCCAATTTAGATGCTAAGATCGTGGCCCTAATGAAAGCCGCAAATGTACAAGGTTTAGCTGTAGCAGTTTTTAATAACAAAGAACCTGTCTATCAAAAGACTTTCGGATATAAAAACGTAATCACAAAAGAGCCGGTAAATAATGAAACCAATTTTTATGGCGCTTCATTAAGCAAACCTGTATTTGCAGTTATGGTAATGCAACTTGTTGAGAAAGGCATCCTTGATCTGGATAAACCGCTGCAGGATTATTTGCCTAAGCCTATTTTTGAATATAAGCCAACTAAAAAATGGCACGATAACTATCAGGATTTAAAAGATGACCCAACCTACCGAAAAATAACTGCAAGAATGTGTCTGGATCACACTTCCGGTTTCCCAAACTGGCGCTGGGACGAACCAGATCAGAAACTGAGGGTAAAAACTACTCCTGGTTCCAGATATAGTTATTCCGGTGAAGGATTAGTTTATCTGCAAGTAGTACTTGAATATCTTTTGGATAAACCATTGGAACAACTGATGCAGGAAAACATTTTTGTACCTTTAAAAATGAATAATTCTTCATATACATGGCAACCCAAATTCGAAAAAGATTATTGTCTTGGTCATAAATCAACTGGTGAAATCTATGAAAAAGATAAAGATAATGATGCAAGATCTGCAAGTACTTTAGAAACAACCCTGGGTGATTATACCCTTTTTACCAAAGCCGTATTTAAAAATCGATTACTGAAACAGTCTGCAACGAAAGAAATGTTCACCCAACAAATTAAAATCAGGTCCGTTGCTCAGTTTGGCCCGTTGCGCCTGAAAGATGCTGATGCAAATGACGGAATTGATCTAGGTTATGGACTTGGCTGGGGACTACTTAAATCTCCTTACGGAACTGGGGCTTTCAAGGAAGGACATGGTGATGGCTTTCAGCATTATTCCATCATTTTTCCACAAACAGGAATAGGTATTATAATCATGAGCAATAGTGATAACGCAGAAAGTATTTTTAAAGAATTATTGGAGAGTGCTATTGGCGATATTTACACTCCATGGCGTTGGGAGAATTATATTCCTTATAATCAAAAAGAATAAATTAACAGTGCACAACATCATTACATTACTTGCATTAGGCAGGGTTTCGTGCTCCGTTTAAACAATTTTACGATAAAACCCGCTTATCGCAAATCTGTCAATCATTGTAGCGTCATTATATTGGTAATAAACAATTCGATAAATTGAGAACAAAACAGACACAGAAATGAGAAAATTGAGCATTGGATTTATTATCGCTGCAACGATTGTCATCTTAGGAGAATTGGCAATTATAGATTATAGCAATTTGACATGGGTCAAAAACAGGGGTTCATATCTTGTAATTATTGGAATGATTTTTACAATTACCGCGTTGATTTTATCAATCAGACACGAAAACAACAAAAAGCAAAATTGACAGATAACTGCAGTTAGGTTTTTAACAGTGCTCCTACTCGTTTGCAGCGAGCCGTTAGTTGTCTGTCGTTTATAACGACAAATACAGCCTGTCATCAGAAGATGATTCGATTGAAACAGAAATTAAATACGAGTTGCAAACTCAACACAAGATTTTACCACAAAGAGCACAAAGGAATTCACAAAGATCACAAAGATAAAACAAGGCATCATTGGGTTTAGTGTCCTTTGTGCATCCCTTGTGTTCTTTGTGGTAAAAATAACTTCTGCAAGTTCCCAAAACAATCGGCCCTAACAACCACCTTCCCACCCCAACAACCCCTAAAATCCCTGAATTGCATCCAATTTCCACCATTATAGTTTACACCTGTTCGCAAAACAAGTACACCTGTGTGGCAAAACATAACTTCTCTAAATTTATTAACAAATAAAATAAATTATTCCACAGTAATTCATTTTTATTGTTCACCTTTACTTCATAATATCTAACGATCTTAATTGCATAATAATGACTGTAACTCGTACTAAAAAGACAACAAATCACTATTTCAATTATTTATCTTTCCAAATTAGTTAATGAATCTTGGTAATATGAATAACGAACTAATAGAAATTGTAAGAAAGGAGCAAGAACGACTCAAAATGTCAACTAATCCTAATGAGGAAGTTAATATACTGAACAATCTTATAGTTATTAAACACAATAATCCACAGATCATACTAGAAAATACGATTTATGTTTGTATTAAAATGCTTATAAATAAGTATGTCGAACTTATAAAAATAAATGACTTTGGTTATGACCTTTTTTGTTATTCAAAACTTTTTAAAGTTATAAGCTTTCTTAATTATTCAGAACAACTTTCAATTTTAAATTATTTATTTTCTGTTTTGGATAAGGAATTTCCGCAAATCGAAAAAGAATGCTTAATTCGTTTTATAAAGGTTGTAAAAATAGATAAGATATTTAGTGAAAAAGAATATAAAAACTTTCCGCAAGCTTTACTTCTATATTCTTCCCTTGATATAAAGACTTTAGTAATAAGCTTATTTTTATTTATTCTTTTAGTTATTATCATTCTTCTTCCGGCGTGCTTTGAGAGTATGGAAATATTTAAAATTAAATATGAATCATATTCGGATAATTTTGTAATAAATCATGTATTAAATGTCCTCACTTTATTTGGAGATATAAAAAATGGATTTGTTGTGACTTCGTCCAATATATTTGGTGTGATTCTTCAATTATTTGGAAAGATCACATTTATATTATTGATTGTTAATTTTATTTATAAAAAAATATCTGACAAAATATCCAACTGATGAAAATATTTGAATTAATTGATTTTATTCAAAGAAAGATAAATTCCTTTCTGTTTAGAATTCTGTTATTAGGTTATTCCTTAATTATTTTAATATCCCATAATAATATTCTTCCCATTTATGTTTATCTCATCGGCATTCTAATTTATTGTGTGATTTATATTATTTTGCTTAAATTTCATACTTTTCGATTATTCAATGACTTTATTTTTATCGCTTTCCTAGTTCTTGGCAAAAATCCAAATGAAGCATTTATTTTTGTATTTATTCTTTTACCTGTAATAAATTCCATTAATTTTTCTGGAGTTAAAAAATCATCTCTTTTATATTTGTTAACAATTATCACTTATTTTGGCTTAATCTGTTTTTATTCAAATAAAATTGAAGTTGTTTTAATTACTCAATCAATTTTACCATTATTTAGTCTATTTTTTTTATGGTTTATTGAATTTTACACTTCTTTTAGAATTAAAATACGAGATTTCCGTGAGAAATTAAATGAAGTTGTTGATAGTTTTTACACCAATAAAGCATTATTGAATAAACCTCATAGGATTTATTCAAAACTAATAATATTAATAAACTCAATTATTCGCAAAGATCTGATTAATGGTTTATTCTGTTTTGCTATATTTCCTGAAACATATGAGAAAATAGTGTTTATTAATGGATCTAAATTTATTTGGCAATATGATTTTCCCAATAGTAAATTTCTAAAAGAATTACGGGAAAAAAAATACCAAATCGACATTAATTTATCTATTGAAAATATTCATATCCCATATAATTTGGTTCTTTATATTAAGTATGAAGATGTTGAATTTTTATTTGTTTTTACGACAAAAAGAACAATTCCTTTTTACTATGTTATTATCGGATTTTTTAGAACTCTTGTTCCTTCACTATCTAAAATTTCTAAAATAATTTTAAGTGAAAATCATTTACAAGAAATAAAAAATGCAGAATTATTAAAGTTATCTATTCGAAGTCAATATGTAACGCGTGCAACAAAAGCAATGCATTTTATTCGAAATCGTCTAGGACCATTAAATAATTTGATGAGAATGCTCGATAATAAGGGACTTGTGGAGAAAGGCAAGATAGAAAGTTTCGAATTATTATTGACTTCCGAGAGAGAACGAGCTAGGTTAGAACTTAAAAACATTGTGGAAAGAGCGGATTATTTGCTTGAGAAAAGTAATAATCCTTTCAACTATACACAAACAGAAAGAATCTCGCTAGAAAAATTATTTATTTTAGTCAAAAGAAATGTAAATGTGTTCTTCCCTAAAACTGAGATCAAAATTGATAGAGGAAATAATTATGAAAAAGCCTATGTGGCAATAAACGATGAGGGATTTGAACTTTTTTTATCTGACTGGCTTAATAATATGAAAAAGTATTCCGATCGGTCTGTAGAAATTGATTTTTTTGTATCAAGCGATAAAGTACGAATTATTTTCTGGAATGATATTGCTGAAGATAATGCAACAATTAGTAAGTTAATCTCAGATTTGATGTCAAAGGACAGAGGCGAAATAATGAAAAGGACCACGCATGGGCTATATCAAATTAAAACTTCTTTAGATGAAATGAATGTGAATTATGAAATTAAAAAAGTTATAAAAGATTCTGTATTTATTAAATTTACAATCGAATTAAATTTCATGAGTGATGAAAATAGCAATATTTGAAAATGAATATGAATCAGTAAGAGGTGCATTTGATACTGCAAATCTTATAGACTTTGATAATCAATTGAAATTCTCCATTTTTACATCTTCTCAGATGGCGGATTTTTCTCTTTTTATTGATTTCTCAGCTTTCTTTGTAGATATTGATCTATCAACAAAAAGTGTACTTGATGGATTTGGTGTAATCCAAAAAATTAAGGATACTAATCAAGATTTATTGCGCCGAATAATTATTCTCACAGGAAATAATAAAATTAAAGAAGCAATGAAAGAAAGAAATATATTTGATAATCGCATTCAAATCATTATTAAACCTACAGATTATATGGAAATCACAAAATCTTTAAGATTAATAAGTTGATGTCATTTTAAGTAGATTTTGTAAATAATGATGTCAGGCATTTTTTCTTTATGAACGCCAAAGTCAAAAGAATTAAGAAGCATTTTGTCAAAGTAACCACATATTAATCCGATATCAATAACCTATACAAGAAAACGATCCTTAGTGGGTTCGCAATCGACTGAAGGACCCTTAAATATTTGTTTATCTAAAAAACAGGGACAAAGCACCGCCCTGTCCCTGCAACCCAAACACCCCCCTAACCTGCCGTCTGAAAGTGCCGAACATTCAACGGCTATATTTTACCCAACCACCGGACTTTCTTTGTTGCTCACCCAATAACGATCGAAATCGGTTCGCAATAGGCTGCAGTACCTTCTGCAAGGACTGCCGCCACTCGATACCAATACTTTGTGACCGGTACCTGGTCTTCAATCACCGCAGTTGCTTTACCTGTTGCTTTGGCATAGGCCCATCCAGCCTCAGTTTCGGCCAATGTACCCTTACAACATTGCCAGACATAGGCATATGCTCCCTTGATCGCCTTGCAGTGTAAAATAACCGAACCCGATTTTTCGCCCGGCACGGCACTAAATTCAGGTCGTTTTGCGGGTGCCGGTCGTCTCGAATAATTAAAACCGGCACTCAGGATAATTGCATGATCTCCCTTTGCAATCCGGTCGACATACATCGCCTGGTCGCGCATCAGCTGGTCCCAAGCCTTTTCTACCTGGTGCATCAGTGCTTTATTGGTCTTACCACCACCCGAAGCTGCTACATGGGTGCGTTCCAACTGACTGGTAGCCTCCTCCAAAACATCCAAAGCGACGTCAGGTGATGGAAAGTTCGCGTTTCCTTTCATACCATCCACGATATCTCTTCCTCTCCCCACTTTATTGAGGATCGGAATCCGAATAAAATCAAAAACAACGCTAATTTTCTTCATAATTTTTTCATTTTAAAATTTTACAATTTTTTTTCTTTTAGTCTATTCTATTAATAATCCAATGATTGGGTTTACTTCTTTCTGCCAATGCCTTTTATTTTAAGGTTTTAACCTGAAAACAGTCTTCTATCCTACAGGCTGAAGCTATCTGTTGCAGGTATCATTGCGTTCAAACCTCTTTTCCGGCGCTCTTTCGGCTCATAAACAGGGCCTTCTGTCTGTTTTCACCATTAATTTGTCAATTGCAAGGTTGTAAAAGGAAAATGCAGCCATGTATTTGTCAAATGCAATGCTGCAAAAGGAAATTACAGGGATGTATTTGTCCAATGCAATGCTGCAAAAGGAAATTACAGGGATGTATTAGCAAAATACATCGTTGCAAAAGGAAAATACATGGCTGCATTTGCCAAATGCCGCATGTTATTACTCCAATAACTTAAAACATGCCTCCTTTTCCCTCCAAAATAAAAAACAATGCTTACAGTTACTGTCAATGAACGTGGCATGCTTTATTTGCTTTATTATGAATTTTAATTTTTTTACCGCGTTACTTAATAAGATAATTAAAATTAAAATGTATATTCGGACATTATTCCATCAGCTCCGTAAATCCTACTCTAATATACAACGGTAAAATCCAAAATATATAACCCTAAAGGGTTACTCCTGTGACATCTAACTAAATAACCATAAATATCAGAATGAAAAATAAATTCTACCTGGAAGAAGAACAAATGCCGGAATTAGTGCTCCTCAGAGGCCTTGCCTATTCGCTTCCAATTGTATATTATATTAATGAACTCACAATTTCGGGTGATATGCACTCTTGCCATACGACGTCAGTAAATCAGTATGCGCTCGACTTTATTTGCAGATCAAAGGCGCAGCTCCGAGGGATGGGACTTCATATTTTCAGGAAGATTGTACATCCGGATGACCTTGCAACGCTCTGGCTTAGTTTAAAAACTACCTATCCTGTTGGTTCGGTGATGACATTTACAACCAAGATGCGGTTAAAACCATATGGACAAACCAAATACAAGTTGTTCAGTTGTTCAAAAAATGTACTTGAGACATTCAGCGACGGTTCGGTAAAAAAGATGATGGTTGCTGCAATCGATATTACCAGCTTCCTGCCACCCGAACAACAGTTTGTTCCAACAACTGATGAGGTGATCCGGCTTAAAAGCTGGCGCATTTATGCCACCTTTTCGAAACGTGAAAAGGAAGTTCTTCAGTTGATTCTGAATACGATGGATTCAAAAGAGATTGCCGTTAGGCTGAAACTCAGTATTGAAACGGTCAGGAAACACCGCAGCAGCATGATCCGGAAAGCCGGTGTGAAAAACACAACAGCACTGATCGCAATGGCCCTTAAAAGCTGGGGATTTTGAAGAGGCTGTCTGAAAAGGCAGCCTCCTAATTATTGATAGAACTAATTTGAGATCCTTAAACAGAAAAAGTTTTATTGAATTTTTTGGGAAAGTCACATCATTCACAAATTATCCACCGAATAAATGATATTAAGTAATGTGAACGAAATAATGTCATATTTCTTGAATTGTGACGATGGATAAATCTATTTTCCAACTTTGCGAACACTGCGTCTTTGCGCGAACCTAAAAACAAAGTCGCGCAAAGACGCGAAAAACCGCAAAGAAAAAATACGACATTATATTTTGGCTATTACTTATCTGTTAAATGAAAAAAGCAATGCATTTTCATTTTTTTTACCTGTAATCATGTCGCATATTATTTCGGCTGCAATTACACTAAAGGTAATTCCATTTCCGCCAAAACCCAGTGCATAATAGGTATGAGGTGTTTTATTGTATGTTCCGATGTATGGTAGCGCATCTTTTGTTGAGCCGAATGTTCCGGTCCAGCAAAATTCGGGAATGAGTTCAATTGCGGGAAATAATTTTGAAAAGTCGTTTTTTAGTAATGCAGATTTTTTTTTGATTAGTTTATCCCGTTTGTGGGGGTTGTAAAAATCTTCGTCTCTTCCGCCAATAATTATTCTATTGTCTTTTGTTAATCGCATATATAAATACGGGTCAGCCGTATTCCATAAAAGTACTTTATCCTTCCAGGCCGGTATAGGCGATTGTATATGTTCTGACGCAAGTGCATAGGTTGACTGAAGTTTTACAATCTTCTTTTCCAAAAATTCTGTTATCTCGTAACCGGATGCGTTCACAATTTTATTTGCAGTAATAATGTGTCCCTTTTCAGTAATTAATTCCACGCTATTTTTTTTATAGTCTATTTTTGAAATTACAGTTCTGTCAAATACCTGAAGTCCTTTTTTTATGCTTGATTTAAGCAAAGCATGGGTAAACATATAG